>OHIS01000479.1_pt1 | contig 9945 bp, 10 predicted proteins | sample 1568361 | NCBI WGS metagenome assembly OHIS01 (sample SAMEA3879607, study PRJEB24766) | human gut metagenome | biome: human-associated habitat; feature: feces | place: USA | collected 1985/1987 | reverse complement strand
GCGAACGTTCGCATTATTTCTGTCGTTACTGCGGCCATAAGTCGAGCAGTATCTCGTCGCTGACCTCGGGGCGCTGCAGCCGCTCGCCGTTGGGTGCCTACAAAGGGTATCACGAGCCGTATGCCGGCAATGAGAGCGGCAGTTATACATGCATTTACTGCGGCCATAAATCAAGCAGCATCTCGTCTTTGACGTCGGGGCGCTGCAGCCGTTCGCCGCAGGGCGCTTACAAAGGATATCATCAACCGCTTGAATAATGGCTTTGGCAACACATAAGAGGACAGCAGACCCCATGGAGCGTCTGCGCGAACTGGCAACGGCCCCGGTGGGCAAGTTGCTGCTTCGTTATTCCACACCGGCCATCATAGGCACGGTGGTGACGGCGTTATACAACATCATCGACTCGGTGGTGATTGGACACGCCATCGACGACCCCAACGTGGTGAGCGGCATCGCCGTAACCTTCCCGGTGATGAACCTGGCCACGGCATTAGGCATGCTCATAGGTGCCGGCGCCGCCACGCGCATCAGCATCGTCATGGGTCAGAACGACAAGAAGCAGGCCGAGCTGATTTTAGGCAACTCCATTTTGCTGACGCTCATCATAGGCGCCCTTTATATGTCGGCCTTCGCTATATGGATTGACCCGCTGCTACATCTTTTCGGTGCGTCGGCCAACTCGCTGCCCTACGCGCGCGAATTTCTGCTGTGGGTGCTTCCGGGCATGGTGCTTATCAACGTAACGTTCAGCTACAACAACGTGATGCGTGCCACGGGCTATCCGGGGCGAGCCATGGCCACGAACCTTATAGGCGCCGGACTGAACGCTATTCTGGCGCCGCTGTTTCTGTTCGTCTTCCACTGGGGCATACGCGGCGCGGCCATTGCCACCGACATCTCAATGGCTGTAACTGCCTTCTTTGTCATGGCCCATTTCTTCCGCAAGGACTCCACCCTGCGTTTCCGGCGCGGCACTTTTCACTTTGTGTGGCCGGTGATAAGGGCGGTGCTTTACATTGGCATGGCGCCGTTTCTCATCAACGTGGCCAACGCGGTCATCAACGCCATCATCAACACGTCGCTGCTGAGCTACGGCGGCGACAATGCCATAGCGGCTGTGGTGGTGTTCAACCGCTTCGTCACCATCTTTATTTTCATCGTTATAGGCATTTGCCAGGGTATGCAGCCCATCTTGGGCTATAACTACGGCGCCCGGAGGCTTGACAGGCTGTGGCGCACGCTGGCCTTGGCAGGCGGCTCGGCACTGGCCGTAACCACCGTGGGAGCCGTGGTAGGACACTTCGCGCCAAAGCCCATAGCGCAGATGTTCATGCAAGATGAGCAACAGATTGAATGTGCCATCAACTGCCTGCGAATCACCACCTTAGGCTTCTGGATGGTAGGTTTCCAGATTGTGGCCACCAACTTTTTCCAGTCGTTGGGAATGGCCGGCAAGGCAGTCTTTCTGTCGCTGACACGCCAGATAATCTTCATGATACCGCTGCTCTATATCCTGCCGCCCCTTTATCAGCTCAACGGCGTGTGGTCGTGCTTCCCGCTGTCGGACGTGGCCGCCACCATAATAGCGTCGCTGATGCTTATGTGGCAGATAAAACGCATAAAATCAGCCACCTCAACCCTTACGCCGCATGATTGAGCTGCCCGCCACCTTCGCAGCCGGCATACGCAGCAGGTTGGGCGAGAAAGAGGGCGCCGCACTGCTGGCAGCCCTCGACGGAGGGCCCGTAACGTCCGTGCGCCTCAATCCGGCCAAACGTGCCACCCTGATGCCCGACGCCAAAAGGGTGGAATGGGCGCCCGAGGGGTTCATATTGCCCCAAAGACCCGTCTTCACACTCGACCCGCAATGGCATCAGGGGCGATTCTATGTGCAGGAAACGGCGTCGATGTTCGTGGGGCGCGTGGCGGCGATGGCAGCAGAGGAACTGGGGCAGGAAGCGCTGAAAGTCCTTGACCTGTGCGCGGCGCCGGGAGGCAAGACCACGGCGGTGGCCGACGTGCTGCCGCAAGGCTCGTTGATGATAGCCAACGAATATGTGCCCAAGAGAGCCGATATCCTGCAGGAGAACCTGATGAAATGGGGCACCCCAAACACCATTGTAACACGCGGCGAGACCAAGACACTCTGCCAAAGTGCGGAAGGATGGATGGATATGGTGATAGCCGATGTTCCCTGTTCGGGCGAAGGGATGATGCGCAAGGAGGAAGAGGCGCGACGCCAGTGGACACCGGGACTTGTGGAGAGCTGTGCTACCCTGCAGCGCGAGATTGTAGCCAACGGTGCGACGGCGCTGAGGCAGGGAGGGATGATGATTTACTCCACCTGCACCTTCAACGCCGAGGAGAATGAGCGCAACGTGGAGTGGATATGTGCCAATTTGGGCTTCGAGGTGGTGGATATAAGCGCCATAACGCCTTCGCAGGCACGGAGCCACGGAGCGGGTATTCATTTCTATCCGCACCTTAGCGGCTCCGAAGGGCTGTATGTCTGTCTGCTGCGCAAAACCGGGGCAGAGCGGCGCTTCAGGCTCCCTAAAGTGAAGAGCAAGGAGGTAAATTTGCCCGAATGGTTCGCCGGTCCGGAGCAGGCTCTTACCGAACGCAATGGCGTTATCTATGCGCTGAGCCGGGAATATCTGCCCATAGCCGAAGCAGTGAAGCGGCAGACGATGTCGGCAGGCACTCCGGTGGCAACTCCCGGCAAGAGAAGCTGGGAGCCTACCCACGAACTGGCAATGAGCCGTCTGCTGCGCCGCGAGGCCTTCGCAACGGTGGAATTCGACCGCGAGGAGGCACTTAAATATCTGAGCCTGCAAACCGGCTCGCTGCCTCCAACATTTGCAAAAGGGCATTTGTTAGTTATGTATCACAACGAGCCCCTGGGATGGATAAAGAATCTCGGAAGCCGTTACAACAATCTCTATCCGCGTCACTTGCGCATAAGAATGAACATAACATGAGCCCGAAAACACCCGTTAAGACCGCCAAATATCCCGTTATAGGCATGATGTGTACGGTGTGTGCCAACACCGTGGAGAAAGCCATTCAGGCTGTGCCGGGAGTGGAACACTCCGACGTGAGTTTTACCAATCAGACTGTTTTGGTAGACTGGAAGCCGGGAGAAGAGAACCCGGAGCTGCTTGCCGAGGCTGTGAAGAAGGCGGGTTACGAGCTGATATATACAAGCGACGAGGCTGAGGCTCTGAAGGAACAGGACCGCCGCGAGGCAGCGCGCTACCGGCGACAGAAGATGCTGGTGCTGATAGCCTGGGTGCTGACGCTTCCCATTGCCGTCATCTGCATGACGCACCTGTTCCACTCGGCGCTAATAGACTGGCTGACAGGCGCTCTGACGCTGATTGTGATGCTGGTGTGCGGCAGAAGCTTTTACGCCTCGGGGTTCCGCAATCTCTTGCGCGGGCACGCGTCGATGGAGAGTCTTGTGGCACTCTCCACCACGGTGAGCTTCCTGTTGTCGCTCTTCACGCTGATATGGCCCGAATACTGGCGCAGTCAGGGGCTTGAGGCGGCGCTCTACTTTGAGGGAGCCGCCATGATAATAACGTTTGTGCTTACGGGCAAGCTTATGGAGATGCGTGCGCGTCATTCGGCCGGTTCGGCGCTGCGCGGACTGATGAGTCTGCAGCCGGAAGTGGCGATGCTGAAAACGGGCGCCGCGCATAAGTTGGTGCATATCAAGGACTTACACTCTGGCGACGTGATAATGGTGAAGCCGGGCGAACGCATACCGGCCGACGGCACGGTAGCAGACGGCGACGCCTACGTGAACGAGTCGATGCTCACCGGCGAGACGATGCCGGTGCATAAGACGCCCGGCGAGCCGGTGCATGCCGGCACGTTGCTGCAGAGCGGCAGCATAGACGTCAAGGTGAGCAAAACGGGCGCTGCAACGCTGTTGGGCGCCATCATTGAACGTGTGCGTCAGGCGCAGTCGAGCAAAGCCCCTGTGCAGCGCCTCGTTGACCGCATCAGCGCCTATTTCGTGCCGGCGGTGATAGCCCTCGCGGTGATTACCTTCGCCGTATGGTGCATCTGCGACCCTGAACACCTGGCCACCGCGGTGTTGGCGGCTGTGTCGGTACTGGTGATTTCATGTCCCTGCGCCTTAGGGCTGGCAACGCCCACGGCGATAACGGTGGGCATGGGTCGCGGCGCTCAGAAGAATATGCTTTTCCGCGACGCCACTGCGCTTGAGCTGCTCAGCAAGGTCAATGTGCTGTGCGTTGACAAAACCGGCACGCTGACCTACGGCACCACCGTAGTGGAGGATTTCATGCTCTCTGCCATCGGCACGGACGAAGCGGCTCAGGTGGTGAAAGCTCTTGAATCGCGCAGCGAGCATCCGCTGGCCAACGCTCTGACGGCATGGGCCGGAGAGCATGGCGCAAAGGAGGCCTCGGCAGCCGATTTTCAACAGATAGCGGGCGCCGGTGTGGCCGGGAAGGTGGCGGGAGCCGACTACACGGTCTGCTCGCTCGACTATGCCGCCACGCTGGGTGCCGAATTGACGAAAAAGGAGCAGGAATTTGCAGAAAGTATGCAGCGACAGGGGGCCACGGTGGTGGTTCTGCTCAGCGGCAAGAGGTGTTTGGGCTTGTTTGCCATCTCCGACCGTCTGCGCCCGGAGGCGGCGCCGGTGATAAAGCGTCTAAAGGAGATGGGCATAGAGACCATTCTGCTCACGGGCGACAGCGAGGCTCCGGCGGCGCACATTGCCCGAGAGGCAGGCATCGACAAGGTGGAAGCGCGTATGCTGCCGGCCGACAAGGCTTCGTTTGTGGCCGGGTTGCGGCAGCAGGGTAAGTGCGTGACCATGTTCGGCGACGGCGTCAACGACGCGCCGGCGCTGGCGGAAGCCGATGTGGCCATATCAATAATGAGCGGCACGGACATTGCCATTGATGTGGCAGGACTAACGCTCACCGACGGCACCATTGCCGACTTGCCCAAAGCGGTGATGCTGAGCCGCAAGACGCGGCGCGTGATAAAGGAGAATCTCTTCTGGGCATTCATCTACAACGTCATCGGTATTCCGCTGGCTGCAGGGGTGCTGTATCCGGCGTTCGGCATCCTCCTCAACCCCATGATGGCATCGGCCGCAATGGCGCTGTCGTCGATTTGCGTAGTGTCTAACTCGCTGCGCCTCAAGAAGTTAAAAATATAATCCCATACAACCATGTTGAAATTCAAAACCAACGCACGCTGCAGCGGATGCAGCAATGCCATAATAGGCGAACTGCAGCAACTGGCTCCGGCCTCCGACTGGAACATCGACCTCGAGTCGCCCGACAAGGTGCTGACGTATAAGGGCACAGCGGCGCTGACACCCGAGCAGATAATTGAATATGTGGGCCGCGCCGGCTTTCAGGCATCTCAGCTTTCCTGAAAAGGGAGGGGCAGGATATGTCGTCTGACAGCTGGGACTCACGCACACGTCTGTTGCTTGGCGATGAGAACGCCGACAGGCTCAGAGCCGCCACCGTAATGGTGGCTGGACTGGGCGGCGTAGGGGGTTATGTGGCCGAGGTGCTGGCACGCAGCGGTGTGGGTAACCTGATACTGATAGACGCCGATGATGTGGCGCTGTCGAATCTCAACCGCCAGATAATCGCCACTCACAACACCGTGGGGAGACCGAAGAGTGAGGTGTGGCGCGAACGTCTGCTGAGCATCAACCCCGACTTGCACGTTGACGCCCGGAGGGAATTCATTACACCCGACAATGTGGGTCTGATGCTGCAGCCGCGACCGGACTTCGTGGCCGATGCCATCGACACGGTGGCGCCGAAGGTTGAGTTGATGCGCCGGTGTGTGGAGCAGGAGATTCCGCTCATCAGCAGCATGGGTGCCGGAGGACGTTTGGACCCCTCGCAGGTGTGTTACGGCACTCTTGCCACCACGCAGGGCGACGGGCTGGCGAGGACGCTGCGCACACGGCTGCGCAAGATGAACGTGGCAATAAACAACATAGAGGTGGTGTGGAGCAGGGAGCTACCCGAACGCCGAGCCGTGATAGAGCTGATGGAGCAGAACAAACGGTCGTCGTTCGGCACCATGGCCACCATTCCGGCTCTGTTCGGCATCTATATGGCAAATAAGATAATTCGCGAAATTACAGGCATTTAACGCTCATGGAATCTATATTACAGCTGAATCATATAAACAAGAGCTACGGCACGCTGCAGGTGCTCAAGGATGTAAGCCTCACGGTGAACCGGGGCGAGCTGCTGGCCATTGTGGGGCCGAGCGGCGCCGGAAAAACCACGCTGCTGCAGATTGCCGGCACGCTCGACCGCCCCGATACGGGTTCCGTGATTTACGAACAGGAGGAGGTGATGCGTATGCGCGACAGACGTCTGTCGGCCTTCCGCAACGCCAACATAGGCTTCATCTTCCAGTTTCACCGGCTGTTGCCCGAGTTCAGCGCTTTGGAGAATGTGATGATGCCGGCGCTGATAGGGGGTCAAAGCAAACGCAAAGCCCGCAGCCATGCGGCCGAACTGCTTGAACTCATGGGACTCTCGGACCGCGCCTCGCACCGGCCGGCTCAGATGAGCGGCGGCGAATGTCAGCGCGTGGCGGTGGCAAGGGCGTTGATAAACAACCCCAAGGTGGTACTTGCCGATGAACCTACCGGCTCGCTCGACTCTGCCAACCGCAAGGAGATGCAGGAGCTGTTCGCATCGCTGCGCCAGTCGCTCGGTCAGACGTTTGTGATTGTAACTCACAGCGAGGATTTGGCCGCCATCGCCGACCGAACAATAGCTATGGCCGACGGACGGATAGTTACAAACTCAGCCGTTACGCTTTGACAACTTGAATCAACTCTGAATTAACCCATAATAGAAATATACATCATGAAGATAGTAGTGCTCGACGCATCGCCGGCAAATGACGGCGACCTCAGCTGGAAAGGCCTTGAGGACCTAGGCAATCTGACCATTTACTCGCGCACAGCGCCCGACGAGGTTGTGGAACGCTGCCGCGACGCAGAGGCCGTTTTCTCTAATAAAGTTGTGCTAAATGCCGAAATAATAGCGGCTTTGCCAAAGCTGAAGTTCATTGGCGTGCTCGCCACAGGCTACAACAACATAGACATTGAGGCAGCCCGTAAACATGGCGTTACGGTGTGCAACGTGCCGGCCTACAGCACCGATTCGGTGGCTCAGCTGGTGTTCGCGCTGCTGCTTGAGGTAACCAACCGCGTGTCGGATTACAGCGCCAGTGTGAAACGCGGCGACTGGGCCAACTGCCCGGTATTCAGCTATAGGCTCGCGCCTATAACAGAGCTGAGCGGCAAGACGATGGGCATAATAGGCTTCGGCAACATAGGATTGCGGGTGGGTACCATTGCCAAGGCTTTCGGCATGACGGTAATCACCAACTCTCAGCGCGACCTGCCCGAATGGGTGGAACGGGTGAAGCTCGACGAGCTGCTGAGCCGCAGCAATGTGGTGTCGCTCAACTCGGCGCTGACGCCTAAGACTCATCACATTATAAATGAGGAAACGTTGGGGCTGATGCGCCCGGATGCCATACTCATCAACACGTCGCGCGGAGCACTCGTCGACGAAGCTGCTCTTACGGCCGCGCTGCGTCGCCGGCAGATTGCAGCTGCCGCAATCGATGTTATGGAGCAGGAACCGCCACGAGAGGACTCGCCGCTGATGGAGTGCGACAACTGCTTCATCACGCCCCATATTGCCTGGCAAAGCACTGAGGCTCGGCAACGGCTGATTAACATCTCGGCAGAGAATCTGCGCGCCTTTGTGGCCGGAACGCCTCAAAACGTGGTGTCGTGAAAGCGCCGATTTTACCGGCTCCTCTGCGTCCGGGCGACAAGATAGCGCTCATCACCCCCGCCACGGTGGTGCGCGAAGAGTATGTGGCCGCCGGGGAAGCCGAGATACGTCGCCGCGGTTACATGCCTGTGCGGATGAGCCATCTCACTACCGGCGGCGACGGCAGGTTTGCCTCGTCGGCAACTCATCGCCTCGAAGACCTCCTTGCCGCGCTGCAAGACCCCGCCATAAGGGCTATTTGGTGTTGCCGCGGAGGCTACGGCTCCGTGCAGATGATAAGTCAGGTGCCCCTCTCCACGGTGCAAATGAGTGCCAAATGGCTGATAGGCTTCAGCGATGTCTGCGCCCTTCATTCGCTGTGGCTGAGAACCGGCGTCAAAGCGCTTCATGCCCCTATGATGCGGAGGCTGAAAGACCGCCCAACTGACGAAATCTCAGATCTCATCTTTGCCATCCTCGGCGGTGCCACACACACCTCCTTCTCCGGCGCCATTCATCCGCTGCAACAGTGCGGCACCGCCTCGGGGCGACTTATTGGCGGCAATGTCTCTGTGCTCGGCGACCTGGCCGCCACGCCGTTCGACCAGGCAATGCTGATGGCCGACGAGCCTTTCATTCTGATGCTGGAGGATGTGGGCGAGAGTCTGAGCAGGCTGCAACGACGCCTCTGGAGGCTCCGTCTCGCCGGGGTAATAAACCGCGCAAGCGGCATCGTGGTGGGTCAGTTCGCGGCTTGCGGCAACGGGGTGAACTTCACCTCTGCCGAGGATATGATTGCCGAGTTGCTGGCAGAATGGAACATTTCTTGTCCCGTAACGTACAACTTTCCCGTGGGCCACGACGACTGCAACGAGCCTCTGATGATTGGCGCCCGAACTACCCTGCAGGTTGACCCCTGTTTCGTATCGCTCGAACAAAATTACATCAGCTAAAACCATAGTTTGGTAAAGTATTATCAGCATTTCAAAAAGATTCAGGTTATTTACTTTACTTTAACACAGGATATTGTCTATCTTTGCATCAGAAAAAACAAACAAACAACACAGATATGAATCCCAACGATCCCAACACTCGCCCTATTTATCCGCAGCAAGGACCTTCACGTCCTACTGTACCTGCCGGCGCGCAGAATGTCAACAAGAGCAATAACGCCGCACGCTTCGTAGCCCTTGGCGGCGCAGGTCTGGCCGCAGTCTTCGGCGGCGCATACGCAGTGTATGCCGCCACTCACAAAGATGACCCCGAGATAGAGGCTCCCGACACCGATTTCCAGGAAGAAGAGATAGTTATCGGCGAACCGGCTCAGCCCGCTGCGGCAGCTCCTGTAACTCCTGTACAGCAAGTATATCACTCACAGCCTGCTCCTACTCCCGCACCCACACCTCAGCCTCCCACGCCGGAGCCTCCGACGCCTCCTACTCCTCCCACACCGCCGGAACCGCCGACACCTCCCACACCCCCTACTCCCCAGCCTCCCACGCCTACCCCTCCCACTCCCCCCACTCCTCCCGAACCGGAAGGCGTTGAACCCATGGCCTTCATTGACGAGGAAGGCAAGCTCTGGGTAAAGACTGAGGAAGGTGTTTACATCAGCGAAGAAGGCGACGTATGGAACGACAGCCTCGCCGACCAGCATGTGGTTGTGGCAATAACCACCGACGGCTCAAACGTTTATGTACGTCAGGACCTGGATAGCAACACTTACGCTTTATACCCCGACGGCGAAGAGACTATAGAGGTGATTCCGCCCAAGACTGTGGAGCAGATAGCTCAGGCGCAGGAAGATGAAGTGCTGCCCGAAGATGACCTGGTGGCTATCGACGACACTGAAGAGGGTCATGGAGAAGAGGGCGCACATGATGATGATGAGGAAGAAATGGTGGTTACCGAGGAACTGCCGGAAGAAGAACCTGTGCTCGTGGCAGAGAGCGATGATGATGAGATAATCACCGAAGAACCGGAACCGGATGGTCTGGCAGAGTACAACCCTCAGGACGACATCATAGACTGCTCTACGGAAGACAACAATCTCGACATTGACACCGAAATAGTATAATCTGCAGTAAACAAAAGGCCGCATCTGCCGAATCTCAGATGCGGC
>OHIS01000471.1_pt1 | contig 10064 bp, 7 predicted proteins | sample 1568361 | NCBI WGS metagenome assembly OHIS01 (sample SAMEA3879607, study PRJEB24766) | human gut metagenome | biome: human-associated habitat; feature: feces | place: USA | collected 1985/1987 | reverse complement strand
GTACACCTCCCTGTTCGGGGCTACGGGAGCCCTGGACGCCTTTTACACGGCTTTCCGTATCCCCAACCTGTTAAGAGATCTGTTTGCTGAAGGGGCTCTTTCCCAATCCTATACCAGCGTAGCCTCCAAAACGCGGGAAGCGCAGGGAGAAGCGGCCGCGTGGGAACTGACCAACAAGGTAGCTACCCAGCTTTCCTCCCTGATGATCGCCATTGTAACGCTGGGGATTCTATTTGCAGGGCCCGTCATGGAAGCCCTCTACAGCGGAGATCACTCTCTGACGGAGCAATTGTTCGCCACGGACCTGAGCCGCATCATGTGGCCTTTCATCGGATTCGCCTCCCTGTCCGCCCTCATCATGGGGGCACTGAACATGGTGGGGGTTTTCGGATTGCCCATGCTGGCCTCCGCCGCTTTCAATGTTACTTCCATCCTGCTTGGCCTGCTGATTGGATATTTCATTGATCCATCCTTCGGCCCCAAAGCTTTGTACGGTTTTGCCTGCGGCGTCACCATCGGGGGCATGGCCCAGATTGCCGTGCAGCTCCCCAAACTCAGCAAAACCGGCTTCCGCTGGAAACCCAATTTCCAATGGGACGATCCCCGCGTGCGCAAAATCTGGGGGCTGATGCTTCCCTCCGTGCTGGCTTCAGGCGTGACGCAGTTCACCATCTTCATCAATACGGGGTTCGCTCTGGATCTCCAAAAAGGCTCCGTCACCGCCCTGACCACGGCGTTCCGCCTCTGGCAGCTTCCCGTGGGGCTCTTCGGAGTCGCGACGGGCATGGTGGTGCTGCCCGCTGTTTCCCGCATGATGGTGGGAGACGGCAGAAAAGAGGTGGCGGTCCACATCGCCAAGGGGTTGCGGCTGGTGGCATTCTTTGCGGTACCCGCTTTTCTCATCCTCTCCATCCTGGGAACGGAATTCGTCTCCGCCGTATACCAGTGGGGCCGCTTCAACCAGGAGGCCGTGCGTTATACGGGGGAAGTGCTGGGAGCCTATTCCCTGGGCCTGCTGGGCTATGCCGGGACCAAGGTGGTGCAGCCCGTCTTCCTGGCTCTTGAAAAACGCTGGGTTCCCCTGATTGCCGCCGCCGTGGCTCTGGCTATCAGCATCGGCCTCAACTACTGTTTCGTCTACATCCTGCATAAAAACGCGGCGTGGCTGGCACTGACCACCTCCGTGGTCACTACCTTCAATTTTCTCTTTTACTTCTTTTACCTGCGACGCCAGCTGGGCGGCGTAGACGGACGGACGCTGCTTTCCGGACTGGTCAAGATCATGGCGGCGGGAATATTGCTGGGGGCCGTGTGCTGGGCAGGCAAGGCATGGTTCCTCCAGGGCTTCCTGAACTGGACCTTCCCGGCCAGGGTGCTGGGGATATCCCTGGTCTGCGGTTGCGCCGGCATCGTCTACCTGGCGGCGGCTTTCCTGCTGAAGACGCCGGAGCTGGAAGCGGTGCGCGCCAAATTCCTGAAACGCTGACGGGAAAAATCCCTTCCATAGAGGGAGGAACGCCCTCCGCAAGAAAAAGAATGGCCGCCGCAAGCATTCTCCTTGCCAGGGGTGCGCTCAATGAGTAAAGTTTTTCCGCCTATGCGGAGAACAGCCTGTTTTCCGCCAAGGCATCAAAATCTACGACTGCACCACAACAATGGACATGATTTCCCCCAGCATTGCGGCATTGACCCCTTCCCTGACCCTCAAGGTGACCAACCGGGCCAAGGCTATGAAAGCTTCCGGTGAAGAAGTTTACGGTTTGGCAGGCGGTGAAGCTGAAATGGACACCCCGGAAAACATCAAGCAGGCAGCCATCGCGGCCCTGAACAACGGAGCCACCAAATATACGCCTTCCGCCGGTCTTCCCGCACTCCGCCAGGCCATCGCAGAAAAGCTCAAGAGGGAAAACAACCTGGAATACGATTTCACCCAGATCACCGTGGGAGCCGGCGCCAAGCACGCCTGTTTCAACGCCATCATGGCGACCGTATCCGAGGGGGATGAAGTCATCATCCCCGCACCTTACTGGGTCAGCTATCCGGAAATGGTCCGCATGTGCGGAGGTATCCCCGTCATCGTGGAAACCACGGCGGAAAACGGATGGAAGCTTACCGCCGAACAATTTGAGGAAGCCATGACCCCCCGCACCAAGATGGTCATCCTCACTACCCCGAACAATCCGACCGGGTCCGTTTATTCCGAAGAAGAACTGCGCGCCCTGGGAGAAGTGGCCCTGAGCGAAGATATCCTCATCCTAGCTGATGAAATTTACGAACACCTCGTATACGGGGACACCAAGCACGTCAGCATCGCCTCCCTCAGTCCGGAACTGTACGACCTGACCATCACCATCAACGGCTTTTCCAAGGGTTACGCCATGACCGGATGGCGCCTGGGCTATTCCGCAGCCCCGGCTGCCATTGCCAAGGCCATCCAGATGATTCAGGACCACACCACTTCCAACGTCTGCACGTTCGCCCAGTATGGAGGCATTGAGGCCCTTACGGGAGACCAGAGCTTCATCAGCGACATGCGCGACGAATATGACATGCGCCGCCAGTACGTTTACTCCCGCCTCAGCGCCATCCCGAATATCAGTGTTGTGGAGCCGCAGGGCGCTTTCTACTTCTTTGTGGACACAAGCAGGCTGGGACTCACCTCCCTGAATCTGTGCGACAAGCTTCTGGAACGCTACAAGGTCGCGGCCGTCCCCGGCATCGCCTTCGGCAATGACAAGGCCATCCGCATCAGCTACTGCACCACGCTGGACATTCTGAAGGAAGCTCTGGACCGCTTTGAAGAATTCTGCAAGGCGCATTAAAAAACGTTGATCACCATAAAAAGGCGTTCCACGTCAAGCGGAACGCCTTTTTACTTCCGGATTTCCCGCCTACAGCAACCCTGCGGCAAGGAAATGCGTGCCATGCCTCGCAACCGGATTGCCCTGCACGAAAAGGCATGATTAAATAAATCTCATATGAATACCCCCGTTCTCAACGACAACCTGCGCTCCGCCACGGAAGCCCTTTGCAATCTGCTCGCCAAGGAAGACAAGGTTGTGGCCTCCAAGGCAAAAATAGGTCTCTTTTTCCAAAATCCGGAAGCAACCAAGCTTTTTGAAGAAGTAAACGCTTACGGAGAAGAACTGCGCAACAAGCACCTGGCCGGAATGCCTCCTACCGAAGAGGAAATTTCCAAATTCGACGCCCTGCGTGAAAACGTCATCAAGAATGATGCGGCCCGCGGCTTTTTGGAAGCGCGCCAGACCATTGACGAACTCCTGAACACCATCAATCATTATCTGGGCATGTCCATTGACCTTGGCCGCGCTCCCACTCCTGAAGAAATAGAGGAAGCCCGCCAGCGCGCCATGAGCGCCCAGTCCTCCTGCTCCTGCGGCGGCCAGTGCGACAAGGAAAATTGCGATTGCGACGGCAAGTGCGACCACGACCATAAGGACGGCGGTTGCGGCTGCGGCAACCATTAAGACAATCTTTCAACTTTTGCCAAACGGCTTCACTCAAAAAGTGAAGCCGTTTTTTCTTTCCGAAAACAAACGATACTGTCCAGCGCGCCTGCAATTTCCTCCGGAAAACCGGGCGGACTACTGCACCTCTTTATTGAGCGCCATATTTTCGACGCTCCGATGTTTGCACAGCACCGGCATCTTGCACCTTCCCTTCTTCGCCAGAACAGGCAAGATGCTTGAATGGGACGGGAACCCGTGCTAGCCTCATCCTAAGGAATCATGACTTTTTCCAACCGTCCCGCTCCCCTCCCGTTCTTCAAAACGGATTTCCCGCTGTTCCTGGCTCCAATGGCTGGAGTGACGGACCCCATTTTCCGCACTATCTGCAAGGAGCTTGGAGTGGATGTAATGGTAACGGAATTCTCCAGGCATGGGAGAGAAACCGCAGGTACACAAAGATAGAAAATGCCCACCGCCCCATAGGCATCCAGCTCTTCGGAGCGGATGGGAACCACATGGGAGAGGCGGCCAGAATTATCCTGGACCATGAGAAGCCGGATTTTATCGATATCAACTTCGGCTGCCCGGTTCCCAAGGTGGTTGGCAAAAATGGAGGTTCCTCCCTCCTGAAAGATCTTCCCCTGCTGGCTTCCGTTGCCGGAGGCGTCGTGAAAGCCGTAGGAGAGAGAATCCCCGTCACGGCCAAAATACGTATTGGCTGGGATTTTCAGAGCCTGTGCGCCATGGACGCGTGCCGCCTGCTGGAGAATGAGGGAATTTCCATGATCACCATTCACGGGCGCACCCGCTCCCAGCAGTATTCCGGAACGGCCAACTGGGACATTATTGACGAATGCGCGCGGGCCATGTCCGTGCCGGTCATCGGGAACGGGGATATTTCCACCCCGCAGGCCGTAGCTTATGTAAAAGAAAATACGGCCGTCAGCGGCGTCATGATTGGCCGTGCGGCCATGGAAAACCCATGGATTTTCGGAGACGCCAAGTATTATCTGCTGCACGGAGCCATGCCGCCGGCCAGAGACCCGCAGGAAAAGGCGGCCCTGATTTTGCGGCATGCCCGGATGGCCCTGGAGTCCCGCCATTATGGGGATGAACTTCACACGATGCGCCATATGAGGTCACGAATCCTGGCTTATACGAAGGGATTTCCCGGCGCCAAGGAAATGCGTTCCCGCCTGGTGCGCGTATCCAGCATGCCGGAGCTGGAAGACCTGCTTTCCAAGCTCCCCCGCCAAAAGCCCTGAGAACAGGAAAAATCCCGCTTTCCGGGAGATTTCGCAGGTTTGGAAAGCGGCGGAAAGAGGAGGAGGTTCTTCCCGCCTCCGGACACGCCCGAAAAAAAATGCCATTTTGAGGGAAGCTAAGTTGACTTTACGTTCCGAACCTGTCAGAAATAGGGGAGTATCCTGCCGCTCCATTTCGGCAGACTTCCAACAATAGCATCCAGAGATCGACGTGTACTCCAACGAATCATATCTCATCGAACTTCTTACGCAGGCCGGATATCTGAATGAAGAAATTCTTCAGTACGCGCGCAGTCAAAAATCTCCCACCCAGGACCTGGTCGATTTTCTGATTCAGGCCAATTATCTTACGGAAGACGTCATCGCTCAGGTGGCGGCGTCAAACTCCCTGCTCCCCGTCGTGGACCTGGGCTCCATGCACATCCCCCAGGAGGTGCGCGAACTCATTACACCGGAACTTGCCAGGCGCTTCCGGGCCATCCCCATTTCCGACGACGGTTTTTCCATCAACATTGCCATTGACGACCCCCTGAATCTGGAAACCATGGACAGCCTGCCCCAGCTGATGGGGCGGGACGTGATTTTCAGCGTCGCCACCCGCAGCACGGTGGAAAGCCGGTTGAATGAATTTTACCGGGATCTGAGCGTTCCGGAAGAAACCGACGGGCTGGAAGGGGAGGATGCTCCCATTATCCGTCTGGTGCAGCAGATGCTGACGGACGCTTTCAAAATGAGGGCTTCCGACATCCACATTGAGCCCATGGAAAACAGGCTCCGCATCCGCTACCGCGTGGACGGCAAGCTGGTGGAGGTGGCCACCCATCCAAAAAAACTGCTCAGCCCCATCATCGCTCGCCTCAAGGTAATGAGCACCACCATGAGCATTGCGGAAAAACGCATGCCCCAGGACGGGCGAATCCAGATGAGCATCGGCGGCAAGCAAATCGACCTCCGTGTTTCATCCGTCCCCAGCAACCACGGGGAAAGCATCGTCATGCGTATCCTGGACAAATCCGCCCTGGTGCTGGGCCTTCCCCAGCTCGGATTTTTCTCGGATGATGAAGCTGTGTTCGACCGCCTCATCACGCTGCCGGACGGCATTATCCTGGTGACGGGTCCTACCGGTTCCGGTAAAACCACGACCCTTTACGCGTGCCTGAACCACATCAACCGCCCGGATAAAAAAATCATCACGGTGGAAGACCCTGTGGAATACGAACTCTCCGGCATCAACCAGGTCATGGTAAAGGCGGATATCGGCATGACCTTCGCCGCCGCCCTGCGCGCCATGCTCCGCCAGGCTCCCAACATCATCATGATCGGGGAAATTCGAGACATGGAAACAGCCAGCATCGCCATCAACGCCTCCCTGACGGGGCACCTCGTATTCTCCACCCTTCACACCAATGACGCTCCCAGCGCCGTGGCCCGTCTGGCGGACATCGGCATCAAACGCTTCCTGATCGCCTCCTCCGTCCGCGCCATCATGGCCCAGCGTCTTGTCCGCAAGCTGTGCGACCGCTGCAAGGTGGACGGCACTCTGACGGAAAAGCAGGCGCATACGCTGAACATTGACATGTCCCGCCTTGCCCAGGGCCAAATCAAGGCACCCCACGGCTGCGACTTTTGCCGCGGCGGCGGATTCAAGGGCCGAATGGGGCTGTTTGAGATTTTCGAAATCGACGACGAGGTGCGCCGCATGATTAACGAAAACCTGACTTCCCCCCAGCTGCGCCAGCGCGCCCGGGAACTGGGCATGAGAACCTTGAGGGAAGACGGCGTACGCAAAGTGCTGGCCGGGCTTACTTCTCCGGAAGAAGTGCTGAACGTCACCATGGGAGACGCCAACTGATGTTTCCCCGCTATTCATTCTGCTTATTATGGACACCAACCTCACACTGGAACTTTTCATCGGCCGGGGAATGATTGACAAATCCCTGGCAAAGGACATCAAGGAGGAAATGATCGCCTCCGGCAAGGAACTGCCGGAAGTGCTTGCAGACTTCGGCATCATCGGCAGCAAGGATGATATCTGGCAGATGATTGCCAGCGACCTGGGTACGGAATTCATTACACTGGACAACTTCCAGCCGGATCCGAACGTGCAGAACATGATGCCGGCCACGCTCGTGCGCCTGCACGGGGCGCTCCCTGTGCGGCACGGTCCGGAAGGCCTGTACGTCTGCCTGGTGGATCCCCTGAATCCTCAGACGGTGGAAGACCTGCGCTTCGCCCTCGGCCAGGACATCCATGTTCTGGTAGCGCCGGATTACCAGATTTCCGAACGCATCAATGAGCTTTATGGAGGCGAATCCGCCGCCATGTCCGACCTGATGCAGGAACTGAACAACATGCAGGTCAACAATGAGACGGAGGATTCCGCCGCCGCCCCCGTCATCCGCTTTGTGGACCTCGTCATTACACAGGCCATCAAGGAAAAGGCCTCCGACATTCACTTCGAACCTTTTGAGAAGGAATTCAAAATCCGCTACCGTGTGGACGGCGCCCTGTATGAAATGCAGCCTCCCCCCGTCCACCTGTCCGTGCCGGTCATTTCCCGCGTCAAGGTCATGGCAAACATGAACATCGCGGAACGCCGCATTCCGCAGGACGGCCGCATCGTCAAGCAGATAGGAAACCGTTCCGTGGACATGCGCGTTTCCTCCCTTCCCACTCAGTACGGAGAATCCGTGGTGCTCCGCGTTCTGGACCGCTCTTCCGTCAACTTGAACATGGACAACCTGGGGCTTCCCGCGCATATCCACGAATATATTCTGGATACGGTCCACAAGCCCAACGGCATTTTCATCGTTACCGGCCCCACCGGCGCCGGCAAGACAACTACGCTGTATGCCGCCCTGCGTGAAATCAATACCATTGATTCCAAGGTGCTGACGGCGGAAGACCCTGTTGAATACGATATTGACGGCATCATCCAGATTCCTATCAATGAAGCCATCGGCCTGGATTTCCCAATGGTTCTCCGCGCCTTCCTGCGGCAGGACCCGGACCGTATTCTGGTAGGGGAAATGCGAGACATGGCAACAGCACAGATCGCCATCCAGGCATCCCTGACGGGCCACCTGGTTCTCTCCACCCTGCACACGAACGACTCCGCCGGAGCCATTACGCGACTGGTGGACATGGGGTGCGAACCTTTCCTGGTAGCGGCCTCCCTGGAAGGGGTTCTTGCACAGCGCCTGGTGCGCACCATCTGTCCGGACTGCCGCACCCCGTATGAACCCTCATCCACCATCCTCTCCCAGCTTGGCGTATCTCCCTATGAATTGGGGGACAAGCACTTTTTCACGGGCCGCGGCTGTGATAAATGCTCCAATTCCGGCTACAGGGGCCGCAAGGGGATTTATGAGCTTCTGGATATTAACGACACCCTGCGTGACATGATTACGGATCGCGCTCCCTCCGTGGTGCTGAAACAGAAGGCTATTGAAATGGGCATGTCCACGCTGAGAGAAGACGGGCTGAGAAATATTTATGACGGCAACACTACTATTGAAGAAGTGCTGAAATATACTTAACGGACAGCCGGACGCCGTTGCTTCCCCTTATTTCAACCACCAAGAAAAAACACTTAAAATACAACATATATGCCTAAATATCAATACACAGCACTTGACCATAAAGGCGACCAGAAAACAGGCTCCCTGGAGGCCAACTCCGAAGCGGAGGCCATGGAAGCCATCCGGGCGCATGGCCTGTACCCCACCCAGATCGTAGAAGCGGGCAAGGGCAAGATTCAACAGACGCCTGCCGCCAAGAAAAAGGCCAAGGGGGCTAAGAAGCAAAAAGGCAAACTGGGAGGCAAAATCAAGGCCAAGGCTCTGATGATTTTCACCCGCCAGCTTGCTACTCTGATTGACGCAGGGCTTCCCCTGCTCCAGAGTTTGAACGTGCTGGCCAAACAGGAGGCAAACCCCAACCTGCGCGTAACTATCGAAGCTCTGGGAGATTCCGTTCAGGGCGGCTCCACCTTCTCGGAAGCCCTGGCCCAACACCCCAGAATCTTTGACCGCCTGTTTGTCAACATGGTAAAGGCCGGGGAACTGGGCGGTGTGCTGGAAGTCGTGCTGAACCGTCTGGCGGAATACCAGGAAAAGGCTCAAAAGCTGAAAAGCAAGGTGATCTCCGCCATGGTGTATCCCTCCATCGTCCTGTTTATCGCCGTAGGCATCGTGATCTTCCTGATGCTGGTCATCGTGCCCAAATTCAAGGCGATGTTCGCAGAGCAGAATCAGGAACTTCCCGGTATTTCCGAGTTTGTGTTCGGCATCAGCGACTGGTTCATGGCCGCCCCCTTCTTTGTGCCCAATGCCGTCATTCTGGCCGCTGTGGTCGCCATCCTGTACGCTGTTTTCACGGCCATGAGCAAGACGCCCAACGGACGCCGCAAGATTGACTCCGCTCTGCTGACCATGCCGGTCATCGGCAATGTGCAGAGCAAAAGCGCCATCGCCCGCTTCGCCCGAACCTTCGGCACGCTGGTGACTTCCGGCGTTCCCATCCTCCAGGCGCTTACCATCACGAAGGATACCGCCGGCAACATGATCGTGGGAGACGCCATCGGCCTCATCCATGACTCCGTCAAGGAGGGCGAATCCGTAGTTACGCCCATGTCCTCCTCCAAGCTTTTCCCGCCCATGGTAATCTCCATGGTGGACGTGGGGGAAGAAACCGGCCAGCTGCCGGACATGCTCCTGAAAATCGCGGACGTGTATGATGATGAAGTGGACAATGCCGTGGGAGCTATGACCTCCATGCTGGAACCCATCATGATCGTATTCCTGGCCGTGGTCGTGGGCGGCATCGTGTTCGCCATGTTCCTGCCCCTCCTGCAGGTTATTGAAAAGATGGGGTAACCCCTCAAGCAGAATCAGATGAAAAATCATTCCGCATACCGTCGGCTCCGGGAAACAAAGGGGTTCACCCTCATGGAAATCCTGGTAGTGATGGTGATCATCGTGGTGCTGGCCACGCTGACCATCTCCATTTACACCTGGCTTGAAACCAGAAAGAACGAACAGGCTACGGAATCCATTGTCCGCAAAATTGAAATGGGGTTGGAGAGCTACCACAGCGACCATGACCGCTACCCCTACGGCACGGAAGCTCCCTTCAATAATCACGGCGTAGCCGTGGCCAACGGGGAGGAATACAGTTCCAACGTGGTTTACATGGCTCTGTTCGGCGACCATAAGAATGAGGGTATTCCTTCCAGGGATACAACCATTTACAATGATGAGTTGAACCCCTCTACGCAGCCCAAAAGCAACCCGACTGTCCGGGAAGTCCATGTGAAAAGCAAGGACGG
>OHIS01000469.1_pt1 | contig 10077 bp, 9 predicted proteins | sample 1568361 | NCBI WGS metagenome assembly OHIS01 (sample SAMEA3879607, study PRJEB24766) | human gut metagenome | biome: human-associated habitat; feature: feces | place: USA | collected 1985/1987 | reverse complement strand
TAAAACAAACGAAGAACACAGGCATACAATATAACATGTGCTGATATCATATAAAAAGCGGATGCTTTTCAGCACCCGCTTATGAGTTGTTATGCATCAATCGTCATCTATGTCATCATCGTCATCATCACGTTCTATCTCGATGGCGTTTATGCCGCGCCTGCGCCTGTATGCGCGGTCTATGGGCTTTACCATGGCATAGTATATGGGTATGGTCAAAAACAGTATCCAGCCCGGGTGCCAAAGGCCCCATATGCAGCCCATGCAAAGGAAGGCTATGGCGACCAATAGGGTATAGGGAAAGGCGCGCAGGAAGCAATGCCTGCGGCGGCCGGAGAACCAGCCGACTATTGAATAATACGCCGGTATGGTCAGAAACACCATCCAGCCCGGATGCCAAAGGCCGAAGGCAAAGCCAAGGCCGAGATAGAGTATAGCCACGAACATGGGGAAGGGAAACTCCTGCCAAACAGACTTTTCATTCGGCTCTATTACCAGATTGCCGCGGGCGGTAACGTGGGAATCGGCGTCAACGGTGCTGCCGCAGTTTTCATCATCGTCACCATAGCTGAAGAAGAAGCCGTCGTCCTTATTAAAGCGCAGCGGCTTGCCGTTTATGGTGACCTTCACGCCCTTGTCAGGCTCCGGCTCGGGTATGGGTTCATCGGTCTTGAGCAGCTCGTCAAGGCTTACGCCGTATACGCGGCTGAGCATTATAAGGTTATCTGTATCGGGCGAGGCCTCCGCGCGCTCCCATTTGCTCACGGCCTGGCGAGAAAGGCCAAGCTTTGCCGCAAGCTCCTCCTGAGAATAGCCGTGCTGCTTCCTGAGCTGCACAAGCCTGTTTGCTATTTCGATATTCATCGTAATATCCTCCTGAACTTTTCTGTGGCCTAAGCATAGCGCACGGGAGCACGGTTGCGCAATACACTCTGCTTTGCAATTACAAAAATGCGCGCAACGAGCGGTTGCATCGGGTTGCGCGCATGGTAAAAACTCAGCTATTCAGCCAAAACACCGGTTTCGTTATTCTATAACGCTTTTGCCGCCCATATACATGCGCAGCGGTTCGGGTATGGCTATGGTGCCGTCCACCTTGAGATTGTTTTCAAGGAAGGCGATAAGCGTGCGCGGGGGCGCGACAACGGTATTGTTAAGTGTATGGGCAAAGTAGTTGCCTTTTTCCTTGTTCTTTATGCGGATGCCAAGGCGCCTTGCCTGCGCATCGCCAAGGTTGGAGCAAGAGCCGACCTCGAAATATTTCTGCTGACGCGGGCTCCATGCCTCCACGTCAACGCTCTTCACCTTCAAATCGGCAAGATCGCCGGAGCAGCATTCAAGCGTGCGCACGGGGATATCCAGGCTGCGGAAGAACTCCACTGTGTAGCTCCAAAGCTTATCGAACCAGGCCATGCTGTCCTCCGGCTTGCAGACTACTATCATTTCCTGCTTTTCAAACTGATGCACCCTATATACGCCGCGCTCCTCTATGCCGTGCGCGCCGACTTCCTTGCGGAAGCAGGGGGAGTAGCTGGTAAGCGTGCGGGGCAGGGTATCTTCATCTATAAAGGTATCTATAAAGCTGCCTATCATGCTGTGCTCGCTGGTGCCGATAAGGTAAAGGTCCTCGTTTTCTATCTTATACATCATGCCTTCCATTTCGGCAAAGCTCATTACACCGCTTACAACGCCGCTGCGTATCATGAAAGGCGGCACGCAATAGGTGAAGCCCTTGTTTATCATAAAGTCGCGCGCATAGCTCAATATGGCGCTGTGCAGGCGGGCAATGTCCCCCTTGAGGTAATAGAAGCCGTTTCCGCTCACGCGGCGGGCGGCGTCTATATCAATGCCGTTCACTTTTTCCATTATGTCCACATGGTAGGGTATTTCGTAATCCGGCACGACGGGTTCGCCGAAGCGTTCGCGCTCCACGTTCTCGCTGTCGTCCTTGCCGATGGGTACGGATTCATCTATTATGTTGGGAATTACCAGCATACGCTTGCGGATTTCGGCCTCCAGTTCCGCTTCGCGCGCTTCCAGGGCGGCCATCTCGTCCTGCATGGCCTTAACTTCTTTCTTGGTCTCCTCGGCCTTGTCGCGCTCTCCGCGGGCCATCATGCCGCCTATCTGCTTGGAAAGCACGTTGCGCTGGTTGCGCAGCACGTCCCCGCGGGTGTGATCCTCGCGCCATTCCTTGTCCATGGCAACGACTTCATCCACCATAACGAGCTTTTCATCCTGAAACTTTTTGCGTATGTTTTCCTTCACAAGCTCAGGGTTATTGCGTACAAGCTTAATATCAAGCATAGTATTTCTCCTTTATGTTAAAAATTACATTCTTTCGGGCGCTTCAAGGCCTATAAGGTACAGCCCGTTCTTTATGCATATGCGCGCCGCATCGCAAAGGGCAAGGCGGGCGTTGCGCACGGCGGGGTCGTCGTCCATTATGCGGCAGTCATAATAGAACTTATTGAAGCAGGAGCAAACGTCTATCACCTCGCGGGAGATGAGATACGGCTCGTACTTTTCGGCCGCGGCCTTAACGGTTTCGGGGAAGGCGGCAATGGCCTTGATAAGGGCTGTCTCAGCCTCGCCTGAAAGCAGGGAGCAGTCCACATTGGCCTTATCGTAGCCGTTAGCTTTCCTCAGCACGGAGCAGCAGCGCGCATGGGTATACTGCGCATAGGGGCCGGTTTCGCCATCGAAATTGAGCATCTTGCTCCAGGAGAAGCTGGTATCCTTTATGCGGCTGTTGTAGAGTATTCCCCAAACTACCGCGCCCACGCCCACGGCGCGCGCGGCGGCCTCCTTATCCTCAAGATCGGGGCTCTTTTCTTTGATTATATCGAGCGTTTTTTCTATTGAGGCGTTCAGAACATCTTCCAGATACACCACGTTGCCGTGGCGGGTGGAAAGCGTGCCTTCCTCCATGGATACCATGCCGAAATTGACATGCACGCAGTCCTTGACCCAGGTTTTTCCCATCAGCTCCAGTACCTTAAAGAACTGCTGGAAATGCAGGTTCTGCTGATATGCAACAACGTATATGCTCTTAACAAAGTCATATGTATTCTTGCGGTATATTGCGGCGGCAAGGTCGCGCGTGGCGTAAAGGGTTGCCCCGTCGGACTTTACTATTATGCAGGGGGGCATGTTGTATTCAGAGAGGTCAACTATCTTTGCGCCCTTGTCGGTTTTGAGAAGGCCCTTAGCGTCCAGCTCGTCTATTACGGCCTGCATCTTGTCCTCATAAAAGCTTTCGCCGTTGTAGCTGTCGAACTCCACGCCGAGAAGCTTATATACTTCGCCAACTTCCTTGAGCGTGAGCGTTTTCATCCGCTGCCAAAGGTCGACCGCTTCCGCGTCGCCCTGCTCTATTTTCCTGAACCATGCGCGGGCTTCGTCGTTAAGGCTTTCATCCTTTTCGGCTTCCTCATGGAAGCGGACATAAAGCTTGACAAGCTCCCGAACTGTTGATTCCTCGATCGGCTTTCCGCCGCCCCATTTTTTGTAAGCAACTATCATCTTGCCGAACTGCGTTCCCCAGTCGCCAAGGTGGTTTATGGCAATGGTATTGTATCCCAGCGCCTTATATATCCTGTTAAGGCTGTTGCCTATGGCTGTGGAGGGCAAATGGCCTATATGGAAGGGCTTTGCAATATTGATGGAGGAAAACTCCACGCAAACGTTTTTGCCCTGTCCTTCGCTGCTGTGGCCGTAATTTTCGCCTTCGTTAAGCACGCGCATTATCGTTGCTGCGGCTGCGCCGGCCCTGTCCTCAAAGAAGTTAAGGTAGCCGCCAGCAACCTCCGCACGGGTTATGCCCGCGGGCAGGGCAAGCTTATCCTTCAGCTCCGCAGCTATTGCCGCGGGGGCCTTGCGCATGGCCTTAGCCAGGCGGAAGCAGGGGAAGGCATAGTCCCCCATGCTGCTGTCCGGCGGAATCTCTATATAGCTCAAAAGCTCCGCGGCATCAATGCCCGTTGCGGCGGATATGGCAAGTGCAATGTCGTTCCTGGTATCCATAGTCAACTCCTAAAGTAAATTACTTATTAGACGAAACAGTATACCATATTTATGGCAAAATGTTAAGTAAAAACAAACTTTGCGCAAAACGCCAAAGTATAAATTGCCAACAGGGTGCCGTAATGCTATAATCAGGCCATGGAAAAGAACGCACCGAAGAAGAAAAAGCGGCTTACACCGCTGGATATCATACTTTATTGCATAAGCGCGGCGCTGCTGATAGGCGGCGTGGCGCTGATAATTCGCCAATATGTGCTGATAAGCGACTATGTTGACCCGCCGCAGCCGAGCATCACGCCAACGGCCGTGCCAACGCCCACTGCAACGCCGAATCCGAGCGAGACGCCCGCGCCCACCGCGGAGCCCACGCCCACGCCGTATCAATATACGCGCAGTGCGCCCAAGAAGATATATTTCATTGACGCGCAGGTCATGGCGGAGGTTTACCCCGTTGGGCTTATAGAGGAGGGCGACAAGAAGGGCCAGATGGACACCATTGAGGATCCGGACGTGGCGGCATGGTACGAGCCCGGCCCCGCACCCGGGGAGCAGGGCAACGCGCTGGTGAACGGGCACAAAAGCTGGAAGGGCAAGATAGGCCGCTTCAGCGTGCTGTGGAACATGGAAGAAGGGCAGAAGGTAGCCATCGAGCGGGAGGACGGCAGCGTGCTGTACTTCAGGGTTACGAGCGTAGACTTCTATCCGTACAACGATTATCCCGAAAGCGTTATGGATATGGAGAGCGACACGGCGAAGATGACGCTGATAACCTGCTACGGCGATTTTGACCGCTCTGCGGGCACAAGCGAGCAGCGCTGCGTGGTGGTGTGCGAGCTGATAACCGACGGCACGGAGGCCGAACCGGCAGCCGAATAAAGAGTTTTTAGCAAGAAAAAGCCCTACAATACGGGCTTTTTTGATACCCATAAGGCATGAAAACCAAAAAAGAGCAAAAAAATTCGAACTGGGTGCTTGACATAATCGGATTCTTGGGTTAGAATATACGAGCGCGCTGAGGGAAGCACAAAGCACCACGGCGAACGGCAAAGCGCGAGAGCGCAATGCGGGAATAGCTCATTCGGTAGAGCGCTGCCTTGCCAAGGCAGAGGTGGCGGGTTCGAGCCCCGTTTCCCGCTCCACTATGCACCCTTAGCTCAGTTGGTAGAGCACCTGACTCTTAATCAGGGTGTCCAGGGTTCGAGCCCCTGAGGGTGTACCAAAGAAAAGCATCTGCTAATGCAGGTGCTTTTTTGTATACCGAAAACCCCGCCACTATGGCGGGGTTTTCGGTATACAAAAAGGCTCCCCTTTACGGGGATCTGGCGAACGAAGTGAGGCTGAGTGGTTGTGAACGGCATAAGCGCAATTTCATCGCATGCGTAAGCATGCTTTACCCAATATACTCCTCAATCAGCTTCAGCGTGCCTATAACGCCGTTCATGTGCGTGCGCTCGTAGCCATGTGAGGCATACACGCCGCTGCCTATAACGCAATGCGCGGCATCTATGCCGCTGCGGAGCGCAACGTCCATGTCCGAACCGTAGGAGGGATAGATATCCACGGCGTAGTCCACGCCCGCGGCCTTTGCGGCGTTTATAAGGCGGGTTGTCAGCGCATAGTCGCTGGGGCCGGAGGAATCCTTGGCGCAGATGCTCACCTGCGTCTCCTTGCATTCAAGCCCGTGGCCTACGCAGCCCATGTCCACGGCTATTATCTCGTTCAGGCCCTCAGGCATGCCGCTTGCGCCGCCGTGGCCCACCTCTTCATATACAGTGAAGTAAAGATATACCCTGCGCGCAGGGGCCTTGTTTGCGTCCTTCAGGCGCTTTGCATAGCCAAGCAGTATGGCCGCCGAAAGCTTATCGTCAAGGAAGCGGCTCTTTATGAAGCCGGATTCGGTAATGGTCGTGCGCGGGTCAAAGCATACATAGTCCCCAACGCTTATGCCAAGCTTCTTAACATCGTCCTTGCTTTCAACTATTTCGTCAATAAGCACCTCAACCGTGTTAAAGGTGCGCTTTGTGTCGCTGTATTCCTTGTTTACGTGAATGCTTGCGTCAATAAGCTGGCAAACGCCGGTGTAGCTCCTGCCGTCGCGGGTGAAAATGGTGCAGTTCTCCGCCTCCACATTGTTTGCGTTAAGGCCGCCTATGTTGGTTATCCTCAGCGCGCCGCTGCCCTTTATTTCCGCAACCATGCCGCCCAGCGTATCCACATGCGCGCCAAGCAGAATGGGGTTCCCTTCGCCGCCCAGGCATACGCCCACGCAGCCCTTTGTGGTCATATAAGGCTCGTAGCCCAGCGTTTTAAGTTCATCCATTATGTAATCCGCAGCCTTGCGCGTGAAGCCCGAGGGGCTGGGGATGGAGAGCAGATTTTTAAGCTGCTGCTTGATATATTCCATTGTAAACAATACCTCCGTATGTACTTTTGCTCGATTATACAATAGTTTTTTACATATTTCAACCGCCCATGCAGCCGGTATAGTCGCGGTCTATTGTTATTACGCAGCGGAAGGTGGGGTCTATATCGTGCGCGGCCTTGGCAATGCGCAGCTTTATGCCCTCCGCGTCCGCCTCGTCCATGCCGGACGGCACAACTATATCGAATATAAGATTGGTGTTTTTCTCCCCGCTGACCATGCGGAAATCGTGAAAATGCACCGCGCTGTCTATGCCCTCTATTGCCTTGGCAATCCGTTCCCGCGTGGCGGTAAGCTTTGTGTTGTCCGTTTCTATTGGGTCCATGTGCAGCGTAAGCAGCATGCCCAGCTTTTCGCCCACCTCCCGCTCCGCGCGGTCTATCATCTCGTGCGTATGAAGCAGGTCGCAGTCCGCCCTAACCTCCGCGTGCGCGCTTGCTATTGTCTTGCCCGGGCCGTAGGAATGGATAAGTATATCGTGCAGGCCGATTATGCCGTCGTAGCTCAAAAGGAGCGTGCTCAGCTCATCCACCGTTTCCTTGTTCGGCGCTTCACCGAGCAATGGGCCCATAACGTCCCGTATTATGCCTATGCCGGAGTACAGCACGAATAAGGCCGCCGCAAGGGATATGTAGCCATCTATGTTTATATCAAAGAAATATCCCAGTACGCTGGATATGAATATCGCCCCCGTGGCAGCCACGTCGCTTATGCTGTCCGCCGCGGCAGCGCTCATCGTGGAGGAGCCTATGCGCCTGCCTACGTCCGCCGTGAAGAAGCCCATCCACAGCTTGACCAGCATGGATATTATGAGCACGATAAGCATGGCAATGCTGTAATCCACGCTTTCCGGTGAAATTATCTTGTCTATCGCCTCCCGCGCAAGCGTTACGCCAACCATAAGTATTATGAACGCTATCGCAAGGGACACTATGTATTCAAACCGCGCATGGCCGTAGGGATGCTCCCTGTCGGCCGGCTTTGCCGCGGCCTTCGCGCCGAATATCATGCCCGCGGAGGAGCCAACGTCGCTCAGGTTGTTCACCGCGTCCGCCTGAATGGCTATGGAGCGGCTGATAACGCCTATTACGAACTTTGCCGCGCAAAGCAGCACGTTGCACGCTATGCATACCCAGCCCGCCGCAACGGCGCATTTTGAGCGCACGGCGGGGTTATCCGTCTGCTTATAATCCTTTACGAACAGCTTCAGTATACCTTCGCTCATTCAAGTCCCTCCGTCGCTTTATCAAGCGCCATGCCTATCGAATCGTTTATAATAAGGTCAGCGCGGTAGTCATAGGGCGTTTCGCTCTTGTTTATAAGCGCAAGCTTGTTGCCCTTGTAGTAATCTATAAGCCCGCTTGCGGGGTATACGTTAAGGCTTGTGCCGCCCACTATAAGCATATCCGCGCGGGTAATGTGCGTTATGGCGGCGCGCAGCGTGTCCGCGTCCAGCCCTTCTTCATACAGCACCACGTCCGGCTTTATTACCCCGCCGCAGCCGCATATGGGCACGTTGGGCATATCCTTCAGCTGCTCCACGGTGTAGCTTTTGCCGCATTCCATGCAGTGGTTACGGTATATGCTGCCGTGCAGCTCATATACGTTCCTGCTGCCCGCAAGCTGATGCAGCCCATCTATATTCTGCGTAACAACGGCGGTCAGCCTGCCCATGCGTTCCAGCCTTGCAAGCGCGTAATGCGCACGGTTGGGCTTTATGCCCGTAACCATGAGCGCGCTCCTGTAATACTTATAGAATACGTCCGTATGGCGCATAAAGAACGTGTGGCTGAGCAATTCCTCCGGCGGGTAGCCGAAGCGGCGTATGGCCTCGAAATAGCCGTTCTCGCTGCGGAAATCCGGTATTCCGCTTTCCGTGGATACGCCCGCCCCGCCAAGGAAGGCTATTCTTTTGCTGCTCATAATCATATCTTTAAGCGTTTCTATCTTCGCTGTAATGTCCATCGTTCCGCCTCCTGTGCGCTGAATGAGTTAAATCATTATACCAGATTAGTCTCAATATAACAAATCATGCAGGAAATCCTTCATAACTCTTTACTTAATATGGGTTTAGGAGTACAATAGGGCTATCAAACGCATAAATTCATTCATTGTGGAGGTATTTGCATGAAGCGTGTTTGTGAAATGAATCAAAGCGAGCTGAACGAATTCTACGCCGCGGCAAAGAAGGAATACGAGGCCTGCAAGGCCAAGGGTCTTTCGCTCAACATGGCGCGCGGCAAGCCCAGCGCGGCGCAGCTGGAGCTGTCCAATGAGCTTTTGACCATATTGAAGGGCGATAACTGCATCGTTGACGGCATAGACGCCCGCAATTACGGCACGCTTGAGGGTCTGCCCAGATGCCGCAGGATGTTTGCGGATATACTGGGCGTTGATGTGGAGGAGGTTTTCGCTGCGGGCAGCGCCAGCCTTACCCTGATGTATGACACAATTGCAAAGGCGGTCACCCACGGCCTGCTGCACAGCGAAAAGCCCTGGGCCAAACTTGATAAGGTAAAGTTCCTTTGCCCCGTGCCGGGTTACGACAGGCATTTTACAATATGCGAAAGCTTCGGCATAGAGATGATAAACGTTCCCATGACCGCCGAAGGCCCCGATATGGACATGGTGGAGGAGCTTATAAAGGATAAGGACGTAAAGGGCATGTGGTGCGTGCCCAAGTATTCAAACCCCGAGGGCATAATTTACAGCGAAGCCACCATCCGCCGCATAGCCGCCATGAAGCCCGCTGCAAGCGACTTTGTGCTTATGTGGGACAATGCATACTGCGTGCATGAGTTCGACGGCGAATACGTCCCCTTCCCCAATATTTTGGAATACTGCCGCGAGGCGGGCAATCCGGACATGGTGTTCGAGTTCGCCTCAACCTCCAAGATAACCTTCCCCGGCGCGGGCGTAGCCTGCTTCGCCACCAGCCGCGACAACATGGCGTATATGAAAAAGCTGCTCAATGCGCAGGTGATAAGCTTTGACAAAATGAACCAGCTTCGCCATGTGCTGTTCCTCAAGGACAAGGCGGGCGTGCTTGCGCACATGAAGAAGCATGCCGCAATAATGAAGCCCAAGTTCGATGCCGTGATAGCCGCGCTCGATACCCTTGCGCCCTACGGCATAGCCAGCTACAACCGCCCCAAGGGAGGCTATTTCGTAAGCCTTAACGTGATGAACGGCTGCGCAAAGCGCGTGCATCAGCTCATGAAGGAAGCGGGCGTTGTTATGACCGGCCCCGGCGCAACCTTCCCCTACGGCAAGGATCCGGAAGACAAGAACCTTCGTATCGCCCCCAGCCTGCCCCCCGTGGAGGACGTTAAGCAGGCCATGGAGGTGCTGTGCGCCTGCATAAAGCTCGCCGCAGCGGAGAAGATGGCAAAGTAAACAGCAAAAGCTTATAAGAATATGGGGACGGCAAACCGTCCCCTGTTTTGTTTTATCAAGAGTATATAGAAAACGTTGTAGGGGCGGCTATCGGCCGCCCGTATTCTTTTATACACAAACACGGCGGGCGACCAGTGACCGCCCCTACAGGATGGGTTAAGTCGCTCTAATGGCCCTGCACACTATCGTCACTTGCGTCACTATCGTCGAAACAGGCTAAATGTCTGGCTTTT
>OHIS01000464.1_pt1 | contig 10164 bp, 9 predicted proteins | sample 1568361 | NCBI WGS metagenome assembly OHIS01 (sample SAMEA3879607, study PRJEB24766) | human gut metagenome | biome: human-associated habitat; feature: feces | place: USA | collected 1985/1987 | reverse complement strand
TCTGCCGCACCTCGCTCGCCGTATCGGCACTTAGAATTATGCGGTATTGCCATAAGTGCAACTGTTTATCCCGAATAGGAGTGCTCTGGCTTGAGCTTCCCAGCGGGATGGGTGGCTGCCATATAACAAATGAAAGGCAGGCGGCCTAACATGATGCGTGTGATTGCAGGTACAGCCCGCGGCAAAAACCTTGCTGCGCTACCGGGGGAGGATGTTACCCGCCCCACCATTAACCGCGTAAAGGAGGCAATGTTCTCCAGCGTACAGTTCTCTGTGCCCGGCGCGCGCGTGCTGGACTTGTTTGCAGGCAGCGGCCAGCTTGGCATTGAGGCATTATCCCGCGGGGCCAAGCGCTGTGTTTTCCTGGATGCTTCCCGCGAGGCGATCCAGATCGTGCTGGCCAACTGCAAAACGGCGGGCGTGTTTGCGCAGAGCCGGGTCATCCCGGATGATGCGTTCCACTTTTTGGCCACCACGCAGGAAGAGTTTGATCTTGCCCTGCTGGACCCGCCGTACCACCACGGCACGGTAGCCAAAGCACTGCCGCAGCTGGCAGCGCACATGGCCCCTGGCGGTGTGGTGCTGTGTGAAACAGAACTGGACGCCGAGCTGCCGGAACAGGTTGAGGGGCTTGTTTTGGCAAAACAATATAAATACGGCAAGATTTTGGTAAGCCGCTATGAGAAAGAGGAACAGCTATGAATGTTGAGGAATTGCTGGATATGCTGGAGGAAACGCTGGAGGAGGGTACCGCTGTGCCGTTTGCCGCCGCCAAGCGTGTGGTAGATGTGGACCGCTGCCGCGATATCGTGGATGAGGTGCGCAATAACCTGCCCGATGAACTGCGCGACAGCAAAAAGATTGTGGCAGACCGCGAGCAGATTTTAAAGAACGCCCAGACCGATGCGGATAACATCATCAAGCAGGCAGAGGAACGCGCACGGGTACTGGTATCGGACAAAGAGATCACCAAGCGCGCACAGAAGATGGCCGTGGAGCTGGTGAACGCCGCACAGGCACAGGCGAAAAAGATCAACAATGCCTCCGCGGCTTATTGTGAGAATATCCTCAAAAACTCGGAGGAAGTTCTGGCCCGCAGTGTGGCGGATATCAAAAATACCCGCATGAACCTGCGCAACCTGGCCAGCCGCGGCCCCCATGGCCCACAGAAACCGAATCTGTAAAATCGGCCCCCTGTGCGGGCTTTGTGAAAGAGATCTGCACGGTTCCTGCCCCGCAAACAACAAATGAGACAGCATTTGTGAAAACTTTATGGCCCGCAGCGCTTTTTGGCGCTGTGGGCTTGCTTTTTGCCCCGCGATTTGGTACTATATAAGTGTTCCAGTGGGTAAAAGTGGGCAATTCGGGGTTAAAGTGGTAAGTTATCCACACATTCCACAGGGTTGTTAACCGCGAAATTCCGCTGAAACGCTAAAAAAGCGACAGTTCCAACCGGGAAGGGGGCGGGTTCGACAATGTTCATGGGTCAGTATGACTACGCAGTGGACGCAAAGGGCCGTCTGAATTTCCCCGCAAAGTTCCGGGATGGAATGGGCGAAACCTTTATCGTGACCCGCTGGCTGGACCATTGCCTTGCCGCGTTCCCGCCGGAGGAGTTTGAAAAAGTGGCCCAGCGCATTGCCGAAAAAGGTATGGTAAAGGGCCGCAATGTCAGCCGTATGCTGTATTCCTCTGCGGTGGAAGTAACACCGGATAAGCAGGGCCGCATTCAGCTGCCCGCAAAACTGCGGGAATATGCCAACCTGGACCACGATGTGAGCGTGATCGGCAACCGCAACTTTGCGGAGATCTGGAACACCCAGGATTGGGAAGCCCGCCAGGCGGAAAGCGATGAAGATTTTACCGCCGCAATGGAAGACCTTGATTTTTAAGATGCACTTTGAGCAGGGGTGTACCCCTGCATGTTAAACCGTGTGAAACGGGGAAAGAGGAGAACACCGTGGAATTTAGTCATATCCCCGTTTTGCTCAGCCAATGCCTTGATGGGCTGGCCATTGACCCTGCCGGGATTTATCTGGACGGAACGGCCGGCGGGGCAGGCCACTCAAAGGAAATAGCAAAACGCCTGACCACCGGGCGGCTGATCTCGCTGGATCAGGACCCGGATGCGGTGGCAACCGCTACCGCAAGGCTAAAGGGCTTACCCGCCCAGGTGGTTCAGGCCAACTTCCGCGAAACCGCCCGCGTGCTGGATGAACTGGAGATCCCCTTCATCAACGGCGTGCTGCTGGACCTTGGCGTTTCCAGCCACCAGCTGGACGATGCCGAGCGTGGCTTTTCCTATCACGCGGATGCCCCGCTGGATATGCGCATGAGCCAGCAGGGGCCCACCGCGGCAGACTTGGTGAACACCCTGGACCGTGAGGAACTGACCCGCATCCTGCGCGATTATGGTGAGGAACCGTATGCCTGGCAGATTGCGGGTAAAATCGTGAAAGCACGGGAGGAAGCCCCGATTTTGACGACCCTGCAGTTTGCGGACCTGATTGCATCCGCTATGCCGCCTGCCGAGCGCCGCAAGAACAAGAACCCCGCCCGCCGCAGCTTCCAGGCAGTGCGGATTGCCGTCAATGGGGAACTGGATGCCCTGAACGAGGGGATGGAGGCGATTTTCAGCCGCCTGGCCCCCGGCGGGCGGTTCTGCATCATCACGTTCCACAGCCTGGAGGACCGGCTGGTAAAACAGAAGTTCCGCCGCTGGGCCCAGCGCTGCACCTGCCCGCCGGAGCAGCCTATTTGCACCTGCGGCGGGATGCCCAAAGCTAAACTGATTACCCGCAAGCCGATTGAAGCGGACGCTGGTGAGTTGGAAGAAAACCGCCGCAGCCGTTCCGCCAAGCTGCGCGTACTGGAAAAATTATAAGCGTGCCAGGAGGGAACATTGGCAGCGCGGCATGGCGCTTGTGACCATGCCGCACAGCTTAAGGAAAGCCGAAATTTTACGATACGAGAAAGGGGGCGGCGCCCATGGCTTCCACAGCAGCAGAAATTTCAACCAACAATCATTCCGGTTCCTCCCGCACACCGCGGGTGCGCGTTGTCAAGGGCGGACGCTACGGCCTGAGCAAGGCACGCCAGTTTGCCCGCACGGCGGGCACGGTGCTGGTCATTGCCATATTTTTTGGCTTGTTTGCCAGCATTGTCGCCAGCCAGGCACGCATCACACAGCTTTCCGGCGAAATTGATGACGCCAAGTCGGAACTGACCAATGCCCAGAGCTATAACGACTATCTGTCCACCACCATGGATCAGATCACCAACAGCACCAGCGTCCAGCAGGAAGCGGAGGATCGGCTGGGGCTGGTTAAAATGGACCCCAGCCAGGTGACGTATGTCCGGCTGGAGAATGAAAGCGTGATCGAACGCGCAGCCGGCACAGCAGACAAGTTTTTTGCCGGTATCAAAACCGCAGCGCTCAGTCTGCTTGGCAGTTTTGACCCGTAACCGATCCGGTCAAGGCAATACCGCATAACTTTGGGTGCCCAAGCCGTCAGGTGGGAATCATGCGGTGCTGCCCTTACATTGCGCCAAAGCGTGCATCCCAACAGGAGCACGCTTTTTTTGCCATCATGGGCGGGCGCGTATTCGTGCAAACAGCCTTTTCTGTAAAGGAATGAACCTATGCCAAAGCAACCCGACAACAAGAATCAATCCACGCGTCAGCACAACCGCCGCAGCCCGGAGCCGGGGCAGAATCATGCGCTTACGCTGAACGGACGCATCATGGTTTTGCTGCTGGTGATCGGCTTTATCGCTGCGGGGTGCGGCGTTCTGATTTATAAGCTGTATACCCTGCAGATCCGGGATGCTGAGCAGTACCGTGTTCAGGCGGCGGAACAGCAGCTTTCCGATACCCAGATTCCCGCCACGCGCGGCTCTATTTATTCCGCTAACGGCAAACTGCTGGCCAAAAGCAGTGTGGAACATTATTGCCAACCCGTCCAAGTGCAACCAGGATTATGTGGCGGAAGCCAGCCAGAAAATCAGCGAATTGCTGAACGGGAGCGTCAGCGCGGAAAAAATTCAGGAGCAGCTGAGCAAAACGAACAGCCAGTACCGCGTGATTGCCAAGGACATTGATATGGTAACGGCGCAATCCATTATTGACTATGCCAACACCAAACGCATTACCAACGGCAAGGCGGAGGGGGATCCGGATGCCAAGTACGAAACGGTGCTTTCCATGTACAAGGAATCCTCCTCCACGCGGGAATACCCTAACGGAATGTACCTTTCCTCGGTCTTGGGCTTTTGTGATGACAGCGGCAACGGCATGTACGGCCTGGAAAAATCGTATGATGAGAAACTGGTCGGTACACCGGGGCGCAGCATCAGCAGCGAGAACGCATGGGGCTATGAACTGGCTAACGAGGAAAGCGATACCCATGCGGCTATCAACGGCTATAACCTGAACCTGACCATTGACGATACCATCCAGACCGTGCTGGAAACCGAGCTTTCCAACGCGATTGATGACTATGATGTGCAGAACCGTGCCAGCGCCATTGTGATGAATGTGAACACCGGCGCGGTGCTGGGTATGGCAACGGCGCCGCAGTTTGACCCCAACGATCCGTATAATATCACCGAACCCAAATTGCAGGCTATCCTGGATAATGCCGGAACGGCGCTGACGGAGGACGATATTTCCGTCCTGCAAAGCCGTTTGGGGCAGGACGCCGTAGCTGATATCATTGCGGACGGCGTTGTGAACCCCAACGGAACAAAAAGCACCGACGAAGAAGGCAACAAAATCGACGTTCCCAGCGAAAAAAGCCAGCTGCAGGGCATGATCCGTGAGGCCGAGTGGAAGAACAAAGCCGTGACGGAATTGTATTACCCCGGCTCAGTCTTTAAGCTCATGACGGCCGCTGCGGCGCTGGATTCCGGCCTGATGGGGGCGGACCAGCAGTTTTACTGCGGCGGCGACCTGACAGTATTCCCCAATACCGAGTGGGAACACAGCTACCGCTGCGCCGAGGGCAACGCTCACGGCTGGCTGGATATGGCCGGGGCGCTGAACCACAGCTGCAACCTGTACTTTATCCAGGTGGCGGAAAAAATGAGCGCCGAATTCTTTTATAACTACTACCAGGCGTTTGGCCTGACCCAGACCACTGGCATTGACCTGCCGTATGAGGCAAAGGGCATCTCCAAAACCCAGCAGGAGATGGAGCAGGTGGAAACGGACCTGTACTCCACCGCGTTCGGCCAGTCCCAAAAGCTGACCCTGATCCAGATGGCAGCCGCCGTGGCTTCCACCGTGAACGGCGGCTACCTGATGACCCCCTATGTGGTGGATAATATGACGGACGACACCGGCAACGTGGTATGGCAGGCTGAAACCGACATAAAGCGCCAGGTCGTCAGCGAGGAAGTCAGTGAGCAGATCCGCGCCATGATGGAAAACAACGTGGGTCACACCGGTACCAGCAATGACCTGGACTATCACGGTTGTGCCAGCGCTTATGTGGCGGGCTACCGCATTGGCGGCAAATCCGGTACGGGAGAACAGCTGGACTGGAAAGGCACTTACAAGTACCGCCCGGACGGCGACTACCGCAAGGCCATCAGCTTTGCCGCCATCCTTCCGGCGGACGACCCGGAAATTCTGGTGCTGGTCATGATGGATGACCCGCGCTGGATCTTTGACTACGCTTCCCAGATTGTGGCCCCTGTTACCGGCAACATCATCAGCCAGATCGCGCCGTATCTTGGCATTGAACGGGATGCTTCTTATGATAGCAACGGCAGTGTGGAAGTGCCAAATGCCATTGGCACCCGCTGGACTTCCGCCCAGGTCAAGATGAACGCCGCCGGGCTTTCCCACCGGTTTGTGGATACCAGCGACGGCGATGTTGTGTATCAGTACCCCGCAGGCGGCACCGTGGTGCCCGCAGGCTCCACGGTTTACCTGTATACCCAGTCCACCACCGACGCCACCACCACCGTGCCGGATGCCACCGGCAAAACCGGAACCTTTGCCGCACAGATGCTCAAGGCTTCCGGCGTCAATGTGGCAATTTCGGGCAGTGCATCGGACCGTGTTGTCAGCCAGGATATTGAGGTTGGGAGTGTGGTGCCCTACGGCACAGTCGTTACCCTGACCACGGAGCCCGACGGCAGCAGCGATGCCCAGCAGGATGCAGATACCCCGCAGGACGATGCCGCCCAGGACGATACGCCCCAAGACGCCGCCGGTGAAAACGATCAGGATAGCACGACCCAGGATGATACCGGCAGCGATGCCGAGCAGCAATAACCCCGGCCACGGCAGGGGGACCCCACAGCAAACTGAAACATGCCGCAACTAAACCAACCAAAAGGAGCGTGTTCCCATGAAACCCATGAACGCGAACGAACTTCTGGCCGGGCTGGCACTGGCCCGCCCGGTGCCCATCACCGCCGTTGTAACGGACTCCCGCAAGGTGCAGCCGGGCTGCATTTTTGTCTGCTTCCCCGGCGAGCGTGTGGACGGCCACGACTATGCCGCCAAGGCGTACCAGGCCGGGGCCGAGTATGTGATCGCCAACCATCCCGTGGAGGGCGTGCCGGAGGATCACCTTGTCATCTGTGAATCCAGCTACCTTGCCATGATCCGTATGGCATCCAACTACCGCACGCTGTTCAGCCCGCTGATGATCGGTGTGACCGGCAGCGTGGGCAAAACCACCACCAAAGAGTTCTGCTATGCGGTTCTTTCGGCTTTTGGCAATACCTTAAAAACAGAGGGCAACCAGAACAATGAGATCGGCCTGCCCAACACGCTGTTCCGCCTGGAGGATACCACCCAGTATGCTGTGGTGGAAATGGGCATGAGCCACCTGGGCGAGATTGCCCGCCTGGTGCGCGCAGCGCGGCCGTCTGCCGGTATCATTACGATGATCGGCGTTTCCCACCTGGAAAATCTGGGCACGCGGGAGAATATATTGAAGGCAAAGATGGAAATCTGCCAGGGCCTGCCGGACGGCGCCCCGCTGGTTCTGAATGCGGATGATGACCTGCTGCCCACCGCGCAGATCCCCGGCCGCCTGCGCCCGGTGTGGTTCGGCATCCGCTCCAGCTCCGCCGATGTGCGCGCCATCAATATTCATACCGTAGGGGAGGGTACCGGCTTTACCCTGGTGGATAACGTGGACGGTGAAACCTATGAGTTCAGTGTAACCATCCCCACGGCAGGCGTTCATACCGTGTATGATGCCCTTGCTGCTTACACTGCAGCCACCCGCTTGGGGCTGGAGCGTGCCCGCGCCGCCCGTGCGCTGGCCAGCTATCAGACCACCGGTATGCGCCAGAACATTGTGCAGCACGGCGGTGTGACCTTTATTGAGGATTGCTATAACGCCAGCCCGGACAGCATGAAAGCAGCCTTGCAGATTCTGCATGACCGCCAGCCCGGCCCCGGCGGCCGCCGCATTGCCGTGCTGGGCGATATGCTGGAACTTGGCGCTGCCAGTGAACCCGGCCACCGCCAGACCGGCAAATGGGCTGCCGATGCCGCCGACCTGCTGGTGGCTTACGGCCCGTTGAGCGCAGCCATGGCCGAAGCAGCCCGGCAGAAAGGGCTGCAAACCATCCATTGCCAAGCGGCGGAGGAAGTAGTAGAATATCTACGGCAGAACGTCCGCCCCGGCGATGTTGTGCTGGCAAAAGCCAGCCACGCCATGAAGCTGGATGATGTATTAAAGCAGCTTTACGCGGCGCTGCCAAACGCATAATTGCATATTTTGGGGGAATATCACATGGGAATGATCGTTTCTTGGATGCTGGTTGCCGCGGCAATCGGTGCGTTTGCCGTTACGGCACTTTCAGGCTGTTTTGTAATTCCGGCACTGCACAAGCTGCACTTCGGCCAGACCATCCGGGAATCCGGCCCGACCTGGCATAACAAAAAACAGGGCACACCCACCATGGGCGGCCTGTGCTTCATCTTTGGCATTCTGGTGGCCTGCGGCCTGGTGTATGCCGGGTTCTACCGCTATGCACAGGACCTTTTGGGCATTGTGCAGGTGCGCGCCGCCTTGCTGGCGCTGTTCCTGGCGTTTGGTTCCGGCTTTATCGGTTTTCTGGATGACTATATCAAGGTCGTCAAGCACCGCAACCTGGGCCTGCTTGCCTGGCAAAAGCTTATCATGCAGTTCATTGTTACCGGCGGCTTCCTGGTGGGGCTGCACATGCAGGGCCTGCTGACCACCATCATTATGCTGCCCTTTATCGGTGCGGTAGATCTGGGCTGGGTGTATTACCCCATTGCGTTCTTCGGCATCATCTTTTTGGTCAATGCCGTCAACCTGACGGATGGTCTGGACGGCCTGTGCTCCTGTGTGACCTTTGTTTCCATGCTGGGCTACCTGCTGGCTGCCAGCATGCTCAGCTTTTATCATGTGGCCGTTCTGGCGGCGGCAACGGCTGCTGCGGCAGCAGGCTTCCTGGTGTGGAACTTCTACCCGGCCAAAGTGTTCATGGGCGATACCGGCAGCATGTTCCTGGGCGGTATGGTAACGGCCCTTGCCTTTATCATGGGCCGGCCGGAGCTGGTGTTCTTCTTTGGCATTGTGTATATCTGGGACGCCATGACCGTTGTGATCCAGCGCGTTTACTTCAAGCTGACCCACGGCAAGCGCATTTTCCGCATGACACCGATCCACCACGCATTCGAGATGCGCGGCTGGAAAGAAGTCAAGATCGACTTTTTCTTCAGCCTGATCGCCATTATCGGCGTGGTGCTGGGCCTGATGTACGTTTACATGGCATAAAATATCAGAAAGGGGGCTGTACCGCAAATGACGCTTGCCCAGCTTTTCGATTTGGCCTTTGGCAACATTGGCAGGTTTTTTAAGGAAATCGCGTTCAAAAAAGAGGAACGCGGCAAACTTTCCTATGGCCTTGTCGGCACGCTGATCCTTGTGTTGACTTACGGGCTGATTATGCTGTTCTCCGCCAGTTATTCCACCGGGTATTACCGCTTCAAGGGGGATATTTACCACTTTATCCGCCCGCAGGTAATTCTGGCGGTGGTGGGGCTGGTGCTGATGTATCTGATTTCCAACATCAACTACCGCAGCCTGCGCCACATGAACTGGTACTTATACATTTTAACGCTGCTGCTTTTGGTGTGGGCCCTGTTCAGTGAGCCGTACAATGGCTGTTACCGCTGGGTGTATATGTTTGGCACAACCCTGCAACCTTCGGAGCTGGCAAAGTTTTCGGCTATTTTGGGTCTTGCCTGCTTTGCGGACCGGTATTATGAAAAACGGGGAACACTGCTTTACGGCATTGTGCTGCCCGTGCTGCCGCTGCTGCCGGTGGTGGTTCTGCTGTACAAAGAACCCCATAACTCTGCTATCATGCTGATCCTGCTGATTGCGGGCAGTATGATTTTGTGTGGCGGTGTGGGCCGGTTCTGGTGCATCCCGGCGGCAGGCGCGGCTGCGTTTGTGATTTACAAAATGCTGACCGGACAGAATAACTATGTTCAGCAGCGCCTCGGCGCATGGAACGGTGACGAGGGCGATATTTTGTACCAGACCCAGCAGAGCCTGTATTCCATTGCGTCCGGCGGGCTGACCGGCCTGGGCATTGGCAACAGCCGCCAAAAGCACCTCTGGCTGCCGGAAGCCAGCAACGACTTTATCTTTTCCGTTCTGTGCGAAGAGCTGGGCTTTATCGGCGCGGTGATCTGTATGGGCCTTTTTGCCGCACTGATCATTCAGGGCGTTATCATCGCCCTGAACTCGCCGGATTATTTTGGTACGATGCTGGGTATTGGCATTATGTCGCAAATTGCCTGGCAGGCCATGATCCACATTGCGGTGGTCACCAATGTGGCCCCAAATACCGGCATCAGCCTGCCGTTTTTTTCCTCCGGTGGTACCAGCTTGCTGATTCTATTGTGTGAGATGGGCATTATACTAAGCATATCGCGGGCGGGCAACGCGCAAAACGCTGCGCGCAGCAAGCGCTCGCATGAAGAACTTGCCCGCCGGATGAACCCGCAGCGCCGCACCCACAAAGCCCTGCACAGCAACTGAGAATTCCCGCATGCCTGCGGAAAGCATTGTTCTCTTTGGTTTCAGATATAAGGCAATACCGCACAATTCCCGCCTTACGGCTTAAGCACCGCTCCGGCGGCTGCGGCACGGC
>OHIS01000461.1_pt1 | contig 10204 bp, 9 predicted proteins | sample 1568361 | NCBI WGS metagenome assembly OHIS01 (sample SAMEA3879607, study PRJEB24766) | human gut metagenome | biome: human-associated habitat; feature: feces | place: USA | collected 1985/1987 | reverse complement strand
CCGGCATCATCACCTTGGAAACACGCTCCACGCCGTTGCGCACACCGGCAAAGATAATGCCCAGCGTGAACAGACTGAACAGCAAAAAGGCCAGCTCGGCCTGCAGACCGTTGGTGATAAAGGCAGAGAAGTAGCCGTCCGCTGCCAGATTGCTGCCGCGTCCGCACAGGTACTCGGCCAGATAGTGGATGACCCAGCCGCCGATGACCGAATAATACGGCACGATCAAAATGGGGATAATGGCGTTGATCCAGCCGCCGAACCGGATGCCCCTGCCCTTGCCGAAGTGGGCGTAGGCGCTGACCGGGCTTTTGTGGGTCATGCGTCCCAGTGCAGTCTCGGCCACGATCATGGTATAACCAAAGGTAACTGCCAGCAGAATGTATACCAGCAGGAAAATGCCGCCGCCGTATTTGGCTGCCAGATACGGGAAGCGCCAGATGTTGCCCAGACCCACCGAAGCGCCTGCGGCCGACAGCACGAACCCGATCTTACCGGAGAACGCGCTGCGCTTGTGTTGTTGTTCCATGTTTTAAATCCTCTTTTCCTATCTGCTATAAAAATTAAGCAAAACAAGTGTACCACATCTGCGGACAAGTAGCAAGCAACAGTACGAAATGCCGCTTGCACAGCGGCCTTCGGGAACGTAGGACGATTGGAAATATCCTCCGCTTACGCTCTGGATATTTTCAGCGGAAAAATATTTTTATTTTGAAATACAGCCAAGCCTGCGGGCTTGGCTGTATTTCGTTTTCACGAGAAGGGTCGTAAAGATAAGTTGCATCTCTCCCGTGAAAAAGAAAATCGGGAAGATCCGCAGATCTTCCCGATTTTCAAATATAAAAATAGAGTTCCTTGAATCATGCCCAGAGCAACGCGGAGGGCATTTTAAATCGTCCTCCGGCGGGCATTTCTGCTTATCAATTTTGCTTTTTCCAGCGGCGCATGACGCCCATGCCCAGTGCATAGGGGCCGGTGTGCACCGCAATGGTGCAGCCGATCTGCAGCAGGCCCACCTCACACTGTGCACCAGGGTACTTGGCACGCAGGGCGGCACGGGTCTGCATCCACAGGCGCTTGCCCTCGTCGGCATCGTAGCCGTAGCCCACGGTGATGCGGTAGTCATCCGGGGTGCCGCCGTGGGCATCCAGATAGTTCATCAGCTGGTCCAGTGCTTTTTCAAAGCTCTTCTGACGTCCGCGGGCCACGCCGCCGGAGAAGATCTCGCCATCCTTGAACAGGATCATCGGCTTGATGCCCAGCATGTTGGCTGCACGGCCCGTCACCTTGCCGATGCGGCCGCCCTTGATGAGATAATCCAGGTTGCCCACGGTGAAGAAGATCTGGTTTGTGACGCGCTCGGCGCTCAGCCAGACCACAGCCTCTTCCAGCGTGCAGCCTGCGTCCCGCATGGCCACCGCGTTTTCCACCATTTCCGATTCCGTCACGGTGGCCGCCGTGGAGTCCATCACCTCGATCTTTGCATCGGGGTAATCCTCCAGCACCAGCTCCCGGGCGTTGCGGGCGCTGCCCACACAGCCGCTCATCTTGCTGGTAAAGCACAGGCAGAGGGTGGGGCGGCCTGCTTCGGCCTGGCGGCGGAAGATCTCCTCCAGCGAGGGCAGGCTGGTCTTGGGGTAAGCGGAGGGGTTATCTACCATAAACTGGTAGAAATCCCGCACCGCGATCTCCTTGCCCTCCTTGCGGTAATGCTCGCCATCCAGCGAGACATAGAACGGCACAACTTCTACATTGTACTGCTTTGCCTTTTCCGGGGTCCAGTCACAGGCACTGTCGGTAATGATATCAAACATAAACGCACGCTTCCTTTGTTACGGATAAACGCCCAGTGGCTCAGACCACGTGGTGGATATAAGCCTCACGCTCCGCGCCGACCGAGATATAGGTGATCTTGCAGCCCACAGCCTTTTCCAGGCACTCCACATAGTCACGGGCCTCCTGGGGCAGGTCCTCCCACTTGCGGGCTGCGGTAATATCGCAGTGCCAGCCGGGCAGATACTCCACCACGGGCTGTGCGGTATCCAGTGCCTCGCCCATGGGGAAACGGGTCGTGGTAGTGCCATCGCTCAGCTTGTAAGCGGTGACCATGGGGATCTTTTCCATGTAGTCCAGCACGTCCAGCAGGGTCAGGGCAACTTCATCGCAGCCCTGGCAGAACACGCCGTAGCGGCTTGCCACCAGGTCGATGGGGCCCACGCGGCGGGGACGGCCGGTGGCAGCGCCATACTCGTGGCCAGCCTCACGCAGGGCGTGCTTCTCTTCCTCGGTCATGGCCAGCTCAGTGACAAAGGGGCCGTCGCCGACGCAGGAGGAATAAGCCTTCATGACGCCGACGGAGTTGGTCAGCTTGTGGCTCGGGATGCCTGCGCCGATGGGGGCGTAAGCGCCGATGGTGTTGGAGGAAGTGGTGTAGGGATAAATGCCGTAGTCGATATCACGCAGGGCTCCCAGCTGGGCTTCAAACATGATCTTCTTGCCGGCATCGTCAGCATCTGCCAGGTACTGGCCGACATCGCAGATGTAAGCGCTGAACACTTCCTGGAAGTGCTTGCACCAGTTCCACATATCGTCCACGCTGACAGGCTTCTGGTTATAAATGTTGACCATGGTCAGGTTCTTGGATTCCACCAGGGTTTCCAGGCGCTTGCGCACACTGGCATCCATGTGGACCAAATCGCCCATGCGCAGGGTTTTCTTCATGTACTTATCACCATAGGTGTAAGCAATGCCGCGCTTGGTGGAACCAAACTGTGCGCCCGTTTTGGCAAGGCGGGCCTCCTCCAGGCCATCCTGTTCCACATGGAACGGCATGGTGATGGTAGCACGGTCAGAAATTTTCAGGTTGTCCGGGGTAATCTTAACACCCTGTTCGCGCAGGGCGGCGATCTCTTTTTCGAGATGTTCCGGGTCAATGACCATACCGCCGCCCATAACACAGACAATGTTGGGGTGCAGGATGCCGGAGGGCACCAGGTTCAGTACGAACTTGCCGCACTCGTTTTTGACGGTGTGGCCGGCGTTGTCGCCGCCCTGGTAACGGGCAACGATGTCATAATCGCGGCAGAGCAGGTCCACCATACGGCCCTTGCCCTCGTCGCCCCAGTTGATACCGGTAATTGCAGTAAGCATGAAAAATAACCTCGCTTTGGCAAAATGTACAGCCTTTTCCGTTCAGTCTGCCGGGTGGCTGACTGATTTCTTGTAGCCGGGATTCGCCGCCAGCTATATTATAGCAAACCCGCTTGCAAATTCCAATACCCCGGCACAATTTTGTGCAAACCACACAGCCCCGCGCCAGCCGGGCCGCCACTTTGAACAGGGGATCAGTGGCGCACCTGCAGCTTGCGGCGGGTGCCGTCCGGCTCAATCACCGTGGTGTGCTCCAGCTGGTCAATCATGGATGCGCGGATATCGGCCAGGTATTCCTGCCGCAGGGCGTCACGCTCCGCCAGTTCGGCTTCCGTCAGGCCGGAAGTTTTTGCTTTATGAGCCAGCGCATTGATGCGCGCGATTTTTTCTTTTTCCATAGGGTTCTGTTCCTTTCCTTATATAAGGATATCCGGGCAACAGGTCTGCCGCCCATGGCAGAGCATTGGGTGCTCTGCCACGGGTATTATAACACACCCGCTTCCCTTTTGTGAATGCAGGGCTGTACTTTTTGCAAAAAAGCTGTATAATAGAAAAGTATCCGCTTTTGACGGGGGTATTTTTCCCTGCTGCGGTACGCGATGTATTTTTCAAAAAAGACAGGAGACAACCCATGAAAAACACCAACCTGACCCGCGCTGCTGCCAGCCTGCTGGCATGCGGCATGGTTTTTGGCCTGACTGCCTGCAGTTCCAGCGCATCCTCCAGCGAAGCAACCGCCGAGAGCGCAGCTTCCAGCGAAGCTGCCAGTGAAAGCACTGTTCCTGACGACGCTACCGCAGAAAGCGCCGCCGATGATTATTCTTATCTGGCTGATTTTTCTTTCAGTGATGCCTATGACGAGAACGGCTACCTGAAAGGCATCACCGCGCTGGATTACGTCACGCTGCCGGATACTGAGAACTTTACCCTTTCGGACGATGCCACCACCGTGAGCGACAGTGATATTGACAATTACATTTCCAACAACATTCTCTCCAACTATAAGACCACCAACGAGATCACCAACCGCGCCGCCGAAAACGGTGACACTGTGAACATTGACTTTGCCGGTTCCATTGACGGCGTTGCCTTTGACGGCGGCACCGGCAGCGATTATGATCTGACCCTGGGCAGCGGCACCTTTATTGACGGCTTCGAGGATCAGATCGTTGGCCACATGCCCGGCGAAACCTTTGATGTGAATGTCACCTTCCCGGATGACTACCAGGCCACCAACCTGGCTGGCAAGGACGCAGTGTTCGCCACCACGCTGAACTACATCAACGAGGATGTGACCCCCGACCTGACTGATGATTGGGTCAGCAGCAACCTGGCCGAGTCCATGGGCATGAACAATGTGGCTGAGCTGAAAACTTTTGTCAGCAACAGCCTGCTGTTCAATCAGGAAGCCAATGAGCTGTACGGCCAGCTGTACGATGCTGCCGAAGTCAATACCGATACCCTGCCCGAAGATGTGCAGCAGTATTTCACCAATACCGTGCTGTACCAGCCGTACCTGTACGCCCAGATGCGCGGCGTTTCGCTGGAGACCATGCTGAGCCAGGCCGGTTACAGCAGTGTGGATGAATACCTGGAAAACAGCGAAAGCTCCAAGCAGAGCATGATCAAGCAGATCCTGATCATGCAGGCTTTGGCGGAGAAGAACAACATTGTATGCGATACCGACATTCTGAACGCTGAGTTCTCCCGCTACTTTGGCTCCACCGATATGACCAGCTATGTGAACGCTTACGGCGAAAACTACGTGAAAACCAACATTCTGCATGACATTGTGATGCAGAACCAGATCGACAACGTTGCCTAAGCTGCCAAGCTGTTTGGCTGCCCCCTGACCATTAAGTTTTAACCGTACCACCCGCGCCCGCTTGACAAAGCCGTGTGCGGGTGGTATATTAGGACCATAATATTTAGACGTTTATCTAAATATATAATTCTTGTGGTTTTCTGAAAGGGTATATGGTATGAGTACGATGATTTCTTTGCAGAGCATTTTGTGGAGCGCCTTGGCCGCCGTAGCCGGTATCGGGCTGCCGGTTCTGGTTCTTTTGGTATGGAAGTTCAAATTCTGCCGGGGGGCAAAGCTGTTTCCTGCTGTTGTCGGCGCGGTGACCTTCGTTGTTTTCGCCCAGGTACTGGAAGGTGTGCCCAAGGCTATTTTCTTTGGCGGCGGCACCGGCGTTTCGCAGTATGTGCTGACCCATGCGTGGGCTTACACCCTGATCGGCTGCCTGCTGGCGGGCGTGTTTGAGGAAGTCGGGCGCTATCTTGCGTTTCGCTTTCTGCTCAAGCGCTATACCAACCGGCGGGACGCCGTAACCTATGGCATCGGCCACGGCGGGATCGAGGCAATCCTGGTTCTGGGGCTCACCGCCATCAATAATATTGCGATTGCGCAGCTTGTCAACAGCGGCAGCATTGAAACCATAACCAATGGGCTGACCGGCGCGCAGCTGGACCAGGTACAGGCACAGATCGCCGCCGTTGCCAGCTTTGGGGCCGCCAACCTGCTGCTGGGGCTGGCTGAACGCGCGATTGCCATGACGCTGCACATTTCCCTCTCGGTGGTTGTATTCCGGGCTGTTCGGCAGCGCAAGGCCGGGTATCTGGGATTGGCGGTGGCGCTGCATGCGCTGTTCGATGTTCCCGCCGCTTTATTCCAGTGCGGCGTGCTGCACAGTACCTGGCTGGTGGAAGCACTGCTGCTGGTGCTCTGCCTGGGCTGCGCGGCTTACGCCAAAAAGCAGTATTGTGCATTGCAAGAACCGGAACAGCAGACGTTATCCGATAAGGAGGAAAGCTGACCTATGGTAGGCGATGCGTTTAAGGCTTTGGGGGATCCCACCCGGCGGCGCATTCTGGAGCTGTTGAGCGAAGGCGAAATGAGTGCCGGTGATATTGCTGCGCACTTTGATATGGCAAAGCCATCCGTAAGCCACCACCTGAACATTTTGAAAAATGCCGGGCTGGTAACGGATGAGCGCCGCGGCCAGAACATTGTGTACTGCCTGAACCTGACCGTGTTCCAGGAAGCTGTTAAGTGGTTTTTCGATTTTGGCTTTGTGAAAGGTGGACCTGATGATGAAACGAAATAAACTGTTTTGGGGGCTGCTGATTTTTTGCGCCATCAACTTTGCGGCGCACCTCTGCTTTTATGGCTCCCTGCCGGATGTTGTGCCCACCCACTGGGGCGCGGACGGCCAGGCCAACGGCTGGGGGCCAAAATCCACTGTGCTGATTATGGCAGCCCTGCCCGCCCTGATGCTGATTTTGATGGCAGTGCTGCCCCGCATTGACCCCAAGCACCAGAATTATGAAAAGTTCAAGGGCGTCTGGAACGCCTCCCTCACTGCCCTTACAATATTTATGTCAGCTATGAGCTGGTTTTCGGAGCTGAGCGTGTTCGGCTTGATTCCGGAGGGCAGCAGCCTGGTCGGTATTCTGGTCTGCGGCGGCTGCGGGGTGCTGTTCATCTTTTTGGGCAACTATATGCCGCGCATCAAGCAGAACTATATGTTCGGCTGCAAAACTCCCTGGGCGCTGAACAACGAACACAACTGGAACCGCACCCAGCGCATGGGCGGCATTGTGTTTGTTGTTATGGGTGCTGCTTTGATTATAATTTCACTGCTGGCCACGATTTTGGGCGATGTCGCCACCATGATCCTGCTGCTGGCCGTTGTCTTTGGCGGCTTCGCCTGGATCTACCTCTACTCCTACCTCGTCTACATCGGCAAAATGAAGTAAGTAAACAGCGCCCACCCGGAGCGCACTCTTTATCCTGCATCGCGCCTAATATCCAAAAAAGGCGCGCAGCGCCCACCACCATTCTTCTTTATTATTTATTCTTTATTCATTACAAAATGCTCCCCTCTCCATGCAGTTCTCTTATGCACAGGGCGGGGAGCGTTTTATTTTTATTCCTGGGTTTTCTTTCCAGTACGTTCCGTTTTCATGCGGATGCGCTCGCGCTGGGATTTTTCCAGTTTTTTATAGCGGGCATAGCTTTCGGGACGCACGGTCTCAATGCAACGGGCAAAGTTCCAATGCAGGCCGTCGCGGCGGTTCAGCTTAAAGCGCAGGAACCACGGGCCGTGGTCCGGGCAGGTGGCTTCGGTATAATAACCGGTGTTGCCGCGCTTGAGCCAGATATCGTTCAGCACCAGCGGCTTGCCGCAGAACGGGCAGCCCACCTGATACAGCGCAGGGTCATTTTTATAGGCATCGTGGTCCAGGCGGTCAAAGTAGGTTTGGATATCGTACGTTTCGGTATCGGTATTGTTCAGCAGGGCGGCTGTCAGCTGGGCGGCGGGGTCCGGGTATTCGGCAATGCCCTGGGCCAGCGGCAGGCGGCGGCAGATTTTTGTGGTGTACAAGGCATCGTCCAGCGCATTGTGGAAATCGCCGTCATGCTCAATGCCAAGGCGGTCCACCACGCTTTCCAGCGTCAGGCCCTCGCCTTCCCCGCGGGGGAAATTTTTCAAAAAGATCTGCTGCAGGTCATACCAGCGGGTGGGCCAGCTTTCGTCCATATTATAAAGGAACAGGTTCTGCTTCAGCACCGGCACATCGTCCAGACCCCACTCGGCAAATTCGGCATCGGGGCCGGCCCATTCCTGGAACCGCCGCAGGCCTTCGGCAATGGGCACCCCGGCTTCCAGATCGCCCTGGCTCAGGCCAGTCACCTCCGCAATGCGCCAATGCAGCTTGCGGAAAATGCGGGGGCGCAGGGTCATCTCAAAGGTATCCAGTACATCGCCATTCTCGTCCACCCGCACTGCACCGATCTGGATGATCTCACCCCGCAGGGTCAGCTCCGCCCCATGATAATTAAAGGTTTTGGGCGCATTGCCCATGTTCCATTCCAAGTCAAAAACGATCAGGTTCACTGCGGGTCCTCCAAGATGAATTTTTCAACGGCCAGCCCTACCCCGTCATGCTCATTATCTGCGGTGACGTATTTGGCTGCCTGTTTTACTTCCGGCACAGCATTGCCCATGGCAACGCCCATGCCTGCATAGCGGATCATGGGCAGGTCGTTCCAGCCATCGCCGCAGGCCATCAGGTTTTCGCGGGTCAGGCCCATGCGCTCCAAAAGGGCGGCAAGGCTGCCGTCCTTAGCCACGCCCAGCGGTACGGCTTCAATAAAGAACGGGCTGGAGGGGTACAGGTCGATGCGGCCGTCAAACTGCTTTTTGCCGGCGGCCCACACCTCGTCCCGGCGGGCGGGGTCCAGCGTGATGAGCATTTTGCACACGGGGTAGTTCACATAGGACGCCAGATCGTCCACATGGATCATGGGGAGCTTTGTGGTAAAGCATTCCTTGTTCGCCCACTCGTCCTTGTCCCGCTCGCAGACGATGCCCTCGCGGTTATAGGTCAGGATGGCAATATCCTGCGCGGCGGCAAAAGCGCACAGCTCGGGCACAAGGGCAGGGTCCAGCGTTTTTTCCACCAGCGTTTCGCCGGTGCGGCAGTCCACGATCTTGCCGCCGTTGTAGGACAGGATGCAGCCGCCCTTTTTGTCCAGACCCAGCTCCTCGGCCAGCGGCTGGATGCCGGCGGTAGGCCGGCCGGACGCCAACACGATGGTCACGCCCTTTTCAATGGCGGCGTCCAGCGCGGTGCGGGTGCGCGGAGTGACGAGTTTCTGGTCGTTGGTCAGGGTGCCATCCAGATCCAGCGCCAGCACTTTGATATCAGACATATTTAAAAGATCCTCTCGTTATAGAAGTATATCTTAGCACGGTCTACCTCTATTGTACAATGAAAAGCCCCCTGCTTGCAACCCTTGCGGGGCGGTTCAGCGCAAAAAGTGCCCCCGGATGCGGGCGTTACAGGCAGATTTTACCTGCTTTGCCCGGATTTTACACCGCAGCCCTTCCGTGCGCCAAAGGTTTACCTAAGTGTTACACGGGGCTGGTTTCGCCGCTGCGGGCGGTGCGTTACAATACAGGTGTTCCCACAAGAAATAGTATGACCGCCCCAAGCCGGGCTGAAAAAGAGAGGATATCTGTTATGAAGAACGCGAAAATTTCCCGCCGCAGCTTCCTGAAAGCCGGTGCCGTTGCATCGGCAGTGGGTATGCTGTCGGCTGCACCCGTAGCTGCGCACGCCGCCGAGACGGATGCTTCTACCGCAGCAGACCAAGAGAACGGTCTGCTGGACGTGTTCAAAAAGCCCAAGTACGTTTTCCTGTTCATTGGCGACGGCATGGGCACTGCCCAGATCCAATCCGCACGCTTCTACAAGGGCACCGTGGACAACAACGGCGCTGTGACCGAGGCCGACCTGAGCTTCACCAGCTTCCCCCATGTGGGCAGCGTGACCACCTACGACAGCACCTCCTTCTGCCCGGACTCCGCTTCCACCGCAACCTCCATTGCTACCGGCCACAAGACGGAGAGCGGCGTCATCAACATGTGCCCCTGGACCCGCGATGTGCCCTATGAGACCATTGCCGAAAAGCTGCACGCCCAGAAGGGCTATAAGGTGGGCGTCATCTCCACCGTGAACATCGACCACGCCACCCCCGCTGCCTTCTATGCCCACCAGAAGACCCGCAAGAACTACTACGAGATCGGCGTGGAACTGGCAAACTCCGGCTTTGAGTACTTTGCCGGCGGCGAGTTCCAGAAGGTGAACGGCGACGGTACCGGCCCCGACAACCATACCGTGGCTGCCAACGCCGGTTACAACGTGGTCACTACCCAGGCCGGTGCAGCGGCTCTGACCGCCGGTGCAGGCAAGACCCTGATCATCGCCGAGAATCTGGGCGATGGCAAGGCCATGAACTACGCCATGGACGCTGCCAACGGCGAGTGGCAGCTGACCGACTATGTCAAAAAGGGCATCGAGCTGCTGAACAACAAGAAGGGCTTCTTTATGATGACCGAGTCCGGCAAGATCGACTGGGCCTGCCACGCCAACGATGCCGCTGCTTCCATCCACGATGTGCTGGAGATGAGCAACGCCGTGCAGGCTGCGGTGGACTTCTACAATGCCCACCCCAACGAGACCCTGATCCTTGTCACCG
>OHIS01000448.1_pt1 | contig 10380 bp, 9 predicted proteins | sample 1568361 | NCBI WGS metagenome assembly OHIS01 (sample SAMEA3879607, study PRJEB24766) | human gut metagenome | biome: human-associated habitat; feature: feces | place: USA | collected 1985/1987 | reverse complement strand
CGCGAGTTTCTCGCGCTCGTAATTCTTGATGGTGACTTCGATCTGCCGCAGCACCAGCTCGCTGGACTGGCTGATGGCCGTTCCAAGAGCGGCGACGGTCTGCGGGGTGTTGAAATCAAAGACGTTCAGAAAATCCTCATGCTCGAAGTAATCTCCCGGCTGCATCCCGCAGCGGGACAGCAGCGCATAGGTGGTGCTGACAACGGCGGCGTTCCGAAAAGCGGCTCCGATGTTGAACTCATCATAGTCCTCCAAAAAGGAACCGTCAACGATGCCGACAATATCGCGCCGATTGTCGTGCCAGTATTCATCTACAAGCTGCGCCGCCACACGCTCCATCTGATCGGCAAGTCCGTTTTCACCGGAAACGTCGAAGCGCTGTTCCAGCGCCGCAGATACCACCTCACGATGCTCCTGCCGGTATTCCCAAAGATAAGGGCGGCGAGAGTTCTCGCCGCCGCTGGTATCGGAAACATCGAATACATATCGGAGTTTGGGTTGGTCGCTGCTGGTATCCACAAGGGCGATGCCCTTGCTGCCTCGCCGCACATAGCGGCGCATCTGCTTATTCCAAAGGTCGTATTCCGCGCAGGCCGTGGCTTCCGGGCGCTGGGCGAAAATCATGAGCTGCTCGTTGTAGGGGTACTTATACAGCCTTGCGGCGGTGGTCAGAAATGCCGTCCACTTCTGGTAGCTTCCCGTGATCTGCTCCGCCGTGCGGTCTGCCATCTGCGCATAGAGCTGTACTTTACTCGGCATCCATATCCTCCTTTTCAAAATCGGGGAACAGGTCGAGCGCGTCATATTCCGCGTCGCTCATCCTGCGCAGCTTTGCGATGGCGCTGTCCGTCAGCTCCCGCAGCTCCGTTTCATCCGCAGCGAGGTAGCCGCGCATTTCCTCCAGCGCCGCGATCAAGCCCGTGCGGGTGCCGGTGTTGTAGAGGCTCATAAGCTGGCGTTCTTCAAAGGTGATGTTCATATCAAAGCTCCTTTTCCGCGCTCTTTTTGGGCGCTGTTTTGTGTGGACGTTCTTGGGCCGGTTGGCTTTTGAGCTGCTCCAGCACAGATTTCTTCTTTTCCCGGTGTGCCGCCTCTGCCAAATCCATCAAGGAGATGGACATACCGGCCTTGACCTGTGCTTCAAGGTCGGCGACGGTGGGCTGTTTGGGGCCGTTGTTGATAATGCCGTCGATCATGCCGTAATCATCTTCCATCGACATCTCGGCGGCTTTCAGATAATTCTCCGGTTTCTGAAAGGCGGGCAGCTCCTGAAATCCCATGCTGTCACAGTAGTGATAGGATACCTTGCCGTCCTGTTTCAGCGCAACGATGTCGCTGACGGAGAGGCTGTGTCCCACAAAATCGCCGGGGCGCTCGTCGTTGAAAATGTAGTAGAAGTTTTCAAGGATTCTGCCGGTATCATCGTCCGGGTACACCTCACGGGTATAGACAGCTTCATAGTTGGCAGGGTCAGGCGGCGCGGCCAGACTGCCGAGATTGGCAAAACGCAGCTCCACCGGCGCATCCCGGCGCAGTTGGTAGATCGCCATAGAATCGGTGGGACTGTTCAAAAAACGCTGCTCCACATCGCGGGGTGGGATATGGCCTTTGACCGCATCCCAATCCGGTCTTGTGACGCCGAACATTCCGTCGTGCTTGATGATGTCCTCGGCTTCAAAGACCATTTCCTCGGCGTTGTCGGGATAGAGCATATAAACCGTGATGTCATGCTCCAGCAGCTCCACCGCCCGATCCTTGGAAAGTGGGAGCATATCGCTATCCAGATACCCATAGCTGCGCATATCATCCACCGTCAGCGTGGGGTCAGGCATCGGGGTGGCCTGCTCCAGCTCCGGGAGCATGGTATCTGCCGCATCGGTGGGAACAGCGACTGCGCCGGTGATCTGTTCGCCAGCACCGAGGGGCAGCTCGTTTGCCTCCTGCAAGTCTTTCAGCAGCTCCAGCGGCGCAAGGCGGATCGGCGCGGCATCGCCAATGTTGTGGAGCTTGCAAATTTCAAGCGCCGCTGCGGACAGTTGCTGTTCGGTGCTGTCGAGTACACCGCCATCCAGCAGCTTTTTGCTTTCCTTGTCGTAGAGCGAATAGTCCCAACCGCCGTCTGTATGCTGCACATGGAGATATACCGAGCCATCCACAAGATAAAGCGCTTCGTCTGTTTGTGTGGCGCTCACTTCTTCACGATTGATGCCGCGCTCCTTGCAAATCTCCGCAAAGTGCCGGTCAATGTCCGTAATCAGCTCGGAGGCAGTCTTGTTGATGGTTTCCAGACTGGCGCGAAGCTCTTTCAACTCCTTGCCCTTTGACCATGTGGCGATATAGCCGAAGCTGTTTTCGCCCGTTTCAATGCCGTAATACTGGCAGACCGCATAGGAGATGCTTTCGGCCTCGACCTCCTCGGTGTTGCGGCTCTTTTCGCCGGGGACAAGGATCGTCTCACCATCGTCCGCAAGCTCCGTCATGTGTTCGTAGTCGTGGAGCTTGGCGTGGGCGATCTCGTGGACGGCGGCGCATACCGTCTGCACCTCACTCATACCGGCGCGGATGGTGATGCTCTGCGCCTTAATGCTGAAAAAGCCGTCCGTATCCCGCGCAACGGGCTTTATCTCCATCGGAACGGGAGAAGCACGGCGCAGCGCCTCCATGAAAACCTCATACTGCTGCACATTGCCGCTCAGATCGGCGGCAAGCTGGGGCAAGGGCTTTCCCGCAGTCTGTGACACATCAAAGACGGACACCACCTTGAACATAGGGATACGGATTTCCTTTTCCTCAATGATGGCCTTGCCGTCTGCGTCCAGCACCGGCGCATTGGTTTCGGGGTCGGTCTTGATTTCCTCGACCTTTTTCTTATAGGGAGTGGGAGCGATGATGCGAATGCCTTTTTCGCCTTTCAGGACGTTCCTGCCGAACTGATCGCGCCACTTGTTGAAGCCCGCCACATGGGTGGCGTCGGGGCGCTGCATATAGATGAGCATGGTGTTGTTGACCGAGTAGCGGTGAAAGCGGCTCATAGTGGAGAGATACAGCTGGTACTTATCGCTCTCGAACAGCTCCTTGATGCCGTTTTCGATGCTGTCAACGATCTCCCGCATCCGGTCTTTGTTGGTTTGCTTTTCAGCCATGATGATCTCCTTTCAGAAAAAATAGCGCCCCTGCGCAGAAGAAAACACATCCTGCACAGGGGCGATTCTCCGCAGATAGACGTTGTTTTTGAGCTTGCGGATAGAATGACGCAACCCCTTGTGATTCCGCATGGAAAAAGCCTTGCGGCACGGGGCTTTTACGCCCTCTATTTGCGGAGGTTCCAGTATTGTTCACGCTTTCGTTTGGCGTCCTGCTTTCGGCGTTCCTGCTTGGCGCAGGCGGGGCAATATTTGGCGCGATTGGAGGAAGAATAGACCGGCTTACCGCAGACGGCGCAGCGCTTTCCCGGCCTTTCCCGCATCACGTCGGCCAGCAGCTCATGGTCGGCGGGAAGCACCGCGTTTCGGAACCAGTTGCACAGCAGCGAGTAGGAAATACCCTGTACGCAGACGCAAGGCTCTCCATCATCCAGCGCGAGGCAGTTGCCGTGATCGTAATTACAGCAGAGCTTCCGAATGAGCTTCTTGGCGCGGCGGAGCTGCTTGTGATCCATACGCGGCGCATCAGCCATTGTCGAACACCATCTTATAGCCCGTGCGCTGTCCATCGTCCTCCAGAAGAACGCTGGCATCATAGGTTTTCCCGGTCTTTTCGGAGTAGCAGCCTTTCAGCGGGGCGCGGCCATTTTTCAAAAGCGCAGCGGCAAGGGATTTTGTCAGCACCTTTTTCTTGGCGGTGAAAAAGCGGCTGTTTTTCCAGAGAACAAAGGAACAGGCACGGTTCTCGCAGAAAAAGCCTTTCGGTGATTCCGTCACCTCGGCTCCGCAGCGGGGACACTTGCCGACCACCTCGCGCCCGGAGGGGAACAGGACTTCCGCACCGGGGATGGGCTTGTAGGTCTGCACCAGCTCATTCAGCATGGCGGCGATCCCGTCCATAAAACTGGCCGAGGCGATTTCGCCGCGCTCGATCTCTTTCAGGCGGTGTTCCCATTCAGCGGTGAGCTGCGGAGACTGGAGCTGTTCAGGCAGAACGGTGATAAGCGCCGTGCCGGTGGAGGTGGGCAGCAGATTTGTGATCTTTTTGGACTTCCTGCGCTCCACAAAACCGGAGGACACCAGCTTTTCAATGATACCGGAACGGGTCGCCGAGGTTCCGATGCCCTTGCGCTCGGCATCATCTGGCATATCCTCCTTGCCCGCGTTTTCCATCGCGGCCAGCAGCGTATCCTCGGTGAAATGCTTGGGCGGCGTGGTTTTTCCGGTCTTGACCGACGCGGCAGATACGGAAAGCGTCTGATTATCCGTTACCACCGGCAGCGCGGGCGCTGCCTCTGCCTGCTCCTGCTCATAGCGCTTCCAGCCGGGAGCAAGGACGGTTTTGCCCTTGGCGGTGAAGCTCTGACCGGCACAGTCCACCGTAATGACCGTTTCTGCGTAGCGATGTGGTTCATCCACCGCACGAAGCAAGCCCCTTGCCGCCAGCTTCAGCACCTCGCGTTCGCCCAGCGGCAGAGAGGCCATATCTACCTTTTCCGCGCTGATGGTGGGAACAATGGCGTGGTGATCGGTGACTTTTTTACTGCTGCATACCTGCTTGGCGCAGATGGTCGGCGGCTTCTCCATGCCGCAGACAGCGGCAGCGGCGGCGACAAGGCCGGGGACGCTGCCCTCCATATCGTCGGTCAGATAGCGGCTGTCGGTGCGCGGGTAGGTACAGAGCTTCTTTTCATAGAGCGCTTGGAGATAGTCGAGGGTCTGCTGAGAGGTGTAGCCGAGAACGCGGTTGGCGTCGCGCTGGAGGGAGGTCAAATCGTAGAGCGCGGGCGCTTTCTCAGACTTTTCCTTGCGCTCCACGCTTTTGACGGTTACTGCCTTGCCCTTGCAGGCGTTGGCGATGGCGTCGGCGTCCTTCCTGTCCTTCATTCGGCCTGTCGTGGCGGGAAAGCCGCAATCGAGCTGGACGGTGCAGAACGGTTCTGCCACAAATGCGGAGATCTCCGCCTCGCGCTGTACCAGCAGCGCCAGCGTGGGCGACATGACGCGCCCAATGTTCAATGTGCGGCCATACGTCAGGGAGAAATACCGCGTGGCGTTGATACCAACCAGCCAATCAGCCTTGGCGCGGCACAGGGCAGATTGATGCAGGCCGTCATAGTCGCGCCCAGACCTAAGCTGCTGGAAGCCGCTGCGGATGGCATCATCCTCCATTGAAGAAATCCAAAGCCGCAGAATCGGCTTGGAGCATCCCGCAAGGCAGTAAACCGTGCGGAAGATCAGCTCACCCTCGCGCCCAGCGTCGCAGGCGTTGACCACCTCTGCCACATCCTCCCGGCGCATCAGCTCCCGCAGAATGTCAAACTGCTTCTGCTTTTCAGAGCGGACGATGAAGCGGAACGAGGTAGGAATGATGGGCAGCGCCGCCAGCGTCCATTTGGCATCATCGGCATTGTAAACGGCGGCGTCGGCCAGCTCTGCCAGATGCCCGAAACACCACGACACGATGTACCCGCCGCCCTCCAGATACCCGTCATGCCGTGATTTAGCACCCAGCACGGCGGCGATGCTCTGCGCCACGGAGGGTTTTTCGGCGATCACAAGGCGCATGGTGCAGCCTCCATTCTCTTTACGTCACGGTAGCAGGGGCGAACGCAGCTCTGTCCGAAGCGCTTACAGCCATAGCAGAAGTGTTCCTTGGCAGCGGCGGGAGGGCTGTCCTCCCGCGCTGCTTTCGGCTTCTGCATCATCAGGCGTTCCAGCGGATTATTGGTGAAATATCTCATGCGTCCGTATCCTCCGTAGTATCCTGTTCCGGTTCGTCCTCATACGGCTCAAACTCATATTCGTCCTCGTCCTCGCCGTAGTCATAATCGTCCAGATCGGCGCTGCCCTTGGTCTGCGGCTTGGCCTTTTTCTGCTTGAAGATGTAGAACGCGGCACCGCCGCCCAGCGCGACGATCAGCAGAACGACAAGGATGCCGCCCACGCCGCTCTTTTTCTCCGGTTCCTCGGCGGCGGGTTCTGTCGGCTCGGTGGGGACTTCGGGCTTTGCCTCCTTGCCCACGCACTCGGTCATGTTGACCGCGCAGACGGGGCAGGATGTATTGACCGCACCGGCCACGCATTTTGTGGTGCAGGAGCAAGTGGCGGGCGTTTCTTCCTCGCCGGTCAGCGCCATCAGGTCAGCCTCATCCACCTGATTCAAGAAGTGGACGGTTTCTTCGCCCTCATCGTCGCGGTCAATAATCATGTAAAATACGTTACCATTCTTGCTTTCCAACGTAATGAACTGTTTTCCTGCCTTGGTGCTGGAGCCAATATCGTCGATCAGCGTCAGATTGCCGTCCGGTGTCAGCGCGTCGCTGCCGCCCGTCATGCTGCCGACAAGGAGCTGCCAGAGGTCGGCCAGCTCTTTTTCATCAAACGGAAGCGTAATGCCGCCGATGCTCACGGTACTGTCGGCGGCGTCGGTGACGGTCAGATAGCTGCCGTACACATAGCCCACACGGGCAGGCAGCAGGATTTTTACCCAATCGCCGTCCCTGCCAATCACATCGACCACCGTGCCGTTGGGGAGCTGCGTAAACGCGGTGTTGTCCAGTCCCGCGCCGGTGCGGACGTTCAGGTTGCCGCCGTTGGTCGTGACCGTGCCGATCTGTTTTGTTTCCTGCGCGTCTGCGGCGCTGCTTTCGACGGCAGGCAGCGTATCATCGGGATAGTCGCCGCTGCTGGCAAAAGCGGAAACGGGGAGAATCCCGATACACAGGAGCATCAGCAGCAGACTGATAAAAATGCGTGGTGTGTTCTTAGTCATGGTTCAACGCCTCCTTTTCCGAAGTGGCCGGTGCAGGCGCGGCCTGCATACGGCGGAACAGCTCGGCAAACTGCTCCATCGTCATGCCGTTCTCACGCACCATGCCGATGATGTCGGTGTCCTCCAGCTCACGAATCTGCTTTTCCAGCTCGCGGTTGCGGCCTTGCAGATCAGAGATTTTGCCTTTGTTCTTCTCCAGCTCCCCACGGAGCTTCATGATTTTCGGGTTCATATCGTTCACTCTCCTTTACGGCAAGCGCCCATAGCGGTAGAAATGGGACTGCCAATAGCTTGAATTTAAGTTTGCATAAGAGATCGGATCTCCGCAGTGGATCATCATATTGTTGCCGACGTAGATACCCACATGGCTGACACCGGGGGTATCATACGTTCCGGTGAAAAACACCAGATCGCCCGGTTTGACGTTAGCAGAGGATACAGGCGTACAGATGTTGCAAAGTCCCTGCGCGCCCAGTCTGCCCACATCCCAACCGGAATGATTGATGACCCAACTGACGAAGCCCGAACAGTCAAATGAGGTAGAGGGACTGCTGCCGCCCCAAACGTAGGGGTAGCCGAGATACTTTTCCGCTTCCTTGATGATGGCGGCAAATACCTCATCGTCCAGCGCCTCCGGGGGAATGTCGTAGTCGGTATAGCTGCCCTCCACATACTTGCCGATGTAGCCTGAACCGGGGAACAGGTCGGGACGGTTGCCGAGGGTGGCCATATAGGTGGCGTACATTCCGAGCTGTTCTTCGCTCATAATGTAAACGGGAACATGGGAGAGATTGAAGTTTTCCAGCGTGACCGTGCAGATGTAGTAGTCATACGGCACCTGATAGGTGTCCGTATGGGTGTTGCCGTCCGCGTCCGTCCATGTGTCGGTTTCTGTGCGGTAGCGGGTTTCCACCACCACATCCTCGGTCAAGATGTACTGGCGGTCAAAGAGCATCTGGAGCGTACCCTGCACCTCATCCAGCGTCCATTCCCCTTGATACAGCGCCGTAATTATGGAAATGAGTACATAGGGGTCATGCTCGATGGTGTCCAGATCAAAGTGGTACTCATCGTAGTCATGGGTGCTTTCGTAGGTGTCGAGGTAGCGCTGAAGCTCTGCCTCCATTTCGCAATACTGCGCTTCCGCACCCAGCATATCGGCGTCCTGCGACGGATAGGTACTGGCCGCGATCCCGGAGCCGACGCCATCCATTATCACCGAGCAGGAGGACAGGCCGTTGAGCAGAAATGCCAGCATCAGCAGAATTGCGGCGGCAATGGCAAAGCCGCGCCGGTGTTCCCACACATATTTGCCCGCTTTCTCAGCCTTTTCAGCGGCTTTTTTCGCGGCCTTGGCGGTATTCTCTGCCGCCTTTGCCGTAGTCTGCGCCGCCTGATTGTGCTTGGCAGCGGCATACTGCTTCTTAATTGCCTGCTTCTGCTGCCATTTGGAAACGGGATTGCTGGTGGGGCTGTCGATCTCTGCTTTCTTCTGGAGCGCGTCAAGATTGGCTCGCTCCAGCTTTTTCTCTGCACGGATGGCAGCACGATAAGGCTTGAGCTGATGGGCGCGGTGGGCAGACTGCACCAGCCGCCCGCCGCTCTCCACGGCTTGCTCTACCTTGTGCGCGGCCTCTACGCCTACATTGTCATCCTCGCTCTGCCGCACCTCCCGGTGAACCTGAGAGAGAACAAAGTTGGCGGGGGCATCCTGCACGGCATGGGTCAGCTTTGAGGGCGGCTTTTTCTTATCCACTTCCTCAAAACGGAGCTGCGTTTTGACCTTGCCGGTGGCAGGATCAAAGCCGCGTTCCTTTTTGACCACGGTTTTCTTGGGGATTTTCGCCTGCGCCTTATCCGCCTTGGCCTCCGCTTTTTTCACCCGCTTGATGGGCTTTTCCAGCTTCGGCTCGGCAAGATCGGCGTCGGAAAACTGCAAACGCGGTTCTCTTTTCATGCCGACGCCACCTCTTGCGGTTTGGTGGTCATGACACGGTACAGCTCGGTGTCCTTCGGGAAGTGGTCAATGAAGGGCAGGATCGTGTTGCCGTAGAACAGCAGCCCCTCGCCCTCGCCGGAGTGGGTCACATAAGAAAGCTGATGCGGCGAAATGTTGAGCTGCTTTGCGAGAATCTGCCGGTCGCCAGCGGCCTGATTGAGCATATAGATGAAATCGCTGTTCTCAAAAATGTTCTCAACCTCGCGGCTGGATAACAGGTCTTTGACATTTTGCGTGATCCCGGTGGGGATGCCGCCCCATTTGCGATAGCGTTTCCAGATTTCGACACTGTACGAAGCCGTCTGTTCCTCCTTCAAAAGAAGATGGAACTCGTCAAGATAGTAGCGGGTCGTTTTATGGGCGGCGCGGTTGATGGTCACACGGTTCCAGACCTGATCCTGCACCACCAGCATCCCGATCTTTTTCAGCTGCTTGCCCAGCTCCTTGATGTCATAGCAGACCAGCCGGTTATTGATATCTACGTTGGTGCGGTGGTTAAACAGGTTCAGCGAACCGGTCACATAGATTTCCAGTGCCGTTGCCACATGGTGTGCTTCCTTTTCATCCTGCCGGAGCAGTGCTTCGTACAAGTCCTGCAACACCGGCATGTTTTCCGGCACCGGATGCTCGAAATAGGTCTGGTAAATCTGATGAACACAGCGGTCGATGACCGTCTTTTCTACCGGCTGCAAGCCTTCTTTTCCGCCCACGATCAGCTCGCACAGGGACAAGATGAAATCTGCTTTCAGGGCAATCGGATTATCCTCTTCCGAATAGTTCGCATTGATGTCCATCGGGTTGATATACTGCGTGCTGGAAGGGCTGATCTTAATGACCTGCCCCTCAAATTTCTGCACCAGTGCCGTGTACTCGGCTTCCGGATCGCACACGATTACATCGTCATCCGTCACCAGGAACGCATTGGCGATTTCTCTCTTGGCAGAGAAGGATTTACCGGAACCGGGGGTACCCAGAATCAGCCCGTTGGGGTTTTTGAGCTTTTTCCGGTCAACCATAATCAGGTTGTTGGACAGAGCATTCAGCCCATAGTACAGAGCCTCTTTCCCGGTCTGAAACAGTTCCTGGGTGGTAAACGGCACGAAAATTGCCGTGCTGCTGGTAGTCATGCTGCGCTGAATCTCAATCAGGTTCTGTGCCAGCGGCAGACAGCTCATCAGCCCCTGCTCCTGCTGAAAGTCCAGACGGCGCAGGTTGCAGTTGTACTTCTGCGCGATACTGGAAGCTTGAAACACATTGGTTTCCAGCTCCTGCTCCGTCTCGCCGGTGTTCATCACCAGAAAGGTCAGCAGGAACATACGCTCATTCTGGCTCTGCAATTCCTTCAGCAGTGCCTTTGCGTCCTTGCCGTAAGTTGCCAAATCTGACGGAATGATGTCCATATCGTATCCGGAACGGACAGCTTTCTTCTGTTCCTCAATCTTGGAACGATCCAGCTCCGTAAT
>OHIS01000438.1_pt1 | contig 10548 bp, 11 predicted proteins | sample 1568361 | NCBI WGS metagenome assembly OHIS01 (sample SAMEA3879607, study PRJEB24766) | human gut metagenome | biome: human-associated habitat; feature: feces | place: USA | collected 1985/1987 | reverse complement strand
GTTGCAAGAGAGGTGGAAAGGTGCTATCATAGCACTGTATCGCCGTGAAATGCGGCGGTGGGAAAGTAAACGACAGCTGAAAGAGAAAGGCACGGCGTAAGCTATGACGATACAGGAATGCTATAAAAAAATGGGTGCGGACTATCAGGAGGTGCTGGGACGGCTGTATAACGAGGCCATGATCTGCAAATTTGTGCGGATGTTTTTGCAGGACGACAGCTTTCAGATCCTAGAGGAAGCACTGCGCAGGGGAGATGTAAAAGAGGCGTTCCGCGGGGCGCATACCCTCAAGGGCGTCTGCCAGAATCTGGGCTTCTCCAACCTATACGCGCCCACCTATACCCTGACCGAGACCCTGCGTGCAGGACAGCTGGAGGGTACACAGGAGCAGTTTGCAAAGGTGGCAGAGCAGTACAAGCGCACGGTGGACGCTATCCGCGCGCTGGACTGAAAGATAATGCGGTGTCGGGCGGCTTTTGGGCTGTCCGGCATTGTTCTTTTATAGGGTGCGGCTGAAAACAGCAGAACCGCCCCTTGTACCGCCGCGCAGTTTGCGGTATGATAGACAAAAAGAGGGAAGGAGACCCTATTATGTCTAAACATATCCTTGTCTGCCTGCCCATCAGTGCAGAGCAGAGAGCCCGCATTGAGACGGTGCAGGGCTTTGCATATCGCTTTACCACCCCGGATACTGCCACGGTGGAGGATGCCCTGTGGGCCGATGCCGTGCTGGGCAACCTGCCGGTGCCGCTGATCCGGCAGAACGATCATCTGGAGTGGTTCCAGTCCAACGCAGCCGGCCCTAATAACTATCTGGAGCCGGGGGTGCTGCCGGAGGGCTGCATCGTGACCAACGCCACCGGCGCTTACGGGCTGGCCATCAGCGAGTGTATGCTGGCGCTGTGGCTCAGCCTGCTCAAGGAGCTGCCCACCTACCGGGATAACCAGCGGGAGCACCGCTGGGCACCCACCGGCCACTCTGTGGGCAGCATCGCGGGCAGCCGGGTGCTGTGCGTGGGCATGGGCGATATCGGCTCTAACTTTGCCCGGCGGGCTCATGCGCTGGGAGCCGAGGTGGTGGGCGTGCGCCGCACCGTGCACCCGGACACCCCCTGCCCGGACTACTGCACCCGTGTGGTGGCGCAGAGCGAACTGGACGCAGAGCTGCCGCAGGCCGACCTTGTGGCGCTGAGCCTGCCTGACACGCCGGAGACACGGCATCTGTTCAACGCCGGGCGGATGGCGCTCTGCAAGCCCGGCGCCATCCTGCTCAATGTGGGACGGGGCACTGCTGTGGACGGCGAGGCACTGGCGGCGGCGGTGCACAGCGGGCAGCTCTCCGGTGCAGGGCTGGACGTGACGGACCCCGAGCCGCTGCCGCCGGAGCATCCCTTGTGGGCAGAGCCCAACGTGATCATCACGCCCCATGTCACCGGCGGCTTCAGCCTGCCCAAGACGCTGGACAACATCGTGGATATCTTTGCGCACAACCTCAGGCGCTATGCCGCCGGTCAGCCGCTGGATAACCAGATGGACCGCCGCACCCAGTACGCCAGCGGCGCACGGCTGCAAAGCACACTGTAAAACAAAAAACTGCCGCACAACTGTGCGGCAGTTTTTGTTCTTGTGGTTTACAGCATCACTGCGCCTGCGCAAGGCAGGCGTCCATGGCGGTAAAGATGGCCTCGCTGGTCAGGGTAGCACCGGTTATAGCGTCTGCACCGGCGGTGGAGCCGGTCTGTGTCAGCTGCGCAGCCAGTGTCTCAGCGGCTTTGCCGCCCAGCTCCGGGGTCTCGCCGGAAGCATCAATGGCCACCTCGCTCACCTTGCCGCCGGAAACAGTCACGGTGACCTCCACATCGCTCAGGCAGCCCTTAGCGCTGGAAGTATAGGTGCCGTCGGTCAGGTCCTCTGCGCCTGCAGAGCCGGTGCCGGCCTGCGCCAGGCAGCTGTCCATGGCGGTGAACACGGCATTGCTGGTGAGGGTCGCGCCGGAAACGGCGTCGATGTTGGTCTTGACGACGAGCGAGCCCGCGCCGGACTTGCCGACGAACTGATCGAGCGCGCCGGTGCCGGCGGAGGTCGCTTCATTGTCGATGACCTTGGAGCCGATGCCCGCGGTCTCGGAAGCCTTGACGATGGAAACGCCGGTGACGGCGAGGTCGGCGTCCACGCCGACGATCATCTCAATGTTGCCCTGAGAACCGCTTGCGGTGACCTTGAAGGCATAGCCCGCATTCTCGCCGCCGACGAGGATCTCATACATTTCGCTCAGCTTGCCGCCCTGGGCGTTGGCCGCGTCGATGACCGCCTGCGGGATCTCCTCGACGGGCGGAAACTCGCAGTCGGCCGCGGAGACGACCTTGGCGAGCGCTTCCTCGGTCTTCTGCTTGTTGATGGCCGCGATCTTGTCCGCGGTCAGCATGTTGGTCAGGCCCAGCAGCAGCGCGACGACCAGAGAGATCGCCGTCAGGGTACCTGCTACCTTGAAAATGAATTTACCTTCGATCTTCATTTCTTTGCCGCCTCCTTTGCCGCTTTCTTATCCACGCCGAAGCGGGTGGGCTTGGTGTACTTGTCAATGATCCAGGTGCAGCAGTTCATCACAAGGATGGAGTAGCAAACGCCCTCGGGATAGGAGCCGAAGTAGCGGATGAACACCGTGATGAGGCCGCAGCCGAGACCGAAGATGAGCTGGCCCTTCTTCGTCACGGGAGAGGTGACATAGTCGGTCGCCATGAAGAACGCGCCGAGGAACAGGCCGCCGCCGAGCACGTTGTAGAGCATCCACGTCAGCGCGTCGTTGCCCTGGGGGAAGAGGAACGTGAGGACTGCCACCGTGCCGATGTAGGCAACGGGGATCTGCCAGGAGATGACCTTGCGGAAGATGAGGTACAGTCCGCCGATGAGCAGCATCATCGCGGAGATCTCGCCCATGGAGCCGCCGATCTTGCCGATGAACATGTCAGACAGGCTGTACTGCGCGGTCAGCGCCTCGAACTCGCCGCCCTTCATCATGGCAAGCGGGGTCGCAGCGGTCACCACGTCGGCGCCGCCGAAGAGCGCAGCCTTGGCGCTCGGATCGATCCAGCTCGTCATCTGGCTGGTGTAGCACGCGACGAGCGCGGCACGGCCGGCCAGCGCGGGGTTCAGGAAGTTCTTGCCGAGGCCGCCGTAAAGCTGCTTGACGACAAAAATTGCAAAGAAGTTGCCAACGATCAGCATCCAGTACGGAAGCGTCACGGGGCTGACGAACGCCAGCAGCATACCGGTGACGGCAGCGGAGAGGTCGCCGACCGTCTGCGTCTTGTGCAGAAGCTTGCGGTAGAGCCACTCAAAGAACATGGCGGACGCCATGGAAACGACGACTGCGATCAGCGCGCGGAACCCGAAGCGGATCACGCTCATCAGCAGCGCGGGGCAGAGCGCGATGACCACGTCGAGCATGATCGAGCGCGTATCTTCATTGTTGCGGATATGGGGGTTGGAGGAAGCGATGAGCTTCAGACCCTTATAATCATTCAGCATCTCTTAAGCCTCCTTCTTTGCTTCTTCGGCAGCCTTGGCAGCCTCTGCCGCGGCCTTGGCCTTGGCGGCGGCTTCCTTGACCTTCTGCTTGCCGACCTTGAACGAATGCGTCAGGTGCAGTCTGCCGGGGCAGATGTAAGAGCACGCGCCGCACTCGATGCAGTCCATGACGTGGGCCGCCTCGAGATCCTCGATGCGGTTCTTCTGCACATATAAATAAAGGTACAGGGGCTCAAGGTGCATGGGGCAGGCCTCGACACAGCGGCCGCAGCGAATGCAGGTCGGGTCGGCGGAGACCTTGTTCTCATTGCCCGCAAACGCCAGCACCGCGCCCGTGCCCTTGGCAACGGGGAAATCGGCGGACGCCTGCGCCATACCCATCATCGGGCCGCCGGCGATGAGCTTGAACGTCTCGTCCTTCAGACCGCCGCAGGCATCGAAGAGGAGGGAGACCGGCGTGCCGATCGGGCACTCGAGGTTCTTCGGCTCCACAACGCCGCTGCCGGACACGGTGACGACCTTGCGCACCACGGGCATGCCGTCCTTGATGGCATGGTAGATGGCGATGGTGGTGTTGATGTTGAACACGGCGCAGCCGATGTTCGCGGGAAGACCTCCCGGGGGCACCTGCTTGCCGGTGATGGCCTGGCAGAGCTGCTTTTCACCGCCCTGGGGGTAGCGGCAGCGCAGCGATTCGACCACGACCGGAGCCTTCTGCTCGGCGATGACCTTGTTGAGGGCTTCGATGCCGTTTTTCTTGTTGTCCTCCACGCCGATGACGACCTTGTTCACGCCGAACATCTTGGCGAGGTAGCAGCAGCCGCCGATGATCTCAGCGGGGCGCTCAAGCATCGCGCGATGGTCGCCGGTGATGTAGGGCTCGCACTCTGCGCCGTTGAGGATCACGACGTCCGCGTGCTTGCCCTCCGGCACGTTCAGCTTGACATGCGTGGGAAACGCCGCGCCGCCCATGCCGCACAGCCCCGCCGCCTTGACAGCGGGCGCGATCTTTTCCGGATCGACCGTTTCGACCTCGCCCACGGGCGTGAGCTCCGTCCATTCATTCCGCATATCGCTCTCGATCGCGATGCAAAGCTCCGGCTTTCCGCGAAGCTGCTGCCGTTCCTCGACCGCGGACACGGTGCCGGATACGCTTGCGTGTACCGGGATGCCCAGTCCGCCGACCGGCTCTGCGATGATCTGTCCGAGCTTGACGGTATCCCCCTTCTGCACACAGGGCGCGGAGGGCGCGCCGATGTGCATTCCGACCGGGATCACGACGTGCCCCGGGTGTACCGGCCGCACCGCCGCGCCTTCCGTCGGACGTTTGCCCTCGTGGATATGGCTGAGCGGATGCACGCCGCCTTTGAATGTTTGCTTCAAAATGTTGTTTTCCTCCTGTCCCGTTGTTGGCACTCTTCCTTTTGCCGTGCGATGGTTTCCGGCACGGCAGCAGTGTTTGTTCGGTTGTGAGTTGAGACTGGCGTCCTCTGGTTCGACGCCGGAAACGAACGTCCGTCAGGACGCTCAAAACAGGACGCTTTTTTGTTTCGCGCCCCGAAAGCGCCGCCGGTTTTCACGACGGCGCCGGATAGGTTATTTACAATTATACGATAAGAGAAACGGAAATACAAGCGAAATAAAGTCCGTGCTATTTTATCGATAAACGCTTGTTTTCGGGTGGTTTTTTCGGCATATACGGGCTTTTCGGCCCGCCGCCTGCTCCATAGTATAAACGTGACAAATTTTTTCAGTTTTATGCAAGAATTGACAGCTGTTTTGGGCCGGGCAGGTATTCCGCAAGATTGCAGACGGGAACGCCCCTGCGCTCGGCATAGCGAACGGTATAATACGTGCCGCCGGATAGCTTACGCAGATAGGCGATACAGCAGTCCGCGTGATCGACGAGATAGCGGTTTCGCGTGTGCATGGCCGCGGCGTCGTTGCGATCCGACGCGTAATATGTCTCGTCGGCCTTGTCAAGAATGCTGTAATAGCGTCTGCGGTCATCCTGCGGCCAGGCATCCGCCTGTCTGCGGCTCGGCAGCGCGAGCTTCAGCTTGAGCGGCAGCCGCTCCTGCTCGCGCAGAAACAGTACGGCCTCCGCAGCGAGCATGTCAAACCCGCGCGCGCCTCCCGCATAAAACACGTCCGCGCCCGCCGCGGCCGCCTGCTGCACGGTCATGATGAGCTTGAGCCGCAAAAGCGCCGTATCGGCTTCCTTCTGCGGGAGCCCCTCCGGACGGTGTCCGGTAAAGCAGCAGGCGCGGCAGCCGGAAAAATCGAACGGCTCGGCAAAAGCAGGCATAGATTCATCCCCCCTGAAGTCACGGCGTCACCGGCGGCATTCCTCGCAGCCGGTTCTTACTGAACAGTATAGAGCGCTGCCGCGCAAACTGCAAAACAAATTGTGAAACTTTTTCACTTTCTGAGACAATCCAGCGCTTCCGTGATAAAATACTGTCGAATCCATATAGATGAGGTGAGCCGCCCGTGAAGAAAATCGTGAGCAGGAGAAAGAAGTTCCGTATCAACACCCCCATGTCCTTCGGTATTCTCTGCGCGGTGCTGCTCATTCTTGTCGGCGGCGGCGTTTATGCGCTTGCCGCAGGCGTTGTCGCTCCCACGGTGCAGCGCATCGAGGCCGCAAAGGTCACGCCGACGCCCGATCCCACGTCCACGCCGGAGCTGATCACCCCCATTCCCGAGGATCAGCGCACCAGCCCCGCGCCGGAGGAGGACCCGGACGCGATGCTGACGACCACGACCGACCCCATTACGGGCGCGATCATGCCGGCGGATCCGAATACGCTCGCGGAGGGAACGCCGGAACCGACCGCAACCCCCGCGCCGCTTGCGGGAAGGACGATTGTGATCGACGCGGGCAAAAGTAAGGGCGGAACGCATCGCGGCGTTTCATCCAAGACCTATGAGTATAAAATCAATCTGGCCTTTGCGCAGGCATTGCAGGAGGAGTTGACAGGGCTCGGCGCATCGGTCGTGATGACGCGCGAAAGCAACGACGAGGTTGTGGGCGCCAAGTCGCGCATCAAGACGATCAACAACAGCGGCGCAGACCTTGCGATCTCACTGTTCTGCAACGACCTCGACAACAACAAGACGCGCGGCGCGGAGGCCTTTGTCGGCAAGGGGACCGGTAATGCGGAGGCGAGCCGGAGACTTGCAGGCGCAGTGCTTGCAGGCTATACGAGAGCGACGGACATGCCCACGCGCGATTCGGACGACACGGTTCGCACCGTGACGAACAAAGAGGTGCTTTCCGGCGCAAAGATACCGACGATGGGCCTGGTGCTCGGACAGCTTTCCAACCGCTCGGACGACGAGAACCTCAACGATGCAGCATTCATTGCAAAGGCTGCGCGCGGTATTGCAAACGGCATCCGCTCCTACCTCGGCGCCTGACGCCTTTTCGGACGCGTTTGTTCCGCGGGAGCGGCTTGGCTTTCGGAGTTCAGCGTTTTTCCCGCACATCCTGCTAATAGCACGAAAATAAACAACGGACGGTTCGCATATGGACCGTCCGTTTTGTTCTGCACGCTTCAGCGCAAGCAGCGAAAGCAATGCATACCAGCGCTTCGGATACCGTTTGTTTTTCGGGCTTATCGGTATCCCAGTTCCTTTTCGAGCTTAACGATTTTGTTGACGTTCGCGGTCTGGTATTTGTTCATGCGCTTGAACACCGCGTTTGCATCCGTGGTGTCGGGCTTGTACCAGTCGCAGCCGTTGAAGAAGTCCTTGAGCTCCCGGTTCTTCTTAAACTCCAGCCCGGACATCGCATACATGCCGTTGCGCAGGATCGACAGCTCGTACTTCGTCCTGCCCTTCAGCTCTTCGTCCTTGAAATACCGCTCCTTTCCGGCCAGCACGAGCGCTTCCAGCGCGCCGTTGTCCTTGCGGTAGCCCTCCGAACGCTCGATCTTGAGGATCGCCTTCACATTCTTTTTCTGGTTGTCGTTGAACCGGCCGTACGCCTTCTCGCTGTCCGAGGTGTCCGGCCTATACCAGTCGCAATCCTCGAAAAATTCCTTCAACGCCTTGTTCTTTTTGAATTTCAGCCCGGACAGCGCATACATGCCGTTGCGCAGCACGGAGAGCTCGTCCTTTGTGCGTTCCTTCAGCTCGTCCTCGGTGTAGTGGCGGTCAAGCCCCTCCTGTATGAGTGCGGACAGCGTCTGCTTCTGCTGATCCGTGAAATCAAACGACTTCTTCGCGGGCGCGGCGGTCGGCTTTGCGGTCGGCTTCGGCGTCGTCGTCGGCTTTGACGTGGGCTTTGGTGTCGCCGTGATGCTCGACGTGCTCGTCGCGGAAACCGGCGTCGCCGTTGGCTCGGACGTGACCACGGGCGCCTGGGTCGGGATTTCCTGCGTCGGAAGCGGCAGGCCCAGCGTCGGCGTCCTGCCCGTCCGGCGTATGCAGGCTGTCCGGCAAAAACTCCGGCAAGCCGCCCGGAAGCATCGCGCCCGGTATGCCGCCGGCGTTCGGCTTTGCCGTGGCGTCGGCAGCGGGGGAGGCCGTCGCGGGCGCGCTCGCAAACCACTTGGAGGGATCCGGGCCGCGCGTCAGCAGAAGATAGCACGCGCCGATGCAGAACGTCGCAAGAAGCGACAGCACGGCAATGAGCGCGGGAAAGCCGATGCTTCGCCGCTGTCTGCGCGTCTGTGTCTGCGTCTCAACAGGCTCGCCGCAAAAGCCGCAGTAGTCCTCGCCAAATTCCAATTCCTTGCCGCAATTCCGGCAGCGCCTCATGATTCTGTCCTCCTTTGAAACGGAAACGGTTTTGAATAACGGCCGCCGCTCCGTGTGCTTTCTGTATAACACGTCGGAAAGGCGCGAAATGTTGCAGGATCCGCAAAAAGATTTTTACATTGTCTCCTTTTCGAGTGCCGGCATGAAGAGCATCGCCCGCCGCGTTCTGTAATCCGGGAACACCTTCGCAACCTCCGCCCAAAAGGCGGCGCTGTGATTCTTATGCCGAATATGCGCAAGCTCATGTACGATCACATAATCAATCGCGGGCTGCGCGTTCGCCATGAGATAGCAGGAGAAGCAGAGGCTGTTCTTTGCATTGCAGCTCCCGAATCGCGTCCGTGCGGAGGTGATGCGAAGCCCGGCGGGCGCAACGCCCATGGCCGCGGCGTAAGCGGCGACGCGCGCCGGAAGCTCACGCTTTGCCCGCGCCCTGAGCGTTTCGACCTGCTGCCGTGTCAGCGGTGCGGGCTGCGCGGCACGGCGTTCCGCCTGCCGCGCCCGGCGCGCAGAGAGCCACGCCGCGTGTGCTTCAACAAACCGCTCGATCTCACGAGCCGGCATACGCTTCGGCGCGCGCACGAGCGTCTCGCCCTCCGGCGTCAGTTCGAGAGAAACGGTGCGCCTGTCGGAGCGCAGGATGCGATATGTCTGCGGCATCCGCTTACACCACCTGGAACAGATAGAACTTGAGATAGTCCGTCTCCGGCACATTCCAGAGGATCGGATGATCCGGCGACTGCTGCCGCGCCTCGATCTGCCGAAGCTGCACGGCTGCGTCCGCCGCCGCGTCATGCAGCATGGTGCGGAACAGCTCGTCCGTCATGAAATGTGAGCAGGAGCAGGTCGCAAGATACCCTCCGCGCGGCAGAAGGCGCATGGCTTTGAGATTGATTTCTTTGTAGCCGCGGCTCGCGTTTTTGACCGTGGCGCTGCTCTTTGTAAACGCCGGCGGATCGAGAACGATAAAATCGTAGTCGGACCGCTTCTTCTCCGCCAAGGCGGTCAGCAGATCAAACACGTCCGCACAGACAAAGTCCATAGTACCAGAAAGATCGTTTCGTGCCGCGTTCGCTTCCGCAAGCCGGATCGCATCTGCGGAAACATCCACCGCAGTCACATGCGCCGCGCCCGCCTTTGCTGCGTTCAGCGCAAACGCCCCCGTATGCGTGAAGCAGTCGAGCACGCGCAGACCCGGCGCAATGCGGCCGACCGCCTGCCGGTTATACTTCTGATCGAGGAAAAACCCCGTCTTTTGTCCGTTGATGTAATCCACGTCGTAGCGGATGCCGTTTTCCGTGATCTCCGTGTGTCCGGAAAGTTCGGTCGAAAGTCCGCTTCCCGCATAGAAGCCCTTGCCCTTTTCCAGTCCCTCGCGCTCTCGCAGAGCGGACTCGTTTCGCTCATAGAGCGCACGGATCGTCTCACCGTCCTCGCGCAGCAGCCGCACGAGCGTATCGAAGAGCATCTCCTTGCGCTGCTCCATGCCGAGCGAGAGCACCTCCGCCACGAGAATGTCCGAGAAGCGATCCACCGTGAGCCCGGGGAACATGTCCGCCTCGCCGAAGATCAGCCGGCAGCAGCCGTAGTCCGCGCCCATGATCTGCCGGCGGTAGTCCAGCGCATAGCGAAGGCGCCGCTCGAAAAACGCTGCGTCAAAGCGGTCGTTGGGATTGCGCGAGATGACCCGTACGCGGATCTTGCTGTGGCTGTTATAAAAGCCCGTGCCAAGGTACTTGCGCTTATCGGAAAGCACATCCACAAGCGCGCCGTCCGCAATGTCTGCATCTGTGCGCGTGACCTCGCCCTCGAACACCCACGGGTGTCCGCCGCGCAGGGCGCGCTCGCCCTTTTTCGTGATCTCAACGGTGCTGTAATTCCGTTCCATACGGTCATTGCTCCTTGCTGCCGCGCGCACAAGGCGCGGATGATAACGTTCTTTGCATTCCGCTATATATCGTACCACAACAGCGTCCGTGCGGCAACGCCGCTTGGTCGGTACGTCCCCTTTTTGAGACGAAGGAAGGGTACGCTTTCTATTCTTGAAGAAAAGAAACTCAAGGCATTACGGGACAGACGGCCTTTCGGGGAGGACGCTTTCCCGTACCTCCTGCATCATGGGCGAAAAACGGACGGTTCGCATGTGAACCGTCCGTTTTATGCAGCACGTTGACGAAAGCAACGACAGCGGCGATGCGCACCTCTCCCGCAATCGATTTCCTTTTGCCTCTTTTTCTCTCCAGAAAGATAAGG
>OHIS01000436.1_pt1 | contig 10567 bp, 8 predicted proteins | sample 1568361 | NCBI WGS metagenome assembly OHIS01 (sample SAMEA3879607, study PRJEB24766) | human gut metagenome | biome: human-associated habitat; feature: feces | place: USA | collected 1985/1987 | reverse complement strand
TGACGGACGAACGAAAAGACCAGCTCAGCGCCGAGGCCGATGGCATGATCGAGGGCCGCAATGCGGTGATCGAGGCGCTGCGGGCCGGAACGGCCATCGACAAGATCTACCTCGCCAAGGGCGAGACGGACAAGACGCTGGGACACATCGCCTCCAAGGCCCGCGCCGCGGGCATCGTGGTGGTGGAGGCCGACCGGCGGAAGCTGGACGCCATGTCCTTCACCCATGCCCATCAGGGCGTGATCGCTCTGGCCGCCGCCCACGCCTATTTTACCGTTGATGACATTCTGGAGGAAGCCGCGTCCCGTGGGGAAGCGCCCCTGATCGTCATCTGCGACGAGCTGTCCGACCCCCACAATCTGGGTGCCATCCTCAGGAGCGCCGAATGCGCGGGTGCCCACGGCGTCATCATCCCCAAGCGCCGCAGCGTGGGTCTGACCGCCACCGTGGCCAAGGCTTCCGCCGGTGCCGTGGAGTACATGAAGGTCGCCCGGGTGACCAATATCAACACCGCCATCGCCGAGCTGAAGGACAAGGGCGTCTGGGTGTTCGGCACCGCCGCCGAAGGCTCCATCCCCATGTATAAGGCCGACCTGACCATTCCCGCCGCCATTGTCATCGGCAATGAGGGTGAGGGCTTAAGCCAGCTTGTTCGGAAGAACTGCGACGTGATGGTCAGCATCCCCATGAAGGGAAAAATCAGCTCTCTCAACGCGTCCGCCGCCGCATCCATTCTGCTCTACGAGGCGGTACGCCAGCGCATCGGCTGACAGCAGCCGAATTTCACCAGGAGGAAACCCATATGGACAATACCAACGAATCTCAGGAATTTGATCTTGACGACATCCTGCGGGAATTTCACGAAGATCCCGACGATGACGTCAAGGATACCGCGTCGGAGGAGGAACTGGATGTAGACGTGCTGCTGGTGGAGGAAGTTAGTTCCCCGGCACCGGAGCAGCCCGAAGCCCCCGAGACTGCCGAAGCCGCCGAGGAAACCCCCGACCCGGTTTCCAGCGGCGACACCGTCCGCTTTGACCCCGAAGCACTTTCCAAAGAAGCGGAGGAAGCCGCTCCCAGCGGCGACACCAGAGCCATCGACGATCTGATCGCCGAAGCGCTGTCGGGCAGCGGTTCCGACGCCCCCGCACCGGAAGCCCCTCAGCAGCCCCAGACCCCGCCCATCACCTTTGACCCCCATCAGCGTCTTCGGGAGCTGAAAAGGAAGCTGGTGGCAGGCCCCGAAAAGCGGTACTACGAGCTGACGGAGCTGGGCATCGGCAAACTGCAGATCGGCATTCTGCTGAACCTCGTCATCGTGCTGCTGTGCGCCGGTGTCACCACGCTGCTGGCGCTGGATATGGTGCCGGAAAACCGGATGCGTCTGGTGATCTTCAGTCAGGTGCTGGCCATGCTGGTATCCGGCCTGCTGGGCAGCCATCTGATGCTGGACGGGCTTGGCAGCATCTTCAAGGGCCGGTTCAACCTGAATTCTCTGCTTACCTTTACGTTCATCGCCTGCTGCGTGGACGCCGCGTCCTGCCTTGTGGAGCTGCGGGTTCCCTGCTGCGCCGCCTTCTGTCTGGAAATGACCATGGCCATGGCCGCCCGCTGCCAGCGCCGCTCCACCGAAATGGGGCAGATGGATACCCTGCGCAAGGCCGTCCGTCTCAAGGGCATCGCCAAAGTTTCCGACTATTATGAAGGAAAGCCCGGTCTGGTGCGGGGCGAAGCGGAAGTCGAGGACTTCATGGACACCTACAGCCGTCCCTCCACCCCTGAAAAGGTGCAGGGTGTGTACGCGCTGCTGAGCCTGCTGATCTGCATCGGTATCGCCGTGTTCGCGGGAATGCTCCACGGCACGAGCCTTGGCGTGCAGATCCTCGCCACCAGTCTGCTGGTGGCCGTCCCCGCCAGCTTCTTCATTTCCTACACCCGCCCCATGGCAGTGCTGGAAAAGCGGCTGCACATGGTGGGCACCGTGCTGTGCGGCTGGGAGGGCGTGAAGGATCTGAGCGGCAAAGCCGTCTTCCCCCTCCGGGATGAAGACCTGTTCCCTCTGGGCAGCACCAAGCTCAACGGCGTCAAATTCTACGGCAAGCGCAGCCCCGATGAGGTGGTGTCTCTGACCGCCTCCCTCATCACTGCCGCGGGCGGCGGGCTGGTTCCCGTCTTCCAGCAGCTGATGAAAAACCGCAGCGTGGAAGCACATCCCGTGAAGAACTTCCAGAATTACGGCACCGGCGGCATCGGCGGCGAGGTCTGCGGTGAGCCGGTACTGCTGGGCAGCCTGAACTTTTTGCAGGATATGGGCGTTGTGATCCCCGAAGGCACCATGGTCAATCAGGCGGTGTACGCCGCCATCGACGGCCAGCTGTGCGCCGTGTTCGCCATTTCCTACGCCAAGATGCGTTCCGCCGCGGCGGGTCTTGTGACCCTGTGCGGCCACCGGTCGGTGACCCCCGTGATCCTGTGCGGGGACTTCATGCTGACAGAAAGCTTCCTGCAATCCAAATTCGGCGTCAAGACCCGCCGGATCGTCTTCCCCACCCGGGAGGTCCGGAACGATCTGCTGAACCGCCATCCCGACCCGGAAGCGGCCGCTCTGGCCATCACCACACGGGACGAGCTGGTCAGCGCGGCCTACGCCGTCACCGGCGCGCGCAGCCTGCGCTCCGCCGCCACCCTGGGCACCGTCATCCACCTGATCGGTGGCATTCTGGGAATGCTCACCATGCTGGCGCTGGGCTACCTCGGCTCTACGGAGCTGCTCACCCCCACCAACGTGCTGCTGTATCAGCTCATCTGGATGATTCCCGGCTTCCTCGTCACGGAATGGACAAGAGCCGTATAATGTGATCTGCCATCCCCGGGGCCTGCGGCTCCGGGGATGGTTTTATTCTGCCCTTCACCCCGGGCGGCGATTGTATACCTTGCTGGATTTCCATGCCGGAATTTGTCTGTTTTGCACACAAAAACAAGTGTCCACACACCAATTTACACAATTTCACAAAGTGACGAAAATAAGCATTGCAATTAGCGCGTCTTTCGTGTATAATGTCACTATTCGGGTGCCCGCGCCCCAAATGGAAGGCTTCCCTTCCCGAAAGGAGTATTGACCACAATGTACACTGTTAATTCCATCCGCAATATCTGTCTGCTGGGTCACAGCGGCAGCGGCAAGACCGCGCTGGCTGAGAGCCTGCTTTACATGACCGGCGCAATCGACCGCATCGGCAAGAACGCCGACGGAAACACCGTCTGCGATTACGACCCCGAGGAGATCCGCCGTCATATTTCTATCTCCACCTCCGTCGTTCCGCTGGAATACCACAACGTGAAGATCAACCTGCTGGATACCCCCGGCGCGTTCGACTTCTCCGGTGCCGTCATGGAGGCGCTCCGCGCCGCCGACGCCGCCATTCTGGTGTGCTCTGCCAAGGACGGCATCACCGTTGGCTTTGAGAAGGCATGGAAATACTGCGAAGACCGGAACATGCCCCGTTTCGTCTACATCTCCAAGGTAGACGAGGACAATTCCGACTACAACGCCACCTTCAACGCTCTGCGGGAGAAGTACGGCAACAAGATCGCCCCCGTCGTCATCCCCATCTGGAATTCCGCCCGGAAGGTCACCGGCATCATCGACGTGCTGAACAAGCGCGCCTACGAGATGCAGAACCTGAAGCGTGTGGAGATCGACGTTCCCGCTGATAAGGTGTCCGTCATCGAGGAGTTCAACGACGCGCTGAAGGAAGCCGTTGCCGAGACCGACGAGGCTCTGATGGATCGCTTCTTCGAGGGCGGCGACTTTACTTACCGGGAAATGATCACCGGCCTGCATCAGGGCGTGAAGGATCTGAGCCTGTTCCCCGTGCTGTGCGGTTCCGGCCTGACCTGCCTTGGCAGCCTGATGCTCATGGACAACATCATCGACCTGCTGCCCAACCCCGTGCAGGGCAACTACCATAAGGCTACCACTGCCGACGGCAAGACCGAAGAGTTCGTCGTCTCCCCCGGCGGCGTTCCCTGCGCCTATGTGTGGAAGACCGTCTCCGACCAGTACGGCAAGTATTCCTACGTCAAGGTGCTGTCCGGTGAGATCACCTCCGATACGACTCTGGTCAACGCCCGCACCGGCGAAACCGAAAAGCTCGGCAGACTCTACACCATGTGCGGCAAGAAGTCCACGGAAGTCAAGGCTCTGGGCTGCGGCGACATCGGCGCCATCGGCAAGATGGACAAGGTCCGCACCGGCGACACCCTGTGCGACCCCAGAAAGGTCGTCTCCCTGAAGCAGATCCCCTACCCCGCCCCCTGCTATTCCATGGCCATCGCCCCCAAGGTGAAGGGTCAGGAAGACAAGGTCGGCACCGGCCTGAACCGTCTGAACGAGGAAGATCCCTCCTTCACCCTGACCAACAACGCCGAGACCAAGCAGCAGGTCATCTCCGGCACCGGCGATCAGCAGCTGGACGTGCTGGTCTCCAAGCTGAAGAGCCGCTTCGGCGTGGACGCCGTGCTGTATCCGGCGAAGGTCGCCTACCGGGAGAAGATCAAGAAGAAGGTAGAGGCTCATGGCCGTCACAAGAAGCAGACCGGCGGCAGCGGCCAGTTCGGCGACGTCTGGATTCGCTTCGAGCCGCAGGAGGAGCAGGACGACATGATCTTCGCCGAGGAAGTCTTCGGCGGCTCCGTCCCCAAGAACTTCTACCCCGCCGTTGAGAAGGGCATTCAGGAAGCCGTTCAGAAGGGTCCGCTGGCCGGTTATCCCATGGTCGGCCTGAAGGCTACCCTGTACGATGGCTCTTACCATCCCGTTGACTCCAACGAAATGGCATTCAAGCTGGCCGCCATTCTGGCCTTCAAGGAAGCCATGCCCAACGCCAACCCCACCCTGCTGGAGCCCATCGGCGCGCTGACCGTCACCGTGCCGGATTCCTACGTGGGCGATGTGATGGGCGATCTGAGCAAGCGCCGCGGCCGTCCCATGGGCATGTCCCCCGATCACGAGGGCAACACCGTTATTGAGGCGGAGGTCCCCATGGCGGAAATGAGCAGCTACGCCATTGATCTGCGCGCCATGACTCAGGCGAGAGGCAGCTTCACGCTGGAATTCGTCCGTTACGAGGAAGTCCCCAAGGCCAATCAGGCCAAGATCATCGCCGACGCGAAGGCCAACGACTAATTTACTTGCGTTCCATTCATCGGCGCGGGGATATCCCCGCGCCGATGTTCTTTCAATTGTTAAATTTTGTTATTTTCCTAAGAAATAGTTGCAAAGTGTTACAGTTTGTTGTATACTGGAGAAAACAAGCGTTCCGGGCGGGTTTGAAAGCCCTCTCGCCGGGACGTATAAGGGAGGAGCCCAAAATGAAAAGAAAGAATATTCTCGCTGTGATCGCTCTGGTCGCCGTGTTCGCGTTTGCCCTCGCCGGCTGCGGTTCCAAGGATAAGGAACCGACCGCCAATACCGCCGCCAGCGTTCCGGAAATGTCCGCCGGGCAGGAGCTGACCCTGACCTCCAGTACGCTGACCGCCGCCACATGGAGCAGCCCCAACGGTGCTACCGTCAATCTGACCGCCACCCCCAACGGCTATGCCGAGGGGCAGAGCGCGGCATTCATCGTCCGTCTGGAGGGTGAGGAAGCAGCGAACGTTCCCTGCGAGTGGAACGGCAGCGCCTACACCGCGTCCGCCGATCTGAACGCTGCCGACGGCTACTGCTACTACGTCCTTCTGACCGCCGCGGACGGCACCCAGACTGAAGTCGCCATCAACACCCCCACCGCCCCCACCGACGACGCCCTGATCAATCTGGAGTCCGCGCTGAACTCCTACTGCAACATGACCGTGGCGTCCGCCACCCAGGACGGCAGCACCCTGACCATCACCGGTGGTTCCGTGGAGGTGCAGGCGCCCCGGATCACCAACGAGGGCGAGACCATCACCTGCAGCAAGGCCGAGCTGGTTCTGACCTTCAATGAGGAGATCGTCGGCACCGCCGCGCTGACCATGGAAGCCGCCGAAATTCCCGGCAGCTACACCGCGGACATCTCCGGCATCACCTTCAACATTCCCTCCATGGAGGACGACCAGCAGCTGTCCATCCGTCTGGATGTGACGCTGTCCAACGGCCAGTTCCTCACCGCCCCCGGCGGCACCTTCTCCTTCCTGAACGGCGAAATGGTGTCCTCCGTCGGCTGACACCCGCACAACCGCAAAGGGGTCAGGCTTGCCTGACCCCTTTTTCTGCCAAAGGAGCGAAAATGAACTACGCCAATATGGTATCCGGCACCTTTCTTGCCCGTCCCAACCGGTTTATCGCCTATGTGGACATCGCCGGGCAGACAGAGACCGTCCACGTAAAAAACACCGGACGCTGCAAGGAGCTGCTTGTCCCCGGAACGCGGGTCTGGTGTCAGGAGGCGTCCTCCCCTGCCAGAAAAACCCGCTTTGACCTGATTACCGTTGAGAAAGGCGGCCGTCTCATCAATATGGACTCCCAAGCGCCCAACGCGGCGGCCAAAGAGTGGCTGCTCTCCGGCGGCTTTGGGGAAATCGAGGCCCTCCGGGCGGAGACCGTTCACGGCGATTCCCGGTTTGATTTTTCCTTTTTTAGGGACGGAAAGCTCTGGTTTCTGGAGGTCAAAGGCGTGACGCTGGAGGAAAACGGCGTCTGCGCCTTCCCCGACGCCCCCACCCTCCGAGGCGCGAAGCATCTGCGGGGTCTGACCCGCGCCGCCGCTGAAGGGTATGGCGCGGGCGTTCTGTTCGTCATTCAAATGGCGGACGTAAAATACCTGCACCCCAACGACGCCACCGACCCGGATTTTGCCGCCGCCCTGCGGGATGCCGCCGGGAACGGCGTCCACATCCTCGCCATGGACTGCGCCGTAACGGAGCAGTCCATGACCATCCGCCGCCCGGTAGAGGTGCGGCTGTAAAATCCAAATCTGTTTCCTCTGTCTCCTATTGTCAACCAGAAATTATTTATGGTTGACAATCGCACATTGCCTGTGCTATACTGCTTCCGAATTCAACAGTTCGGAGGAAACAACTATGGAAGCATCTGTTTCAAGAAAGTGGAAAACCATTGACATGGCGTATATCGCCCTGTTTGCCGTTCTGATGGCGGTCTGTTCGTGGATCTCCATTCCCGCGGTAGTCCCCTTCACCCTGCAAACCTTCGGCGTCTTTGTCGCGGTAAGCGTCCTTGGCGGAAAACGGGGAACGCTGGCCGTCGTGCTCTATCTGCTTATGGGCATCGTCGGACTGCCGGTATTTGCGGGCTTCTCCGGGGGACTGGGCGTTCTTCTGGGAAGCACCGGCGGATATATCATCGGATTTGTGTTCGCCGCGCTGGTCATGTGGCTCATGGAGCGGCTTCTGGGGACGAAAACATGGGTGCTGGCGCTTTCCATGCTGCTGGGTCTTGCGGTGTGCTATGCCTTCGGCACCGTCTGGTTTCTGGTAGTATACGCCAAGAACACCGGCGCGATCGGCCTGTGGACGGCGCTGGGCTGGTGCGTATTCCCTTACATTCTCCCGGACTGCCTTAAAATCGCCCTTGCGCTGGCCATCCGCAAGCGTCTGGCCGCCGCGATCCGGCTGCGGTAACGTTATGGATGAAGCATCCATTTCCCTGCGCGCCCATCACGGTCTTTGTCTCCACTTTTTTCAGGGAAAAGGCTACAGCGGGGCCTTTGTGGAAAACATGGCGCGGAAAAAGGCCATGCTGGAAGAAAATTCCCTCGTCCGGCTGACCGATCAGGCGGACGAAATCTGCCGCGCCTGCCCCAATAACCTGTGCGGCCAATGCGAATCCGCCGAGAAGGTGCGGCGCTATGACCGGGCGGTGCTTTCCCTGTGCGGCCTGACCCCCGGAGACGTACTGCCCTACCGGGAGATGGCAGAACGGGTGCTGGGCAGCATTCTGATACCCGGCCGCCGGGAGGATATCTGCGGCGACTGTCAGTGGACGGATTTATGCCAGTATAAGGAGGAAACGCCGTGACCACCAAGGAAAAGCTGCTTGCCCTGCTGGAAGAAAACAAGGGGACGTTTTTCTCCGGGGAGGAAATTGCCCGGACGCTTCAGGTCTCCCGTGCAGCCGTGTGGAAAGCAGTGAACGCCCTCCGGGAGGACGGCTACACCGTCGACGCCGCAACCAATAAGGGCTACCGTCTCTCCCCGGATTCGGACATTCTGTCCCCCCAGGGCATCCGCAGATTTCTGAAACCGGAATACCGGAATCTGAATTTGACGGTGCTCCCCACCGCGCCCTCCACCAACGCCCTCGTCCGGGAAAAGGCCAATCAGGGCTGCCCGGAGGGCTGCATCATTATCGCCTGCGAGCAGACCGACGGGCGGGGGCGCTATGGGCGACAGTTCTTTTCTCCGGTTGATTCCGGCGTATACCTGAGTCTGCTGCTCCGCCCGACGGCCTACTCTCCCCAGCAGGCGACCTGCCTTACGGCGGCGGCTGCGGCGGCGATGTGTCAGGCCATAGAAGCGGTGACCGGGCAGCAGCCCGGCATTAAATGGGTCAACGACATTTTCCTCCGGGGCAAAAAGGTCTGCGGCATTCTGACGGAAGCCGCCGTTGGTCTGGAAACCGGCACTCTTAACTACATGGTGCTGGGGGCTGGCGTCAACCTCTACCCACCCGCAGAGGGGTTCCCGGAGGAGATTCAGTCCATTGCCGGGTCGGTTCTGGAGCGCAGCTGCCCGGAAGCAAAAAACCGGCTGGTCGGAGAATTTCTGAACCGCTTTTGGGATTTCTATACCCACCCGGAATGCAGGACATATCTGGAAGACTACCGTTCCCGGAGTCTGGCAATCGGGCAGAATGTCACCGTTCTCTCCGCCGGGTGTGCGGTCAGCGCCTATGCCTACGGCATTGACGACGATTTTCGTCTTCTGGTGCGCTATGACAGCGGCAAAACCGAAGCGCTGTCCTACGGAGAAATCCGCATTCAGCTGGCTGAAAGCGCCCCTTAACGAACACACAAAAAGGCACCCTGTACTTTCCCGTACAGGGTGCTTGTCTTATCGATTCAGAAACACTTTCGTAACCTCGACAATGTGTTCCGCGCTCAGGCCGTAGGCTTTCAGCACCTCGGCCGCAGTGCCGGAACAGCCGAACTTGTCGTTCACGCCGATGCGCTTGACCGGGACGGGACAGGTTTCCGCAAGATAGCTGCACACCGCTTCGCCCAGGCCGCCGATGATGCTGTGCTCCTCGCAGGTGATGACTTTGCCGCAGGCCTTCGCCGCCTCGATGACAATTTCCTCGTCGAGCGGCTTGATGGTGTGCATATCGATGACGCGGGCGGAAACGCCCTCGGCAGCCAGCTTGTCAGCAGCGGCCAACGCCATCTGCACATTCATGCCGACCGCGATAATGGTCACGTCGGTGCCGTCGCGCAGCGTTGCGCCCTTGCCAAGCTCAAACCTGTAGCCGGGGATGGAATCCGTGACCGTTTCGACGGCCAGACGGCCCAGACGCATATAGGCCGGACCCTCGTAGTTGACCAGCGCCTCAACGGCCAGCCGCATCTCGTTGCCGTCGCACGGGCACAGGACCAGCATACCGGGGATGGCGCGCATGATGGCAAAATCCTCGATGCACTGGTGCGTCGCGCCGTCTTCGCCGACGGACAGACCGCCGTGGCTGCCGACGACCTTGACATTCAGGTGCGGGTAGGCAACGGAGTTGCGGACCTGCTCCCAGGCACGGCCGGCTGCGAACATGGCGAACGTGTTGACGAAGGGCTTGAAGCCGCACAGGCTCATACCGGCGGCGACGCCGACCATATCAGCCTCGGCGATGCCCATATCAAAAAAGCGTTCCGGGCAGGCGGCCTTGAAATACTTCGTCATGGTCGCGCCTGCGAGGTCTGCGTCGAAGCAGACAAGGTCGGGATATTTTTCGGCCAGCGCGGCAAGCGCCTTGGGGGAGCGCTTCGCCGCTTCTATCGCGATTTGCAGGTTTTCAAGGCTCAGGCCGGAAAAAATGCTCACTTAAATGCCCTCGTACATGTCCGGTTGAGCCAGCAGGAACTTGGTCGGCAGCTTTTCATAGAGCTTTTCCGCCTTTTCGGCCTTCTGGTTGTACGACCGCGCCTCCTGGCGCAGGAAGCTGCCCTGTTCGGCGAAGGTATCCGCCGCGCGGGTGAGCATCCGCTCGTCCTCGGCGCTGGTCAGGTTCGCGTCGTCCACAAGCTGGCTGACGGCGACGGTGAGCTGCTGATCCGCGCGGCTGATGTCGCGGGCAGTCTTGGCGCTCTGCATGGCCTTGATGGCGTTATTCACATCTTCGAGCGTCGTCTGGCTGACGCTGCCGCGCTGGGCGACGGTCACGGCGTTCTGCGCGGCGCTGATGCGATCCTCCACGATGGATTTCACATCGCCCTGACGGATGAACGCCTGCGGCGTTGCGTTTTGCAGCGCGCGGAAATTGCCGATGGGCAGCGCCAGCGCGAGCATCACGACCAGCGCGGCGACGCCCGCGCCCTGCGGCAGGGCGGCCAGCCCCTTGGGCGCTTCCTGCTTCGGCTGCTTT
>OHIS01000428.1_pt1 | contig 10688 bp, 6 predicted proteins | sample 1568361 | NCBI WGS metagenome assembly OHIS01 (sample SAMEA3879607, study PRJEB24766) | human gut metagenome | biome: human-associated habitat; feature: feces | place: USA | collected 1985/1987 | reverse complement strand
TCCTGCCCAAGGGCATGGTGCTGCGCAACACCCTGATCGACTACTGGCGGGAAGTCCACAAGCGCTACGGCTATGTGGAGGTCTCCACCCCCATGATCCTGAACCGTCAGCTGTGGGAGCAGTCCGGCCACTGGGATCACTACAAGAACAATATGTACACCACCGTCATCGACGGCGAGGATTACGCCATCAAGCCCATGAACTGCCCCGGCGGTATGCTGGTCTACGCCAGCGAGCCCCACTCCTACCGTGACCTGCCCCTGCGGGTGGGCGAGCTGGGGTTGGTGCACCGTCATGAGCTGTCCGGCGCGCTCCACGGCCTGTTCCGCGTCCGGTGCTTTACGCAGGACGATGCCCACATCTTCATGACCCGGGAGCAGATGGAGAGCGAAATTCAGAACGTTGTCCGCCTGTTCGACGAGGTGTACAACGTGTTTGGCCTGAAATACACCGTAGAGCTGTCCACCATGCCCGAAGACCACATCGGCACCGTGGAGGAGTGGGAAGCCAATCAGGAGATCCTGAAGAAGGCCATCACCGGCATGGGCAAGGACTTCGTTGTCAACGAGGGCGACGGCGCGTTCTACGGGCCGAAGCTGGACTTCCACATTGAGGACTGCCTTGGCCGTACCTGGCAGTGCGGCACCATCCAGCTGGATTCCCAGCTGCCCGAGCGGTTCAATCTGGAGTACACCGGCGAGGACGGCCAGAAGCATCGTCCCGTGATGATTCACCGGGTGGTGTTCGGCTCCATCGAGCGGTTCATCGGCGTCATTACCGAGCATTTTGCCGGTGCCTTCCCCCTGTGGCTGACCCCTGTTCAGGTCAAGGTGCTGCCCGTCACCGACCGGGCGCATGAGTACGCCAAGGGCCTGAGCCAGAAGCTGGTGGATGCGGGCATCCGCGCCGAGGACGACTGCCGCAGCGAGAAGCTGGGCTACAAGATCCGGGAAGCCCAGATGCAGAAGATCCCCTATATGCTGGTGGTGGGCGACCGGGATATGGAGAACGGCACCGTATCCGTCCGTACCCGCAAGGGCGAGGATCTGGGCGCCATGACCATGGACGCTTTCCTGTCCAAGTGCCTGTCGGAGATTGCTTCCAAGAGCAAGGACATCTGAATGATTCTGATCGGTGTGGTTTTTACGGGCGACCCGCGGATGCAGCAGGTTTTCCGGAGCAACTACGGCAAGGCCGTGCGCCGCGGGGGCGGCGTCCCGGTGTTCCTGCCGTGGAAGCCGGAGCACGCGGCGTTCTGGGCAAAGCATCTGGATGGCTTCCTGTTTACCGGCGGGGGCGACCCTGACCCCAGATACTACGGCCAGTCCATGCGCCCGGAATGCGGCATGCCAACCCCGGCGAGAGACGAATTTGAGCTGGCGCTGCTGAAAGCCGTCATGGATACGGGAAAGCCGGTTCTCGGCATCTGCCGGGGGGAGCAGATACTCAACGTGGCGCTGGGCGGAACCCTGATTCAGGACATACCCAGCCAGCGCCCCGAAGCCGCCGGGGAGAATCACCGTGACAATGAGCACCGCTATGCCCCCGACCATCCCGCCCGGGTGCTTCCCGGCACGCTTCTGCACAGTCTCATGGGACGCGACGAGCTGCTGACCAACAGCGTCCACCATCAGGCGGTGGATACCCCCGCGCCGGGGATGCGGGTCTGCGCCCTCAGTCCTGCGGGAATCGTGGAGGGCATTGAAGCTACGGACGGACGTTTCCTTCTGGGGCTGCAGTGGCACCCGGAGGCCGTGGCTGCCGTGGAGGAACGGATGCAGCGCCCCTTTACCGCGCTGGTGCAGGCAAGCCGGGATTTCAAGTCCCACCATTAAGATTTCCTGAATTTGCAGGCCGCCCCCGCCGGGGCGGCTTGTTTTCTTTGGGATAATGTGGTAAACTGCAGGGTAGAATCTGGCACAACGCTGCTGAGCGAAAAGCGGCATTGGCCGTGACACTATTTTCTACTTGGAGTTTTCTGAAATGAAAGCCTTTTTTCATCTTCTCGGCGCGGGACGAATCGCGGCGCTGGTTTGCTGCGGCGTTCTGGCAGTGGCGGCTCTGTTCCTCAAATTCGCCGTCCCGGGCTACAGTTTTTCCGCACTGGTGTGCCTGTGCCTGATCGGCATTATCCTGTTTTACACCCTGTTTCCCCTTGTGGGGCTGAAATTCCCCGCCTTTGCAAAAGCGGTTCAGACCTCCGTCACCGTGATTCTCGCGGTGGGAGTGCTGGTGGTCGGCATTACGGAGGGGATCATCATCCATGCCAGCTTCGGAAACCCGGAGGAGCCAGTGGATTATGTGGTGGTTCTGGGCGCCAAGGTGAACCGGGACGGCCCGTCGGTCTCGTTGTGGGATCGGATCTGCGCCGCCTACACCTATCTGGACGAGCATCCCGATGTGACCGCCGTGCTTTCCGGCGGCCAGGGTACGGACGAGCCAATCACCGAGGCGGAGTGCATGTACCGGGAGCTGGTGAATCTGGGCATTGACCCCCAGCGCCTCTGGATGGAGGAGGACGCCACCTCTACCTGGGAAAATCTGAACTTTTCTCTTGACCTCATCGAGGAAAAAACCGGTGAGCGTCCCCGGAAGCTGGGGGTGCTGTCCAGCGAGTACCACCTGTACCGCGCCAGCCGGTTTGCAAAAGCGTGCGGCGTGGAATTCGTGGGAATTCCCGCAAAAACATCCCGTTTATCCCAGAAGATCAACCATTTCATGCGGGAAGTGGCTGGTGTCTGGCACTATATTTTACTGGGAGGAAACTATGATTAACGAAAAATATGCGGACTACGCATGGGAGCAGACCGCCGCGCTGCTGGCCATCGACTCTCCCTCCGGCTTTACCCGCCGGGCGGCCGAATGGGTGAAGGATGCCTTTGAAGCGTTGGGCTTCCCGGCGAAGATCACCACCAAGGGCGGCGTTCTGGCCGATCTTGGCGGCGAAAATGCCGACGATGGCCTGTTTCTGGAAGCCCACAGTGATACCTTGGGCGCAATGGTCGCCCAGATCAAGGGCAGCGGTCGTCTCCGCCTGACGGGGGTGGGCGGCATGGAGCCGAACAATGCCGAAGCGGAAAACGTCCGTATCTACACCCGTTCCGGCAAGGTCTACGACGGCACCTGCCAGCTGTGCAATGCCTCCGTCCATGTCAACGGGGAGTACGGCTCTACCAAGCGCAGCTATGACACCGTGGAAGTTGTGCCGGACGAGGACGTCTCTACCGCCGAGGACACCCGGAAGCTGGGCATTGAGGTGGGGGACTTTGTGTGCTTCGACCCCCGCACCCGCCGCACGGCGTCCGGTTATCTCAAGAGCCGCTTTCTGGACGATAAGCTCAGCGTGGGCATTCTGCTGGGCTTTGCCAAATATCTTGCCGACAACCACATCACCCTGCCCCGGAGAACCTACGTCCATGTGACGGTGTACGAGGAAGTCGGCCACGGCGGCGCAAGTTCCGTTCCTGCGGGGGTGACGGAGGCCATTTCCGTGGACATGGGCTGCGTGGGCGAGGGCCTGAGCTGCACCGAGCGGCAGGTCTCCATCTGCGCCAAGGATTCCGTAGGTCCATACAGCTACGAGGTGGTGGGCAAGCTCATTGACGCCGCCAAGAAGATGGGTGCGGACTATGCCGTGGACGTCTATCCCCACTATGGCTCAGACGTGGACGTGACCCTGCGGGCAGGCTTCGACATCCGTCACGGCCTGATCGGCGCGGGCGTCTACGCCAGCCACGGCTACGAGCGCAGTCACATCGACGGCGTGTACAACACCCTCAAGGTGATCTGCGGATATCTGGACGTGTAAACGGACAAGCTTTTTCGTGGGACAGGCCAAGGCGGCCTGTCCCTGCTGCTTTTTGGGAAAATATTGCCTGTGTGCTTGACTGCGTGCGGCAAATATTGTATGATAATATCAAACATATGGACGAAAGGGGAGAGACGCTACGGACACGAATCGTGTAAAGAAGGCCGCGGAATGGTTCTACATCAACGTTTTCCGGGACGAAGCCATTCAGCCGAGACCCCAGATGCCCCGTGAGCCGCTGCCTTCGCCCCTTCTGGCTGCCCGCTCGCTGGAAAACGGTATGCCCGCCTACCGGCAGTCCCGGGAGTCCATTTTTGTCAAACAGGGAAAGCTGCTGGCAGGTTACGAGGACGACTATGTTTACGACCGGCCGGTGCTCCGCTATTTCCCCACCTACCAGTCCCTGACCGACCCGGAGCTGCGGGGATATTTCTCATGGCGGACGAAGCTGCGCCGGGGGGATTTGCAGGAAACGTCCCTGAGCTATGCGTTTTTGTATATCTACGAGCTGCTCAATCAGATCGGCGTCGCCGACCCCATGGACGGCTACCGGAAGCTGACGGAGTTCCGGGACGCATACAGCGCACTGAACGATGCTATTCTGCCATATCTGAACCAGTGGCTGATGGACTACGTGGTCTATTATAATCTGGACGCCGGGCTTCTGGCGGATAACCCCCGGGTGCGGTTCAACAGGAGCATTGCCGTACTGGACAGCATCCAGAGCCGTGGCGACGAAGAAGTCATCCGCGCGGTGAAGCAGCTGTCGCCGAAATGGCTGGAGCGCTCCAAATTCTACAGGGAATACCGGGAGGACTGCGACACCGTGATCGTCCGGGTGCTGCGGCGGATGGCAGAGCATTACGATACCCGGTGCAAGAAGACCATGGTCGAGCAGTATTTTGGAAGCTTTACCCAGTCTCAGGTGATTTTATTCGACTCGGCGGTCTTTCATAAACGTCAGGAGCAGGGCAGCCGCCAGTATACGGTGGACGAAAAATATATCTACCGCTGTCATAACGGCCTGTGGAGCGTTCAGAAGTACAGCTGCATTCCCCATTCCAACGGGAAGCTGGGGGATGTTCTGAAAGCCATCGACGCCGTAATGCGGGAGTGCTATGGCTACGGCCGCCCCATTCAGTACAAGCTGGAAACCAAGTGGATCATAAAGATCATTCAGGAGGAAGCCCGGAACCTTCTCGCCGAGAAGAAGGCGGCGGAGGAAAAGAAAATCACCATCGACTATTCCCGGCTGGCAAGGATCCGGGACGACGCTGCCGTCACCCGGGACAGGCTGATGGTAGATGAGGAGGCGGAGGAAGAAGCGCCCCCGGCGCAGCCCCCGGAACCTGCCGCGGAACCGGAGAACACTCCCCTGACCAGGGATGAGTACCGGCTACTCCAAAGCCTGCTGTATGGCCGGAATTATGGCTGGGTACGGTCTTCCGGGCTGATGCTGTCCGTTCTCGTAGACGGCATCAACGACAAACTGTACGACACCTTTTCCGATTCCGTTCTGCTGGGCGACGACCCGCCGGAACTGATCGAAGACTATATTGCGGATTTGAAAGAGATGATTCATCCATGAAAATACCAAAAAGAATTGTTCAGGCGCTGATAAACTCCCTGAAAGGCGGCGTCGTTCCCCGCGTCGGCCTGCCCTACGTCACCGTGGGGCGGAAGGACGAAATTGACGCCCTGCTGCGGGACGTGGACATCATTGCCGACGGAGGCGCGTCCTTCCGCTTCATTGTGGGTAAATACGGAAGCGGCAAGAGCTTTCTGCTCCAGACAATCCGGAACTATGTGATGGCGAAGAATTTCGTGGTGGTAGACGCCGACCTCTCCCCGGAGCGCCGCTTGCAGGGCACCCGTGGGCAGGGACTGGCGACCTACAAGGAGCTGATCCGCAATATGTCCACCAAGACCAAACCGGAGGGCGGCGCGCTGCCCCTGATTCTGGAGCGGTGGATCAGCAGCGTGCAGCAGGAGGTCATGGCATCCTCCGGCCTTGGGGTGACCGACCCCGGCCTTGCGCCGCTGGTGGAAAAACGGATCTCCGCGGTGATCGGCGCATTGAACGAAATGGTCCACGGCTTCGATTTTGCGAGGCTGCTGACGCTGTACTACAAAGCCCACTGCGCCGGTGACGACGAGACGAAGGCCAAGGTGCTCAAATGGTTCCGGGGCGAGTACGCCACGAAGACCGAAGCCCGGCAGGAGCTGGGGGTGAATATTGTCATCACGGACGACGACTGGTACGAATATCTCAAATTATTCGCCTGTTTTCTCAAGCAGGCGGGCTACGCCGGTATGCTCATCCTCATTGACGAGCTGGTGAACATCTACAAAATTCCCAACGCCATCACCCGGCAGTATAATTACGAGAAAATTCTGACCATGTACAACGACGCCATGCAGGGCAAGGCGCGGTATCTGGGCTTTATCCTCTGCGGTACGCCCCAGTGCATGGAAGACCCCCGCCGGGGCGTTTACAGCTACGAAGCCCTCCGCTCCCGGCTGGCCGAAGGCCATTTCGCCGGGGAGCATAAAGATCTGCTTTCCCCCGTCATTCGCTTGCAGCCCCTGACCTACGAGGAAATGCTGATTCTGACGGAGAAGCTGGCGGATATTCACGCGGGGCTGTACGACTATTCCCAGATCGTGACACAGCAGGATATGGTGGATTTCATTGAGATCGAATTCGGCCGCATCGGGGCGGATACCCACATCACCCCCCGGGAGGTCATCCGGGACTTTATCGAGGTGCTGGACATCGTCTACCAGAATCCCGGCATCAGCGTCCGGGGACTTCTGGGCTCCGATCAGTTCCGCTACGCCCAGAACGCAGTGAAAGAGGAACAGACCGACGATTCCCTTGCGGAATTTGAGCTGTAAGGTGGCTGAATATGCGTGCATTTGACCGATACGCGCCCTTCGTGCAGGAATATATCTATCAGAATCACTGGGAAAACCTGCGCTCCATTCAGGTCGCGGCGGCGGACGCCATTTTCAACACGGATGAAAACGTGCTGCTCACCGCTTCCACCGCCTCCGGCAAGACGGAAGCGGCGTTCTTCCCCATCATCACCCTGTTTTCCGAGGATATGCCCTCCAGCGTGGGCTGCATCTATATTGGCCCCCTGAAAGCGCTGATCAACGACCAGTTTTCCCGGCTGAACGACCTGTGCGCCGAAGCGGATATCCCGGTGTGGCACTGGCACGGGGACGTTGCCCAGAGCCATAAGGCGAAGCTCATGAAGCATCCCTCCGGCATTCTCCAGATCACGCCGGAATCTCTGGAAGCGCTGCTTCTGCACAAGCACGCGGCCATTGCAAAGCTGTTCGGCGACCTGCGGTTTGTGGTCATTGACGAGGTGCATTCCCTCCTGCGGGGCGACCGGGGCGGGCAGACGCTGTGCCTCATCGAGCGGCTGTCCCGAATTGCGGGAGTCAATCCCCGGCGTATCGGATTGTCCGCCACCATCGGTGACCCGGAGGGAACCGGCGAATTTCTGTCCCTGGGGACGGGGCGGAAGACCATCATCCCGAAAATCGACGCCAAGGGCAGCAAATGGCGGCTGAGCATGGAGCATTTCTATGTCAAGGACGCCCAGGCCGCGGAGGATAAGCAGATTCCCGGCGCACTGCCCGTGCTGGAAGAAAAAACCGACGACGCCCCCGCCAACGCAGACCCCGGCATTGGGTATATCTTCGAGCATACCCGGGGCAAAAAGTGCCTGGTTTTCGTCAATTCCCGGGAAGAATGCGAAATGGTGACGACCACATTGCGCCATTACTGCGAGCTGAACCACGAACCCGACCGTTTTCTCGTCCACCACGGTAACCTTTCCGCTTCCTATCGGGAGACGGCGGAGGGCATCATGAAGGACGATTCCCAGTACATGACCACGGTGACCACCGCAACGCTGGAGCTGGGCATTGACATCGGCCGGTTGGAGCGGGCGTTTCAGATCGACGCGCCATGGACGGTATCTTCGTTCTTGCAGCGCATGGGGCGCACCGGCCGGCGGGAGCTTCCGCCGGAAATGTGGTTCGTCATCCGGGAGGACGAGCCGGAGGTGCGGGCCATGCTGCCAACCACCATTCCCTGGAAGCTATTGCAGGGCATTGCGCTGGTGCAGCTGTATCTGGAAGAACGCTGGGTGGAGCCGCCCCGGCTGGACAGGCTGCCGTTCAGCCTATTGTACCACCAAACCATGTCCACCCTGGCTTCCTGCGGCGAGCTGTCCCCCCGGGCGCTGGCCGACCGGGTGCTGCGGCTGCACTATTTCCACAGAATCACGCAGGAGGACTACCGGGTGCTGCTCCGGCATCTCATCGCCACAGACCACATTCAGCAGACAGAGCAGGGCGGCCTGATCGTGGGACTGGCGGGGGAGCGGGTCATCAACTCCTTCAAGTTCTACGGCGTGTTTCAGGAAAGTGAGGAATACACCGTCCGCAGCGAGTCTCAGGAGCTGGGGACGGTGGTTTCGCCGCCTCCCGTGGGGGAGAAGCTGGCCATTGCGGGACATGTCTGGCAGGTGCTGGACGTGGACCACAAGCGCCGCCTGATCTACTGTCAGCAGGTGAAGGGCAGCGTCCCCGCCTATTTCGGCCAGTGTCCCGGCGACCTGCACACCAAAATTCTCACAAGAATGCGCCGGGTACTTCAGGAGGACAGGCAGTATCCCTATCTGATGAAAAACGCGGTAGCAAGGCTGGAGCAGGCCCGCTTCACCGCCGCCCACTCCGGCGCAGCGGAAAAGCCGCTCATCAATCTGGGCGGCAACATGTGGTGCCTGCTGCCATGGGTAGGGACGTACACCTTCCTGACCATGGAGCGGTTCCTGAAAATCAAATGCGCCGACCGCCTCGGCCTGCGGAATCTGGATTCCGCCCGCCCGTTCTTTATTCAGTTCACCATGAAGGCCGACGAATCCGCTTTTTTCCGGGTGCTGGCCGAAGAAATACGCAAGCCCATCGACCCCATGGAGCTGGTGTATCCCAAGGAGCTGCCTCTTTTTGACAAGTACGACGAATATCTGCCGGAGGAGCTGGTGAAGAAGGGCTTTGCTTTGGGCGTTCTGGACGTGGACGGCCTGCGGGAAAAGGTTCTGAGTTGGGAGAATTGACAAAAAATGCAATTTCTGAAATTTATTCTTGCAATTTAGGGAAGGCATAGTATAATTATTAACATCTATATGACGCTTGCAGGAAATGCGGCTTGCCGCAACCGAAGGAGTAACACTCTCAGGTGTCCGGAACGGATGAGGACTGTAAGCTGATAGAACTTTGGAGAAGCTCATTGAATTGAGTGCCGAAGGGGCAAAACGCATTGCGCGTCAATCTCTCAGGCAAAAGGACAAAGTGATTTCCATACCGTCCGTAGGGGAAATGTTTGTTTTTTTGGACAGATTGCGCGTTTTGCGCAGTCTGTCTTTATTTTTTGTTGGCTTTGCAAAGAACGCGAAGCCGGAAAGAGAGGATACGTATGGAGAATTTTCTGACCACACTCGCCGAGATCAATGACAAGATCAACGCCTTTATCTGGGTGAAGATCGGTCTGGTCCTGCTGATCGGCACGGGTATTCTGATGACCTGCTGCACGAAGTGGTTCCAGATCTCCCACATTGGCCACTGGTGGCAGCAGACCATCGGCGGCATGTTCCGCAGGGACAGCGGTGTCCACGCGAAAACGGACAAAAAGACCATTTCCCAGTTTCAGGCGTTGTGTACGGCCCTCGCCGCCACCATCGGCACCGGCAATATCGCCGGCGTGTCGGCAGCCATCGTCATCGGCGGCCCCGGCGCGGTGTTCTGGATGTGGGTATCCGCCCTGTTCGGAATGTGCACCAAGTTCGCTGAGGTCACCCTGGCCATACACTTCCGCGAGCGCAACGACAAGGGCGACTGGGTAGGCGGCCCCATGTACTACATCAGGAACGGCCTTGGCAAGAAGTGGGCATGGCTGGGCGGCGTGTTCGCTGTGCTGGGCGGCATTTGCGCCTTCGGCATCGGCAACATCTCCCAGATGAACTCCATCGCTTCCTCTGTCACTTCCGCTGTTACCACCATTGCTCCCGCTACCGTCGGTAAGGAAGGCACCATCGCTCTGATAGCCGGTATCATAATGGCTATCGTATGCTTCGTTACCTACATCGGCGGCATCAAGCGCATAGGCGAGGTCACCGAGAAGCTGGTCCCCGTAATGGCAATGATCTACATCGTATCCTCCCTCGTGCTTATCTTTATCCACATCGGCAACTTCCCCGAAATCATCCGTCAGATCGTGGTGGGCGCGTTTAACCCCTCTGCGATAGTGGGCGGCGCGCTGGGCATCGGCGTCATCGAGGCCATGAAGCGCGGCGTATCCCGCGGCGTATTCTCCAACGAGGCCGGCCTTGGCTCCGCGCCTATGGCCCACGCCGCTGCGGAGACCCCGGGCCCCATACAGCAGGGCCTCTACGGCATCTTCGAGGTATTTGCCGACACCACCGTTATCTGCACCATGACCTCTCTGGTCATACTTATGAGCGAGTACGGCCAGCCCGCCGGTGTGGAGCTGACCAATGCGGCCTTCGCCATGACCTACGGCAAGTATGCCTCCGTGGTCGTCGCCATAGGCCTCTCCCTCTTCGCAGGCTCTACCATACTGAGCTGGGGTCTTTACGGCACCCGCTGCGCGGAGTATCTGTTTGGCTCCAAGGTCATAAAGCCCTATCAGATCCTCTTCTGCATCGTAGTAGTCATGGGCGCTATCATGGATCTGAGCCTTGCATGGGACATTTCCGATACCCTTAACGCCTGCATGGCTATCCCCAACCTGATCGGCCTGCTGCTTCTGTCCCCCGTGGTCATCAAGCTGACCAAGGAG
>OHIS01000424.1_pt1 | contig 10771 bp, 8 predicted proteins | sample 1568361 | NCBI WGS metagenome assembly OHIS01 (sample SAMEA3879607, study PRJEB24766) | human gut metagenome | biome: human-associated habitat; feature: feces | place: USA | collected 1985/1987 | reverse complement strand
AACGAGCACAACAAGTTCCTGTGCGAGAAGCGCCCCACCAAGTACAGCTTCCAGATGCACCTGAACTTCCAGCGCAAGGATGAGAACGGCAATCTGGACGAGAACTGGAACAAGGCTGTTTCCAACCGCGCATTCCGTCAGTGCTTCTACAAGGGCATCGACTTCACCAACTACTACGCCCGCACCAACAAGATCAACCCCCTGAAGTGCGAGAACGACTACTACACCATGCCCGGTGTCTGCTACAACACCAAGGGTGAGGAGTACACCACTCTGGTGGCCAAGGAGATGGGCCTGGACAGCGAAGCTTACGACGGCAAGACCATGAAGCGCCTGCGTGCCAACAACGGCGATATCTCTGACCTGAAGAAGCAGGCCATGGAGGAGCTGAGCGCCATCGGCGTCACGTTCCCGGTCCACTGCTACCACTACATCAAGAGCGGCGATACCAATGCTCTGGATACCGCTACCGTGCTGAAGCAGTGCTTCACCGACAGCTTCGGCGATGACTTCATCGTGCTGGACATCGGCACCTACGTCTCTTCCCTCTACAAGGAAGTCCGTAACGTGCAGCTGCACTCCATCCTGCAGAATGGCTGGGGCGCCGACTTCGGCGATCCCGTCAACTTCCTGGGCCAGGAAGTGCTGAGCGACGACAACGCTTACTACGCTCAGACCACCTCTTGGATCGCAGCTGTTGAAGCTGACCCGAAGGATTACCAGAAAGACCTGCTGGAGCGTTATCAGGAGTTCACCGATCTGGTCAACGAGGCCAAGGCCATCGTGACCGACACCGACGCCCGCTACGCTGCCTTTGCCAAGGCTGAGGCTTCCATGCTGAACAACGCCCTGTGCATCCCCTGCCTGTACGAGGTGCTCTGGTGCCTGACCCACGTCAACGAGTACACCAAGATCAACGCCATGTACGGTCCCTGCAACTACAAGGCAGTCAACTGGGAGACCCGTCAGGGCGACGGCTACACCACCGAGGAGTACGAGGCGTTTGCCGCTGCTTTCGACGCGGCTTCCAAGTAATTCCCGCAGACTAAAATTAAGTAAGGTTCGGTAATAATGTTAAAATACACGGTTAAGCGGCTGGCGCAGTCGCTTGTTACGATTCTTCTGATCGCAACCATCGTCTTCCTGCTGATGCGCTGCCTGCCCACGGACTATTACTTCACTGAGGAACAGCTCATGAAGTTTACCGAGGAGCAGAAGTACGCGGCACTGGAAGCTGCTGGTCTGACCGACCCTATCGGCACCCAGCTCATCCACTTCTACAACGACCTGCTGCACCTGGACTTCGGCACTTCCCGCCGCATCCAGAACGGTGCCACCGTGGTCAAGGTCATTGGTAAAAAGTTCGGCGTCTCCATGCGTCTGGGCCTCATCTCCGCCGGCATCTCTCTGGTGGTCGGCGTGCTGATGGGCATTATCCAGACCGCGTTCAAGGATAAGCTGCTGGACTGGATCGGCACGGCTTACACGGTTTTCGTCAACGCGGTGCCCTCCCTGGTGTCCTATTCGCTGGTGCTGGTCTTCGGCTCCAAGTACCTGGGCTTCCCCACGCTGTACTCCACCCGTAATGTCGGCCCGTCCAGCGTGCTGCCCATCGTCTGCCTGTCGCTGGCTTCCATCGCAGGCTATGCCCTGTGGACCCGCCGCTACATGGTGGACGAACTGACCCGCGATTATATCAAGCTGGCCCGTGTCAAGGGCCTGAGCTCCAGCGAGATCATGTTCAAGCATGTTCTGCGCAACGCCATGGTGCCCATGGTGCAGTATATCCCCCAGTCCATCCTGCTCACGGTCGGCGGCTCGCTGCTGATGGAGCGGTTCTTCTCGGTGCCCGGCATGGGCCCCCTGCTGACCGACGCCATCCAGCGCTATGACCTGAACGTTGTGCAGACGCTGGTCATCTTCTACGCCGTGCTGGGCATTGCAGGCGTTTTCCTGGGCGATGTTCTCATGATGGTCATTGACCCGCGTATCACTCTGACCGGAAAGGAGGCAGCTCGCTGATGGCTAAGGCATCTGATTTTGAGGGCAAGAAGCAGGACGATCTGTTCTACTTCGTGGATTACTCTCCCGAGGAGGCCGAGCGTGTCGGCTACTCCAACTACTCTTACTGGGGCTCCGTGGTGCAGAACTTCCTCAAGCACAAAATGGCAGTCGTCTGCCTGGTGCTGTTCCTGTTCCTGGTCATTTTCTCGTTCATCGCGCTGGCCGTTGGCAAGTACGATTACCAGACCCTGATCACCGACTCTTCCAAGGCGTTCATTGCGCCCAACAGCGAGTACTGGTTTGGTACCGACAACCTGGGCCGTGACTACTGGTGCCAGGTGTGGTACGCCACCCAGGTGTCCATCCGTCTGGCTCTGATCGTTGCCGTGGGCGAGAGCATCCTCGGTGTCGTCATCGGCCTGATCTGGGGCTATGTCCGCAGCCTGGACCGCTTCTTCACCGAGCTGTACAACCTGATCGACAACGTGCCCTACATCATCTACATGACCCTGATCGCACTGGTCGTCGGCCAGAGCTTCACCATTATGGCCGTGTCGATGATCGCCATTGGCTGGCTGGTCATGGCCCGCCGCGTCCGCAACATGGTGTTCATGTTCCGTGACCGCGAGTACAACCTCGCGTCCCGCTGCCTGGGCACCCCGCTGTGGCGCGTGCTGACCAAGAACATCCTGCCCTATCTGGTCTCCGTCATCATCCTGCGCATGGCGCTGAGCATCCCCGCCACCATCAACCTCGAGTCCACCCTGTCCTATCTGGGCATCGGTCTGGGCATCGAGACTCCGTCTCTGGGCCTCATCCTGAGCAAGGTGCGCGGCTTCTTCCTCGATTATCCTTACCTGCTGGTCTTCCCCGCATCCATCGTGTCCATCATCTCCATTTCCTTCTATATCATGGGCAACGCTTTCTCGGATGCTGCTGACCCGCGCAACCACGTTTAACAGATGGGAGAGAAAATCACAAAAATGGATAGACAACCGATCATCTCTGCCAAAGACGTGGAGATCACCTTTAGCCTGCGCGGCAAAAAGCTGAACGCGATCCGCAAGTGCTCGCTGGACCTTTATGACGGCGAGACGCTGGCCATCGTGGGCGAGTCCGGCTCGGGCAAGTCCGTATTCACCAAGAACTTTGTGGGTATGCTGGATGCCAACGGTAAGATCACCGGCGGCTCCATCATGTTTGAAGGCCGCGATATGACCAAGTTCACCGAGAAGGATTGGCTGGGTGTCCGCGGCAAGAAGATCGCCATGGTCATGCAGGATCCTATGACCAGCCTGAACCCGCTGAAGAAGATCGGCAAGCAGATCCAGGAGAGCATTGAGCATCACCAGGGTCTGAAGGGCGAGGAAGCCAAAAAGGCTGCCATCGAGATGCTGGCCAAGGTCGGCATCCCCGACCCGGAGCGCCGCTACGAGCAGTATCCGCACGAGTTCTCCGGCGGTATGCGTCAGCGTGTCGTCATCGCCATCGCTGCCGCCTGCCGTCCGCAGATCCTCATCTGCGACGAGCCCACCACCGCTCTGGACGTGACCATTCAGGCACAGATTCTGGAGCTGATCAAGGCCATGCAGAAAAAGTATGACCTCACTACCATCTACATCACCCATGACCTTGGCGTGGTGGCCAACGTGGCCGACCGCATCGCCGTCATGTATGCGGGCGACATCGTGGAGCTTGGCACCTGCGACGAGGTGTTCTACGACCCCCGCCATCCCTACACTTGGGCGCTGCTGTCCAGCCTTCCCCAGCTGGGAACCAAGGACGAGCCGCTGTACTCCATTCAGGGTACGCCGCCCAATCTGTTCCATGAGGTCAAGGGCGACGCCTTTGCCCCCCGGAACCCCAAAGCACTGAAAATCGACTTTGTAGAGCGTCCTCCCTTCTTCGAGGTCACGCCTACCCACTATGCCCGCACATGGCTGATGGACCCCCGCGCTCCCAAGGTGGAGCCGCCGGAGCACGTCCGCATCCTGCGGGAGAAGGGAGTGAACCGCGTTGGCTGAAGACAGAAAGAAGCTGATCGAGGTTCAGGATCTTGTCGTCCGGTTTGGCTCCCGGCGGCACGCCTTTACCGCGGTGGATAACGTATCCTTCCACATTTATCAGGGCGAGACCTTCGGTCTGGTTGGTGAATCCGGCTCTGGAAAGACCACCATCGGCCGCGCCATCATCCGCATTCACCCCACTGCCGGCGGCAAAATCCTCTTTGACGGCAAGCAGATCAACGGGCGCATCTCCAAGGCTCTTGACCGGGAGGTCACACAGCGTATCCAGATGATCTTTCAGGACCCCATGTCCTCACTGAACGAGCGGGCAAAGGTGGATTATATTGTCAGCGAAGGACTTTACGCTGGCGGACACCATCTGTCCGAAAGCGAGCGTCAGGCCAAGGTGGCAAGCGCCCTGTCCGACGTGGGTCTGCTGCCGGAATTTGCCAGCCGCTTTCCCCATGAGTTCTCCGGTGGCCAGCGTCAGCGCATCGGCATTGCCCGGGCGCTGATCATGGAACCGGACTTCATCATTGCCGACGAGCCGATCTCCGCGCTGGACGTTTCCATCCGTGCGCAGGTTCTGAACCTGCTGTCCAAGCTCCAAAAGGAGCGGAATCTGACCTACCTGTTCATCGCCCACGACCTGTCGGTGGTTCGCTTTATCTGCGACCGCATCGCCGTCATTCACAAGGGCAAGATCGTGGAGCTGGCGGAGAGCGAGGAGCTGTTCGCCCATCCCCTGCACCCCTACACCCGCGCGCTGCTGTCCGCCATCCCCCAGCCCGACCCCATCGCGGAGCGGCAGAAAAAGCTCATCGTCTACGACCCCAGCTGCCATCACTACAGCGAGACGAACCAGCCGGACTGGTGCGAGATCGTCCCCGGCCACTTTGTTCTGGCAAGTGAGCCTGAGCTGGAAGAATACCGCAAACAGTTTTGACATTCTGCAAGCAGAGCACGTACCCGTGTTCTGCTTGCGCCATATTTCTTTTCGAGGTGCCTGCCATGATCGATCCCAAGCCCCTTTTCCCCGGCGCCAGAGTGGCGCTGGTCGCCCCCGCCTCCGCCGTGCCGGAGGACAAGCTCCCGGGCGCTCTTGCCCTTGTCCGTCAGCTGGGCATGGAGCCGGTGCTGTACCCCTCCTGCTATTTTGCCAACCGGGACGGCTATCTGGCCGCAACGGACGCCCAGCGGGCGGAGGACGTCAACCGCGCCTTTGCCGACAAAACCATTGACGGCGTGTGGTGCATCCGCGGCGGCTACGGCGGCCACCGCATTCTTCCCCTGCTGGATGCGGACGTTATCCGGAAAAACCCCAAGTGGTTCGGCGGCTATTCCGACGTCACCGCCCTGCACCTGTTTCTGAATCAGGTCTGCGGTCTCGCCACCTTCCACTGCACCATGCCATCTACCGAGCCGCACCCGGACACATACACACTCGACTATCTGAAAAAGGCCCTGTTCGGCGGTCTGAACGGCGCACTTTCCAATCCGGAAGGTCAGAGCATCCGCACGTTGGTTCCGGGTAAGGCGGAAGGCATCCTCTGCGGCGGCAATCTGTCCCTGCTGGCTGCGTCTCTCGGCACGCCCTGGGAGGTCGATACCAAGGGCAAAATTCTGTTTCTGGAGGACATTGGGGAAAAGACCTATCGTCTGGACAGTATGCTCACCCAGCTGCGCAATGCCGGGAAATTCCGGGACTGCGCCGGTATCATTCTGGGCGCGTGGACGGACTGCGTGCCGGAAATGCCGGAGCGCACCCTGACGCTGGACGAGATCTTCACCCAGCTCATCGTCCCCGCCGGAAAGCCCGCCGTCATGGATTTGGCCTGCGGCCACTGCGCCACCACCCTGGCGCTGCCCATGGGCCGCAAGTGCCGTCTGAACGCGGACGCGGGCAGCATCACATTGGAGGCGTGACCATGAACGATCTGGCTTCCCGGCTGAATGCCGTCATGGATGCGTTTCCCGCCAAAACCGCGTTATACTGCGTGGACTTGACCACCGGCACCCCCATCGCCGCCATTCGGGAGAACAGCCGCGTGGTCTCCGCCTCCACCATCAAGGTATCCATTCTGTGCTGCGCCCTGCAGGACGTGATGGACGGGAAGCTGTCTCTTGACCAGCAGCTTGCCATTGCTCCGGCGGACTTTTGCAGCGACACCGAGGTCTTTGAACCCGGCTACCGGCAGGACGGCGCTTCCCTCTGGGAAATGCTGTACTGGATGATCGTTTCCAGCGACAACACCGCCACCAATACCATTATTTCCCTGCTGGGCTACGACCACGTCAATCAGTATTGCCGGGCAATCGGCCTGACCCAGACCTCTCTCCAGCGGAAAATGCTGGACTTTCAGGCCATCGCCGAGGGGCGGAACAACTATACCTCCCCTGCCGACCTGTACCGGGTGTTTTCCCGGCTGTACCACGGCGAAATTCTGAATAAGCCGCTGCAGGAGGTCGCCTTCGACTTTCTTTCCCGCTGCCGCAGTACCGACGCATTGCAGCGGTACATCCCCGACGCCGTGACCGTGCTGCACAAGCCCGGCGGGCTGGATCACCTGAACCACGACGTGGGCATTTTCCTGACGGACGACCGCCCCTATTATCTTGGCATTTTTACATGGGACGGCCCCGCGCTGGACGGTCAGCCCCAGCAAAACCGGCTCATCGGGCAGCTGTCCCGGATGATCTACGACGTTATGAAGGGAGAAAAATAAATGAAAGCCATTGTAACCGTCCCCATCTGCGCCCTGCTGGCCGCCCCCACCCGGGAAAGCACGCTGGAAGACGAAGCGCTGTACGGCATGGTAGTGGACATTCTGGAAGAGCCCGCCCCCGGCTGGTACCGCGTCCGCACCCATTACCGCTATGAGGGTATCGTCTCCACCGATGATCTGATCGTCGGCGACGAAGCCGCTGACGCTTGGGCGGCGCTGCCCAAGAAAATTGTCCGCAATAAGAACTTCTGCGACGTGCTTTCCGTCCCCAAGGTACAAGGCTGGATCATGGCCGCCCTTCCCCGTGGCGGCATTCTCTCCCCGGTGGGTCAGCCGGAAAAGGGCTGGCAGCAGGTGCGTCTGGCGGATGGCCGAACGGGCTTCGTCCCGGAAAGCATCCTCGGAGAGTACTATACCGCGCCCCTGTCTCAGGACGAGGAAACCCTTCGTCAGGCACTGGTGGACGCCGCCATGCTCTATCAGGGCACCCATTACCGCTGGGGCGGCAAGTCCCCCATGGGCATTGACTGCTCCGGTCTGGTATCCATGGCCTATATGCTCTGCGGCATTCTCATTTACCGGGACGCCCACATCATGGAAGGCTTCCCCATTCACGAAATTTCTCTGGAAAATGTGAAACCCGGCGATCTGCTGTTCTTCCCCGGCCATGTCGCCATGTACTTAGGTCACGGCCGCTACTGCCACAGCACCGGCCGCAGCGGGGACAACGGCTTCGCCCTCAACTCCCTGAACCCCAGCGACCCCGACTACCGGGCAGACTTGAGAGCCGCCATCACTCAGGTTGGCTCCTACTTTTGATTTAATAAGGAAAGCGAGATAAAATAAATGAAAGTATTTTTAAGCGCCGATATGGAAGGCACCTGCGGCATCGTCTCGTGGCCGGAGACGGAGCGCACCACCCCCTTTGACTACAGCCCCGCCCAAAAGCAGATGACCCGTGAGGTCGCTGCCGCCTGTCAGGGCGCCCTTTCCGCCGGTGCGGCGGAGGTTCTGGTGAAGGACGCCCACGACTCCGCCCGGAACATCGACCCCACCGGTCTCCCCCGGGGCATCCGCATGAACCGCAGTTGGTCCGGCGATCCCTTGAGCATGATGAGCGGCCTGAATCAGGAGAAATTTGACGCCGTGTTCTTCACCGGCTACCACGCCTGGGCAGGCTGCCCCGGCAATCCCCTGAGCCACACCATGAACGGTCGGAACAACCATGTTTTCCTCAACAGCACGCTGTGCAGTGAATTTCTCATCAACGCCTACACCGCCGGATACTACGGCGTCCCCGTGGCATTGCTCACCGGCGACAAGGCGCTGTGCGACTTTGCCAAAACGCTGATTCCTGCCATCACCACCGTTCCCGTGAACGAAGGCCGGGGCGGCAGCGTCACCTCCCTGCACCCCGACGAGGCGGTGGAACGCATCGAAGCGGCGGCAAAGGAAGCGGTCGCCAAGGCGGCGCAGTGCGTCGTTCCCATGCCGGAGCATTTCCACATGGAGATCGATTTCGTCAAGCACCATGTGGCCTACTCCAAGAGCTTCTACCCCGGTGCGACCCTGAAAGATGACAAATTCGTCTGCTTCGACTCCGACGACTGGTACGAGGTTCTGCGGTTCTGCCACTTCGTTCTCAGCGACGGTTAATTCCAAAAGCACGGCTCGAAAGCCGTGCTTTTGCCTTGCAAATTGCATTTTTTGTGCTATAGTAAAAGAAAAAAAGGAGAAAGACAGATGAGCAAAGAATTCCTTTACACCCTGCTTGACAGCATGTCCGTTTCCGGCCACGAAATTCCGCTGCAAAAGAAGGTCATCGCCGAGATGACCCCCCACTGTGACAAGATCATCACAGATTATACCGGCAACGTCGTCTGCGTGCTGAACCCCGACGCGCCCTTCAAGGTGATGCTGGCCGCCCACATCGACGAGATCGGTCTGATCGTCACCCACATCCAGCCCGACGGCCTGCTTCGTGTGTCCAAGTCCGGCGGCATTTTCCCCGGCGTCATCGCCAAGGTAGACACCGTAGGCTCCGGCAAGACTCATGTGCTCCGCGGCATGGCAGTCGTTACCGCCGGTAAGATCGTTGGCTTCCAGGAGGGCGTTATCGATATGACCGGCCCCGGCGCCGACTACACCGCTTTCTCCAAGCTGCTGAACCTGGTACTGGTATGCGAGCCTGTAGCGGGCGTACATCAGCATGAGTATGAGCACGCCGTGCGCATCGCCGGCCTCCGCGCCGCCACCTATATCGGCGAGCTGGGCCGCAATGTGACTCCCGATTCCACCAAGGAATACGAGACCCTCGGCATCAAGGAAGGCATGCAGAAGTGGCCCGACCTGCCCCGTGTAGCGTATGTCCATATGCTCCAGAGCCAGGGCCTGCTCCATGACACCTACGTATACGGCGTAGACGCCAAGAAGAGCCTTACCACCATCATCAACCCCACCGAGACCATGGATGGCGCTATCATCAGCGGCAACTGCGTCTCTGCCTGCGATAAGAACACCACTTATCATCATCAGAACAACCCCGTGGTGGCAGACCTGTTTGAGCAGCACGGCAAGACCATCAACTACGTGTGCAATATCATCACCAATGAGAACGTATACCTGGCTGATAAGATGCGCTCCTCCGACTGGACGGCAAAGCTCTGCCGCCTGCTGGATCTTGACGGCGTTATCGTATCTCAGGAAGGCTTCGGCAATCCCGATACCGACCTTATCATGAACACCAAGAAGATCGAGCTTCAGGGCGTAAAGACCACCATCATCACCGATGAGTATGCCGGTCAGGACGGCAAGTCCCAGTCCCTGGCAGACGCCGATCCTCTGGCAGACGCGGTAGTAACCGGCGGCAATGCCAACCAGGTAATAATCCTGCCCAAGATGGACAAGGTCATCGGCACGCTGGAGGATATCGACAGGATAGCCGGAAGCCATGCGGGTTCCCTGCGTCCTGACGGCACCATCGAGGCCGAGATACAGGTCATCACCGGCGCTACCAACGAGATGGGCTTCGGCTATCTCAGCGCAAGGTAATAAGGAAGGAGGCCAAATCCATGAGTTATCGTGTAGTTCATTACATCAACCAGTTCTTCGCCAACATCGGCGGCGAGGAAATGGCTCACATAGCCCCCGAGATTCGTGAGGGCTTTGTAGGCCCCGGCATGGCTTTCAATCAGGCATGGAAGGGCGAGGCTGAAATAGTAAAGACAATCATCTGCGGCGACTCCTACTATGCGGAGCATGAAAAGGACGCCAAGGCTCAGATCCTCGAGTGGGTCAAGGCCGAGAAGCCCGATATGTTCATCGCGGGTCCCGCCTTCAACGCAGGCCGTTACGGCTATGCCTGCGCCAACGTAGCCCTCGCGGTACAGGAAGAGCTGGGCATCCCCGTTCTTACCGGTATGTACGTCGAGAACCCCGGCGCAGACCTGAAGAACAAGGTCCTCATATATGAGACCGCCAACAGCGCCGCCGGTATGCGCAAGGCTGCTCCCGGCATGGCAAAGCTGGCTCTCAAGCTCATGAAGGGCGAGGAAATCGGCGCCTCCTGTGAGGAAGGCTATATGCCCAACGGCATCCGCCGCAACTTCTTTGAAAAAGAGCGCGGTGCAAAGCGTGCCGTGGATATGCTCATCAAGAAGCTCAACGATCAGCCTTTTGTGACTGAGTATCCCATGCCTTCCTTCGACCGGGTTGCCCCCAACCCCGCCGTCAAGGATCTGAGCCATGCCGTCATCGCACTTTGCACTTCCGGCGGTATCGTGCCCAAGGGCAATCCTGACCATATCGAGTCTTCCTCCGCTTCTCACTACGGCGAATACAATATCGCCGGCGTAGAAAAGCTGACCAAGGAGACTTATGAGACCGCTCACGGCGGTTATGACCCTGTCTACGCCAACGACGACCCCAACCGCGTACTCCCCGTGGATGTAATGCGCGAGCTGGAGAAGGAAGGCGTGATCGGCAAGCTCCACGATTACTTCTACACCACCGTCGGTAACGGTACTGCCGTAGCCA
>OHIS01000422.1_pt1 | contig 10813 bp, 16 predicted proteins | sample 1568361 | NCBI WGS metagenome assembly OHIS01 (sample SAMEA3879607, study PRJEB24766) | human gut metagenome | biome: human-associated habitat; feature: feces | place: USA | collected 1985/1987 | reverse complement strand
TGTGAATATTTGATGTATTTTTCTTTAGTATACGCGCATATAATCAAACAAGGGCATAACTACACAAAAGGAGGCCGGGTATGGACAGAATATTGGGCGAAGGCAGCACGCGCATACGTTCCCACAGCGTGCATATAGAGGGCAGGGAGCTGATGAGCGTGAGCGGGGTGAAGGACGTGGATTGCTTTAACGAGGCGGAGATAGAGCTGCTTACGGACGCGGGGCAGCTTAGGATAGAAGGCAGCGGGCTGCACATAACAAAGCTTAGCCTTGACGAGGGGCAGGTAATAGTTGAGGGGGAAATACTGGCCCTTGAATACAGCGAGGATGCACAGCAGCGCGGTTCGCTATTTTCGCGCATGTTCCGCTGATGCTGCGCGCGGCAGCGGAAATACGCATATGCCTTATTTCGCTTTACTGTGGCACGTTGATAGGGCTTATGTATGATATTTTCGCGTTCATACGGCTGCCGTTCAACGAAAACCGCATTATCGACGCGGCGCTGGATATTATGTTTTATATATTTGCGGGCATTGCCGCGGCCGCCGCGCTGCTTTATGCGGACAGTGGGCGGATAAGGCTTTATTCAATAATGCTGATAGCGGCGGGCGCGCTGATATACTGCCGCTATCCCATGCGCATGTGCGGGGCGCGCATAAGGCAAAGCCTTGCAAAAAAGCGAAAATACGGGCGCATTTACAAAACCCATGCAAAAACGGAAAAATAAGGCTTGAAATATGCGCATATATGCTTTATAAATATAGTATACGCGATAGGTGCGCACCTATGCGTATATTACCATATAAGAAAGGCAGGTATGCGGCATGAAACGGAAACTGAAGGCAACGCCCCGCTTTATTATGCTGCTTGCGCTTATATGCCTTATATTCGCGGGCGCGGTAATACTTTCCCAGCAGGCTAAGCTGAACGAGATCGCCGCCAAGCAGGCCGCGCTGGACGAACAATACGCCGCGCTGCAGGCGGAGGAACAGCGCCTTGAATACATGATAGAATACGCCAAGAGCGATGAATACAGGGTGCAGTACGCCCGCGAAAAGCTGGGGCTTGTGCTGCCGGACGATATAAAGTTCGACATAACGGATTAAGAAAACGAAAAGTGGCCGTTGGCCACTTTTTAAGTATTTTTGGGAGGATGAACAATGCAGAAGAAAGCCGCCGTTGACATAGGCAGCAACTCAATACGATATCTTGGCCCTAACGGGGAAAGGCGGCTTATAACCACCCGCCTTGCGGAAAACATAATTTCAACCGGAAAGCTTAGCGATGCGGCCATTGAGCGGAGCATAGCCGCGCTGAAGGAGCTTGCCGCCCTTGCCGCGGCGCAGGGCGCAAAGCCCTATGCATACGCCACCAGCGCCGTGAGGGATGCCAAATTCGGCAGCCGCGAACGCTTCCTTGCCTTTGCGGGGGAGATAATGCCCGTGCGCGTGCTTTCGGGCGAGGAGGAGGCCACATTTGCCCGCATAGGTGCGGGCATTGCGGACAAGCCAGACTGGGGCCTGATAGATCTTGGCGGCGGGTCGTGCCAGCTTATTTCGGAAGGATTTGCGGTCAGCGCGCCCATGGGCTGCGTCCGCGCGAAGGACATATGCGATAAGGAATCGGACGGGTCGTATGAATCCATGCGCGAGGCCGTGTTCAAGGCGTGCGAAGGGCTGTTCCGCTTCCCGCGCATAAGAATAACGGACTGGATAGGCGTGGGCGGCACAATAACAACGCTTGCGGCGCTGTCGCTCGGGCTTGAGGAATACGATGAGCACGCTGTCGAATCCACATTGCTTACGCGGGAGAGGATAGAGCTGCTTTCCAAAAAGCTGCACGAAGCGGGGGACGGGGCGCGCAGCCGCCATCCGCTGCTTACAAAGCGGCATGATGTTATAGTACCCGGCACGCTGGTGCTGCTTTACGCAATGCAGGGCATGGGCATACGCGCGCTGCACCCGAGCAAGGCGGACGGGCTGGACGGATATTATAAATACATATGTCAAAATATGTGACATATTGCGCGGCATAATGTATAATCAAATTGTGCCGCAAAAGCGGCATAGAATGGACGAGAGGTATTTTTATTATGAAAAAGACTGTTGCCCTGATGATGGCTGCAATTATGCTCATGGCATTCGCCGGCTGCACAGGCGGCGCGGACAAGCCCAACGCACAGGATTTGATATCCACGCTGCCCGCGGAAGGCGGAAAGCCCGTTGTTACGGACACCCCCGCCCCCACCGAAGCGACTGCCGCTACCGAGGAACCCACGGCAGAACCCACCGCGGAAATCAAAACTTCAATAACACGCGGCACGTGGACGGACGGCGTATATTATAACGCCACCGCGGGATTCAACTTCACCCCGCCCGAAAACTGGCTGCTGGCGGACGATGAAGAAATTGCGCGAATCATCGGTGTATCCAAGGAGATGCTGGGCGCCGCGGGCGAGGATCTGAGCGACCACGACGTTGTATACGATACTTTCGTACAGAATCCGGACAACGGCACCAACATATTCATAGTATATCAAAAGATTGGTATGCTTAGCGCACTCGGCACGGACATAGACGATATTATGGACGAAGTAATTAAACAGATAGTTGAAAATACGGCTGTAAACAGTACCTATGTGGACACTACGGAGCAGACGCTCGGCAATGTGGATTATCAGTGCGCGGAGTTTGAGACGGATCTTGGCGGCATAACCATAAAGCAATATGTACTGGTGAACAAGTTCATGAACTACGTCACCAACATAACCATAACTGCCTTGGCATCCGAACCCATTGAGGAGTTCCTGCCCATGTTCACCTCGGCTCAGGCCGCGATGGCAGACTGCTGCGGCTAAAAGTAAAGATACTATATTATATGGTAAGGCAGCACCGTGCAAACGGTGCTGTTTGTAAAAAGGAGCATTCCCATGGACGAGACTGTGCTTGCGATAAGAAGCAGGATACTGAGACTGTGCGGGGAACGCGGAATAAGCGTAAACAGATTGGCAAACCTGAGCGCCGTTCCGCCCAGCAGCATAAAAACATACTTTACGGCAAAAGCAATAACCCAAAGCTGATGACTATAAAACTCATCTGCGACGGGCTTGGCATAACGCTTGGGGAGTTTTTCTCCTGCGATGAGTTTGATAAGCTTGAACAAAGCATAAAATAAGCATACAAAAAGCGCAGCCTTATGGCTGCGCTTTTGCTGTGCTTAACGGATATTATTTGTTCTTTTTGGCCTTTTCTTCCTTTATTTCGCCGGCGCTGCGAACGATGCTGAACAGGCTGCTGAGTACGGAGCAGCCGAGCGCCGCGGGCAGCACCCACGGGCCTTCGCTGTCCGAAATAAGGCAGATCAGCAGGAATACAACGCTTGCCCCCGAAAGCAGAACGCTTGCCGCCAGCAACAAAATTTTGGATATCTCTTTGTTCTTGTCAGGCATTTGCTTCACTCCTTTCCGCTGTTGTTTTTTGCCTCCTCCTTTGCTTTCGCGCGCTCCTCGCGGCGCTTTGCAATGTATTCATAAAGGAACCATGCAAGGCCGCCGCCCACAAGCGCGGCAATCAACATTGTTTTTGTGTCGTTCGCGCCGGATATGAGCAAGCCCATAACGCTGCCTATCAGCACGAACGGCGCGGAACCAAGCGCACTGCGCCTGTATTTATTTATAGGCACGCGCTCAATGCGCTTTACCGGCACCAGCAGCGTGCAGCGGTAATCCTCCGCCTCCATATCGCCAAGGGGATAAATCTCCATTTCCTGCGTGCCCTGGTGATTGTAGCCGGATTTTGGGAACCATGTGTTGTAAACATTAGACCAGCAGCTTGTGACGGCCTCGTTCGTGCCGCCTTCGCATTCAAAATACGCATACGTTCCGGCGGGTACGAATATGGTTTCGTAGCCTTCAAGCAGCGGCGTGTCGTTATCCACCTCCACAGCCACCCAGTAATCATATCCCTTGGAGGTAAAGTTGGAGCAGATGCCCACAATATATTCCGCACCCTCCTTCATAACGGTTTTCAGCTCGTCCATCGTGCCGTCCTGTTTAAGGCTCAGTAAAAACTCGCGGGCCTTTTCGCCCGGCGTGCTCTGCTTTGCCGCTATACGTGTGCGCCTGCCCATAAAGCGGCGTTCATCATATTCCCTTACGTTTTCGGCAAGCGGCACGCGCTTGTCCTTGTTTTCGGATTTCTGCATTTCCATATCCATATGCCCTCCTATAGGGATGGTATTATTACTATAGATTATATACTATCCGGCTTTTTCAATCAATCGCCAAAAAGAATAATCGGTCCGTTGTTGCCAGCGGACCGGTAATCCTGTTGTTTGCTCTTTTGAAAGGTTGCTCTCTCTTTCTGATTCATATTATAGAGCATGGCGGGAGAAAAAGCATCACAAAAGTGTTACGAAAGTCTCAAACTTTGATTATGTTTAAGTAACGTTTTGGCGCGAAAGTGTTAAATCCCGCCGAAATATTTGCTTAATGCCCACTTGGCCGCCGCACGCACCTGCTCAAACGGGGAGGAAAGGCAGGCGCGGATCTCCGCTTCGCATTGCCCTTCCCGCGCGGCGAATGCTATGGCTTCCATGGTAAGCCGCCCGTTGCCGGTTATGTTTTTGCCCGCTATAATGCGCGCGGCCTTCGCGTTGCCAGCTATAAGCCGCCTCAGCTCAAACGCTTCCGCCGTGTCGTCGGGCACGGGCAGCTTTTTCAGCCGCGTATTTTTGGGGCAGACGGTCTGGCAAATCTCGCAGCCCAGAAATGTCTGCTGCTTTTGCCAAATTTCTTCTGTATAGCCGCTGTTCATAATATAGCGCATGCAGCGCGTTACGTTCAGCCCGTCCGCTGTTATCGCGCCCATGGGGCAGGCGGAGATGCAGGCCGTGCAGCCTTCCGGGCAGCCGCCCTCCGTGCAGACCTGCTCCGCGTTTGGCTCAACCGGGGAATATATTAGCAGCGTTTCAAGCGCAATGCGCGTGCCGTAGGGGGCAATGCTCAGCAGCCCGTTTTTGCCCTGATGCCCCACTCCGTTGGCTATGCACAGCGCCCGCGCGGGTATAAACGCCCGCTCTGCTGCTATTCCCGCCGCGTTAAGTTCAGCCTCCACGGTCTTTGATGCGTGGTAGCTTGCGTTGCTGGCGGGATAATAGGAGGAAATATGCCCGCCGTTTTCATACGGGGCATAGGCCCATATCAAAAGCAGTGCGGCCTTTGCATCGGGATATGCCGCGGGCAGGTCGTACGGCATTGCGCAGCCCGTGCCGTAAAGCGCGGAATACTTATGCCAAGCGTCCAGCTTATGCAATTTTAGCATACGCATACCTGCAAACCCGTGAGCGAGCGCGGTTTTATATATTATATTCCTTATTTGGCTGTCCGTATAAACATTCATGACAAAAGTATAACATATAAGTGCCGCGAAGTATAGCAAATTAGGGCAAAAGTTAAAAAACTAACGAGAATAAAGTACTACACGGGTGAAAAATTGTGTGCTATAATAGCACGGATAGCAATGGTAGGCGTAACTATGTTCGCATGCATTTTTGCATTTTTATTACATCATATTCCGCATCACATCGAAAGGCAGGTGCTTTGTTTGCCAAAGTATTCCTTCAAGGGCGGCGTACATCCTCTGCATTCCCAGCACGAGGGTAAGCTGCCGACCCGAAATGCCCCGATACGGGACTTTGTTTCCGATTCGGTGGTCATTCCCATGAGCATGCATCTGGGTGCTCCGTCTAAGCCGTGCGTAAGCAAAGGCGATCATGTAAAGATCGGCCAGCTTATAGGCGAGCCCGTCGGCGGGCTTGGCCTTCCCGTACACGCCAGCATATCCGGCGAGGTTACGGCCGTTGAGCCGCGGCTCATCACCGGCGCGGGACCCGTTATGTGCGTTTGCATACAGAATGATTTTGCCGACGAATGGGTGGACGGCATACAGGGCTACGGCAACGTGGAAACAGTTGACCCCGCGCTGATAGTTCCCGCGATAAAGGCTGCGGGCATATGCGGCATGGGCGGCGCGAGCTTCCCCGCGCACGTTAAGCTTACCCTTCCCGAAGGCAAGACCTGCGATACGATTATATTGAACGGCGCAGAGTGCGAAACGTTCCTTACGGCTGACTATAGGCTGATGATAGAAGAACCCCGCCGGGTTGTGGACGGCCTGCGTGCGGAAATGCGCGCGCTTGGCGTAAAGCGCGGCGTAATAGCCATAGAGGACAACAAGATGGAAGCTATCGAGTCCATGCGCAAGGCGGCTGCCGGGCGCGAGGGCGTTGAAATAGCGGTGCTCAGGACCAAGTACCCGCAGGGCGGTGAAAAGCAGCTTATCCATGCCGTTACCGGACGCCAGGTGCCAAGCGGCAAGCTGCCAATAGAGGTGCATACGATAGTTACCAACGTGGCCACGGCCGCGGCGATAGCGGACGCTGTTATAGACGGCAAGCCCCTTATAAGCCGCATAACCACCGTTACCGGCAAGGTGGTCAATCCCTCCAACCTGCGCGTAAGGATAGGCACCGTTGTTGCCGACATGATAGGCGAATGCGGCGGATACAGCGAGGAAGCCGCAAAGATAGTTATGGGCGGCGGCATGACCGGCGTTTGCACCGCAAGCGCGGATATACCCATTGCCAAGGCCAATGGCGGCATAGTTGTTTACAACGAAAAGGACGCGAAGAGCGTTGATGAAGAGCCCTGCATACGCTGCGCGCGCTGCGTACAGGCCTGCCCCATGGGGCTTGACCCGTATAAGCTGAAGCACCTTTGCGACGCGGGCAATTTGGAAGGCGCGAAGGCCAACCATGTTATGGACTGCATACTGTGCGGCTGCTGCTCGTATGCCTGCCCGTCAAGAAGATGGCTGACCGCGGCGTTCAAGAATACCAAGGACGCAATAGCCGCCGCAGCAAGGAGGAAGTAATATGAGCCTTTATATGTCTACCGCGCCGCATGTGCGCAGCCCGCAGAACACCCGCTCCCTGATGGGCGATGTTCTGATAGCCTTGGCGCCCACCACCATCGCCGGCATATACTTTTTCGGTGTAAGCGCGGCAATAGTAGTGGCGCTTGCTACGGCCTCCGCCATACTGTTTGAATACCTTTGGCAGAAGCTTACGCATAAAACCATAAGAATCGGCGACCTGAGCGCGGCCGTTACCGGCCTGCTGGTCGGCCTTAACCTCCCGCCCACGGCGCCGTGGTGGCTGCCCATAATCGGCAGCGGCCTTGCGATAATACTCGTGAAGCAGCTTTTCGGCGGCATTGGCGATAACTTTGTCAATCCCGCGCTTGCCGCGCGCGGCATACTGCTTGCCAGCTGGCCCGTACGCATGACGGCGTTTGTGCTGCCCACCTGCTTCAGCGGTGCGGATGCGACCACCAGCGCCACCGTGCTTTTCGGCTACGAGGCAAGCTATCTTGATATGTTCCTTGGCAAAATACCCGGCTGCATAGGCGAGGTATGCAAGGCCGCCATACTGATAGGCTTCCTATATATGCTTATCCGTCAGGTGATAACCTGGCGCATACCGGTAACGTTCCTGGCAGTGGTGTTCGTGTTCTCCGCAATACTGGGCAACGATCCCCTGCAGGCGATACTGTGCGGCGGCGTGATGCTCGGCGCGGTGTTCATGGCGACTGACTACACCACCAGCCCCATGAGCGCGAAGGGCCAGTTCATCTATGCTGCAGGCTGCGGCATAATAGTTGTTATAATCCGCAACTTCTGTAACTATCCCGAAGGCGTGACCTATGCGATACTTGTTATGAACATAGCCACCCCGCTGCTGGATAAATACGTTAAACCCCGGCTTTATGGCCGCCTGAAGGAGGAAAAGGCCAATGGCTAAAAAAGAAAAGACCGTTTCAAGCGTATTCTTTAACGGAATACTGAACGAGAACCCCACGCTGAGGCTGGTGCTGGGCATATGCCCCACGCTTGCCTCCACCACCAGCGCATCCAACGCCGTTGGCATGGGCCTTGCGGCAACGTTCGTTCTGGTCGGCTCAAACGTGGTCATATCCCTTTTGAGGAACATAATACCCGACAAGATCCGCATTCCCGCGTTCGTCGTGATAATATGCACGTTCGTTACGCTGGTTGAAATGATAGTCAAGGCGTTCGTTCCCGCGCTTTATGCAAGCCTTGGCATGTTTATACCGCTTATTGTGGTTAACTGCATAATTCTTGCGCGCGCGGAAGCCTTCGCAAGCAAAAACGGCGTGCTGCTCAGCGCCGCGGACGGCCTTGGCATGGGTGCGGGCTTCACGCTTGCCATAACCGTTATAGGCATAATCCGCGAGCTGCTTGGCAACGGCAGCGTGTTTGGGCTGAGCCTGTTCGGCGAAGGGTTCGAGCCTATGCTCCTTTCAATAATGGCTCCCGGCGGCTTCCTTGTGTTCGGACTGGTGCTTGGCGTGGCCAACTACTTTATGAATAAGGCCGAAAAGAAAAAGACTGAGGAGAAAGGAGTGATACGCGCATGAGCGGCATAGCAAAAGTTCTTTTGTTCATGGTAAACTGCGTACTTACCAATAACTTCATATTCTCGCGTTACCTTGGCAATTGCCCCTTCCTGGGCGTATCCAACAAGGTTGAAACGGCAACGGGCATGGGCCTTGCGGTCACGTTCGTAATGGGCCTTGCGTCGCTGTTCACCTACCTTATTTATACTTACATACTGGTGCCCCTCGGGCTGAGCTATCTTTCCACGATAGTGTTCATATTGGTAATAGCCAGCCTTGTGCAGATAGTTGAAATGTTCATCAAAAAGAGCAGCCCCTCCCTTTATAAGGCGCTGGGCATATATCTGCCGCTTATCACCACTAACTGCGCCGTGCTTGGCGTTTGCCTGCTCAACATAGGCAGCCCCATCACCATTGGCGGCGAAGTGCTGGAATTCAACCTGCTCTATTCCGTGCTCAACGGCATATTCGGCGCGCTGGGCTTCCTGCTGGCCATTGTGCTTATGGCGGGCGTTAGGGAAAGGCTTGAAACTTCCAAAATTCCGGATTGCCTTAAAGGCTTCTCCAGCTCACTGATAATTGCCGGCCTGATGTCCGTGGCGTTCATGGGCTTCGCGGGCCTTGGCGCGTAAGGAGGGAACGAAATGGATTGGATCCCTGTAGTACTTGCACTGGGCGTGCTTGGCGTTGTAGGATTGATATTCGGCATACTGCTTGAAGTTGCGGATAAAAAGCTGGCCGTTGAGGTGGACCCGAGGATATCCAAAGTGGGCGAAGCGCTGGGCGGCGCCAACTGCGGTGCCTGCGGCTACGCGGGCTGCGCCGCGCTGGCGGAAGCAATAGTCAGCGGCGAAGCGAAGCCGAATGCCTGCCCCGCGGCTAATATGGCAGCCATAAGCGAAGCGCTGGGCATTACCGTTGAAGAAGGCGAAAAGATGGTTGCCCGCGTAATATGCCAGGGTCACAACGGCGTGGCTAAGGAAAGGTATAAATACGACGGATACACCAGCTGCGCCACCGCCGCATCCATGGCGGGCGGGCCGAAGGAATGCGCATATGCGTGCATAGGCCTGGGCGATTGTATGCGCGTTTGCAGCTTCGGCGCAATAAGCATGAACAACGGCATCGCCAGCATAGACCCCAACGTTTGCGTTGCCTGCGGCAACTGCGAAAAGGCCTGCCCCCGCAGCGCCATAAGGATAATCCCCGCGGAGACGAAGGTCCTTGTGCTCTGCCGCAATAAGGACATAGGCCGCGTTGCCCGCGCCGCCTGCATGAAGGCGTGCATAGGCTGCGGACGCTGCGTGAAGGAATGCAAATACGGCGCCATCGCCGTTGAAGACGGCTATGCCCGTATCGATCCCGAAAAGTGCACCCGGTGCGGCGCCTGCGCCAAGGTTTGCCCCTGCGGCTGCATAATAGATTATTCCGTCACCGCCGAGGATAAAGCGGAGTAAAATAATAAAAATGCAACTCAAGGCCTCCCGAAAGGGAGGCTTTGTTATATGCTTATTTTGTAAAAAATGATTTTATCAAACATAAAGTGTTCATAAATCGCGCCCACGTTTTTTATAATATCATGTAAAATCATCTCCACATAAGCGCTTCGACAAAGTTCGACGTTCAAAAATCTCAATAGCTGAAAACTGCCTGTTTTGGGCAAAATATGCTTGACATATTTTTGCGCTGTATGATAACATAAACCCAACGAAGAACCACCGTAACCAATTTAACTTTAAGATCAATCGTAAACCCGTTGCCCGTTCCTAATCGGAACGATATGAACCCGCAGTACCGACCAGATGACAGTGATTTTGCAGCTAAGCTGCGAATAAAAATAAACATATTTAAGGAGGAAAAAGTATGAAACGCGTAACAACCCTGCTCATTGCAGCACTCGTGGTGATTGCCTTGTTTGCTACAATCGCTGCGGCTCGTGGTGATTTCTGCACCGAATGCAACAACGGCGAGGTTCGTCTTTTGCGGACGGCCGGTCCGTTTAGCAGAACATACTCTGAGCCCTGCCACTATGGCGCTATAGGTGAATTCGATACAGTAACCGAACGGTATCGTGTTTACTATTATGGCTGCAATAATTGCAGCTACGCATTCGATTATGAAAGCATCGAAAACACACACGTAAGATGTCCTCATGGTATATATAATTAATGTTTAGCAGTATGGGTGCGGCATTGCCGCACCCATACGTCTTCTTGTTTAGGAGGTGACAGTCTCTATGCTATCCATGCACCTGCGTCAGCTAACCCGCAAACCCGCACGTATAGTTATATTTATTCTGATTTTGGTGCTGCTTACGGCGTTTTTCTGCGTAAGTCT
>OHIS01000420.1_pt1 | contig 10818 bp, 8 predicted proteins | sample 1568361 | NCBI WGS metagenome assembly OHIS01 (sample SAMEA3879607, study PRJEB24766) | human gut metagenome | biome: human-associated habitat; feature: feces | place: USA | collected 1985/1987 | reverse complement strand
CCACGCAGACGTATTTATCCGTCAGATCGATCGCTCTGCCGTCGTTTGTAAGCGTGACCGACAGAAGATTCCCCGTGTCTCCCCACACCACTTCAAACGGCGGCTGACCGATCGTGCGCACCATATCGATCGCCATCGTATAGGTCTTGAATTCCTGTTCCATTCCGATTCCTTTCGTGTGTGTTTTGCCGTCCCATACACAGCATACCAAAAACAGCCGAATCATTTTCCGAGAATGCAAACAAATGTTTATTTATTTTCCGTTCGGCATAGGAAAATGCGTTCCGATATGTTACAATAAGGAGGATCAAGGAAAACCGAGGGAAATCGTATGGAAGAAACGCTGTTTCGGTCGAATGTAAAAAACGGTGCGCCGCTTGCGGACCGGATGCGGCCGCGGACGCTCGACGAATTTGTGGGACAAAAGCATATCGTGGGCGAGGGAAAGCTCCTGCGCCGCGCGATCCTGTCCGACCGGCTGCAATCGACGATTTTTTTCGGCCCGCCGGGTACGGGGAAAACGACGCTCGCTTCCATCATCGCAACGAGCACGGGCGCGGCGTTTCAAAAGCTCAACGCGGTCAGTTCCGGCGTCAAGGAACTGCGCGAGATCCTGGACGCTGCGGCAAAGCGGCTTGCGCTGACAGGGCAGCCGACCTATCTTCTGCTCGACGAGTGCCACCGCTGGAGCAAGGCGCAGAGCGACAGCCTGCTGCCCGCGCTTGAAAAGGGGACCGTGCGTTTTATCGGCTCGACGACGGAGAACCCGATGATCGCGATGACCTCGGCCATCGTGTCGCGCTGCCGCGTGTTCGAGTTTTACCCGCTGACAACGGAAGATATCCTCTCGGCGCTCACCGCGGCGCTCGCGGACGAGGAGCGCGGTTTTGGAAAACAGGCGATCGAAATGGAGGGCGACGCGCTGCTGCGTATCGCGTCCATTGCCAACGGCGACTGCCGCAACGCGCTGAACGCACTGGAGCTTGCGGTACTGACGACCTCTCCCGCAGAGGATGGCATCATTCACATCACGCCGGAGATCGCTGCGGAATCAAGCCAGCGCAAGGTGATGAAGTGCGACGAGCAGCTCTATTACGATATGCTGTCGGCGTTTTGCAAATCGCTGCGCGGCGGAGATTCGGACGCGGCGCTTGCCTGGTTTGCGCGGCTCATCTATGCAGGCGTGGATGCGCGTATCATTGCGCGCCGCCTCATCGCGCACGCCTCGGAGGACATCGGGCTTGCAAACCCGCAGGCGATGGTGCAGGCCGTGACCGCGGCGCAAGCGCTCGAACTCATCGGAATGCCGGAAGCGGGGCTGTCGCTCTCGCAGGCGATCATCTTTCTCTGCGAATCGCCGAAGTCGAACGCAGTCGTGCTCGCAAAGGATGCGGCACTCGCGGACGCTGCGACGAGCTATGACGAGCCTGTGCCTGTATATCTTCGCGACACCTCCTACCGCGGCGCCAAAAAGCTCGGCCACGGCAAGGGATACAAATACCCGCACGATTATCCGGGGCATTGGGTGCAGCAGGATTACATGCCGCAGTCCCTCAAGGGCAAGCGATACTATGAACCGTCCGGTATGGGTGCGGAAGCGAAGATCCTCGAGAACCACATCCGACGCGACAAGGCGAGACGGGGCGAGCCCCTGGATTGAGTGGGCTGCGGGCATTTGTTCGCGGCAGACTCCGCCTCCCCCCCTGCGAGGGCGCCGCTGCGCACGGCGGTCTCCGTACGGGCTGACAAAAGGAAACGACCTCACTGTTGCAAGGAGACAATGAGGTCGTTCCAAATGGATGGATGTCGGAGGGCTATTCTCCGAACGGCGGAACTAACGCATGCTTACTCGCCTTCGCCGTTCATATAGCGCCAGTAAGCGTCGTTGATCCAGTATGTTGTGTGTGCGGCCGTGCAGCCATCGACCGCAAGCGGCGCAAGCTGCTCATAGATGCTCTCCAATGTGCCGACGCGCATGACGTAGTTGTTATGCGTGATCGTTTGGTCATGGATCTCATGGTACGCGTCATCCACCTTCGCGTAAGACTCGTAGGTCGGCTGCCACCAGGAAGAGTACAGCAGATTCTTGTCCTCTTCGCCCGAGCTCTTCTTGGCGTAGGTTTTGATAAGCTGGTCAAAGCTTAGACGATCCCCAGCGTTTTGGAACTCCAACTCGACAAAATATCCAATGGTGTAGACGAGGTAGAAGTCGTCTGCTGCCTGCACGACGCGATACGTCGGGTTGGGCTCGTCGTCGTTCCACTCCGGGAGATACTGGTAGACGGAGAATTCGGGGTTGACCTGTACCTTGCAGACAATGCCTTCGCTCTCCAGCAAGCCGAACAACTGCTTGATATGGCGAATGTCGTCATGGAAGTAGTTGATGGTAAGCTCCGGCAGAAACCGTCCGTCACGCGAGCTGTCAACAATGTTGAAGCCGGTTGTGATGCCGTCCATCAGGGATTTTACGCCGATGGAAATGAGCGTCTCATCCTTGCAGAGCGATGCGGGATCGTTTGCGGCAAGAATCGAGTTCCAAAGGTTGAGGATGCGCGCGCAGGTCGCGGGGTCATCCGTATAGCCCAGCATATTGCGACCGGTGCCGTTGTATTCGGCGGTCGCCATCAGCAGCCGGTTGGCATCCGCAGCGCTGATGGGCAGGTTCTTTGCAAGAACGCGCGCCTGATCGGCGCCGACCATCTTCAGGTCGATGGCGCAAGCAAGGAACGCACGATCTGCTTCCGGAACCTCAGGCAGATCGGAGACCGTCGCAAGGGCATTGTCGATGCGCTGTGCATCGTAAATGCTGGCAAGCTCCCGCTGCCCTGCGCCGATTACAGCATACCGTACCGCGTCTAGGCCGTTCATAACGGCGTTGGCATCATCGGGATCGATCGTCTCTCCGAGCAGCACCGGCTGGATTGCGGAAAGCGCTTCGGCATATGCACCGGCGGTAACGGGTTCGGAAAGCACAACGTCAAAGTAGTGCGCCAGATAAGCTGCATTGACCTCGTCGCTGTCGACGTGCGTTCCTGCGTCGTCAGAGACCGTTGACCACATTTCCGCCGGATTCCCGGACTCAACCTCAACGGCCGCGATGGGTTCTCTGGTCGCCGGTTCAGCGGGTTTGGCGGAACAGCCCGTCAGAATGCTGCTTGCAAGCATACAAACCGCCAGCAAGCAAATGATACATTTTTTCACACGAATGCTCCTTTCCTTTTAGAACAAAAACAGAGTTGGCATACTGGGTACGGGTTTTAAGGCATCAATATGGTTCGTCATATGATCATATCTATATATATCATAACATGTTTGAAAAGTCAACCGGGAAATTCAGACCCGCCCCCCTCCTTGGCCGCGTGCTATGCGAACCGAAAATAACGCTTTCGCGCATTGCGGGTCGCAGAGCGCACGCGCTCAACGAGAAATCCATGCATGGTCTTTCTTTTTTTGTTATAATGACAACTATGAACAGAACCGAAGAACGCGCCTATGCAAAACTGAATCTGACGCTCGGCGTGCGTGCAAAGCGCATGGACGGGTACCACGAACTGGACATGCTCATGCAGACGGTCGATCTGTACGATACCGTCACGGTCACACGCGCGCGTGACGTCGAGGTCACGTGCGCAGGAATGCTCCTGCCGTATCGGAACACGCTGCGCACTGCGGCAGAGCTGTACCGTGCGCTCACCGGGCGCGGCGCGCACATCCGCGTGGTCAAGCGTATCCCGCAGGAAGCGGGTCTGGGCGGCGGCAGTGCGGACGCGGCAGCCGTGCTGCGCGCCATGGACCGGCTCTACGGCGAGATCGACCGCCGGCAGCTCTATGAGATCGGGCGAAAGACCGGCGCGGACGTGCCGTTTTGTCTGCATGGCGGACTGTGCCGCGCGGAGGGCATCGGGGAGCTTCTGACCCCGCTTTCCGGTATGCCGCTGCACGCCGTGATCGTAAAGCCCGAGAGCGGCGTATCGACGCGCGCGCTGTTTCAGGCGCTGACCCTTCCGAGAAAGCTCCCGGATACCGCCGCCGCCATCCGCGCGCTTGCAAACGGAGACCTTGCCGCGCTCGCGCCGCTGCTGTTCAACGCGCTTGAAGAGCCCGCCTGCGCGCTCGTACCGGACATCGGGCGGCTCAAAGCGCGACTCCTTGAAACGGGGGCGGCTGCGGCTTGCATGACCGGCAGCGGAAGCGCCGTGTTCGGTCTGTACGAAACGCAGAGCGCCGCCTGCGACGCGGCCCGTGCGCTTACGCCCGACGCGCCGTTCTGTATCGCCGTGGAAAGCGTGTAATCCGTCCCGCCGCGCTCCGCATGGCGCACAATCCCGTTCCGATTGTGAAAAAAGCGCGACAATCGCAGGAGAACGAGATAATTTCCCCATTTTGTGCTAAGATGTGAACATGGATCGATTCTATCACCATTCAAGACAGCTCGCGTATCGCGAACCGCAGGGCGCAGCGCCGTGCGGCAGCCGTGTACGCATCGCAGCGGAGGTCGGCGGCCGCTTTGCCGCCGCATCGATCCGGCTTCGTCTCTGGCAGGAAGGCGTCGGCGAGACCCTGCTGCCCATGCAGATCGCGGACGGTATCGCGGAGACGGCGCTGACGCTACCGGATGCGCCCTGTCTGCTCTGGTATCATTTTATCATCGAGCTGCCGGACGGCGCGCGTCTGTGGTACGGCGGCAGGAGCGGCGCGGGCGCGCTCTCGGAGCATGAGCCCTCGTCCTTCCGCATCACCGTGTACGACGGCGCATACCGAACGCCCGCATGGTTCACGGAGGGCGTGTGCTATCAGATCTTTCCCGACCGCTTCTTTCGCAGCAGCTGGGAGGATTTCCATGCAAGACTCGGCGCGCACATCGCGCTCGGCAGACATCCGCGCGTACACGATCGTTGGTCGGAAGCGCCGTGCTTTACTCCTGCGCCCGGCCAAACGGAGTATGCGCCGGACGACTACTTCGGCGGCGATCTGAACGGCATCCGGCAGAAGCTGGACTATATCGCCTCCTTCGGCGTGACCTGCATCTATCTGAATCCCATCTGCGCGGCGGCGAGCAACCACCGCTACAACACGGCGAACTATCGTTCGATCGACCCGCTGCTCGGCACAGATGAGGACTTCCGGCTCCTCTGCAGCGAAGCGAAGCGGCGCGGCATTCGCATCATGCTGGACGGCGTGTTTTCGCATACGGGCAGCGACAGCATCTATTTCAACCGCGAAGGGCATTACGGCGAAACCACCGGCGCATACCGCGACCCGCAGTCTCCGTATCGCAGCTGGTATACCTTTACCGACGCGCCGGCCAAGGACGGAACGAACTACGACTGCTGGTGGGGCTTTCCGACGCTCCCGAACGTAAACGAGCTCAACCCTTCCTATGTGGAGTATATCGCGGGCGAAAACGGCGTCCTGTCGCACTATGCGGCGCTCGGCGCGACCGACTGGCGGCTCGACGTTGCGGATGAACTGCCGGACGAATTTATCCGGATCCTGCGCCGCCGCGTCAAAGCAAACGATCCGGATGCGGTCCTGCTCGGCGAAGTCTGGGACGAGCCGACGGAAAAGCGCGGTGCGGAAGGCCGGCGGGGCTACGTCAACGGCGACGAGCTGGACTCCGTCATGAACTATTGCTTTACGAACGCGACCATCGCGTTTCTCACCGGGCGTATGTCCGCAGAAGCCTATGCGGACGCGCTTGCATTCCTGCGTGAGCAGTATCCGAAGCCCTTTTACGACGCTGCGCTGAACCTGCTCTCCTCGCACGATGTGGAACGGGCGGCGACCGCGCTGTCCGGCGCGCCGTCTCGCTATACGCTGACACGGGAAGCGCAGGCGGCGTTCCGCCCGACCCCCGAGAACGCTGCAAAGGGGCGCGCGCGGCTCATTCTCGGCACGGCGATCCAGACGGCGCTGCCCGGCGTTCCGTGTCTGTACTACGGCGATGAAGCTGGGCTGACCGGTATGGGCGACCCGTTTAACCGCGCGCCGTTCCCCTGGGGCGGCGAGGACGCGGCGCTCACGGATGCGATCCGCTCGCTTCTGACGCTTCGGAAGAAAAGCCCGGCGCTCCGGCACGGCAGGTGCCGCATGGGCGCGCCGGCGGACAATGTGTTCGCGATCGTGCGCTATACGGAAGCAGACGCTGCGATACTGCTTGTCAACCGCGGCGAAGCGGAAACGCAAGTCAAGCTCACGCGGGACGCGCTGCCGGAGGGTCCGGACGGACGGGATGCGCTTCCGCTCGACGGGCGCTATACGGATCAGAACGGCGTCGTAGTCACTGCGAACGGCGAATTTTCTGCGGTGCTCCCGCCGCTTTGCGCAAAGATGTATATCAGAGGAGTGGAATGATGTTTCAACGGCCCCAACGAAATCTGGACGAATTGAACCGCACGCTCATGATCACGGGCATTGCGGCGCTGCTTGCGGGCATGTTTTTCCAATACGGCACATGGCCAAAGACTGCGCTCACGGCCGTTGCGGCGGCGGCGATTCTCTTTGCCGTGCTGCGCCTGTTTTCAAAGAACCCGACCCGCGTGTACCAGCAAAACATGAAATATCTCACCGCGGTCACGGCGGTAAAGAACTGGTTCCGGAACCTGTTCGGGCAAGGGAAGTCCCGTCCGGCGAACCGTACGCGGAAGCATCCCACGCTCAAGGAGCTGAAGGACTACAAATATTTCGTCTGCCCGCAGTGTGCGCAGCGGCTGCGTGTTCCGCGCGGAAAGGGCAAGCTTCGCGTGACCTGCACCAAATGCGGCAACAAGTTTGAGATAAAGAGTTGATTGTATGCGCCCCGCGGGGTATACTATGACCAGAATGGAAAGAAATCGGAGGATTTTTATCGTATGATTACCAAGGACATGACCATCCAGAAGATCATTGAGACGAACGAAGGCGTCGCGCCTATCCTGATGGCTGCGGGAATGCACTGCCTCGGCTGCGCCATGGCGCACGGTGAGACGCTCGAGCAGGCCTGCGCCGTCCACGGTATCGATGTGGACAAGCTCGCCAAGCAGATCAACGACTACCTCGGCGAGTAAGCGCTCTTCTTTTCTTTTTAGAAGAAAAAACGGTCAGCTTGCGCGGGAAGCGCAGCCCCTCAGACGTCTTCTTTTCTTTTTAGAAGAAAAGAAGCAAAAGAAAATCAACTGCGGGAAAGTGATTTCCCTGCCCTTTTGCCGGTTTTCCCGGCATCCGGCGCAAAACGGACGGTTCACATACGAACCGTCCGTTTTTTCGTTCCAAGCAGGACGAGCGGGAAAGCGTTTTTCCCCGCATGACATCCTCCCCCGCAGTGTCTTTTGTTTCTTTTCTTCAAGAAAAGAAATCGTACCCTCCTTTTTAAAGGGAAAAACGTCCCCCACCCCTTTAAAAGAAGAAATGGAATATGAACTGATCGAGCAGCACAGCCACGCCGAGCAGTCCGGTATACAGCGCAAAGCCCCAGAGCTTCCTTTTCCGAATGGCGGCAAGCATGAGCCGGATCGCAAGATACCCCGTCACGCCCGCAGTGACCATACCCACGATCACTGCAAGCCAGGGAATATTCGAAACGCCCTGCCGGATCGCATCCGGGATCTCAAGCACCGCGCCGCCCACGATGGACGGAATGGACAGCAGGAAGGAAAAATCCGCTGCGGCCTTGCGATCGAGCCCGGTAAAGAGCGCGCCGACGATCGTCGATCCGGAGCGGGACACGCCGGGCAGCACGCCCACGCCCTGCATACAGCCGACAGCCACGGCGTCCTTGAGCTGCATGTTCTGTAATTTACGTCTGCGGCTGCGCGGACGCTCGAACAGCTCTGCCGCATTCAGCAGTGCAGACGTGATGAGGAAACAAACGCCGAGATACTTTCCCTGTTCCGCGGCTTCATAAAAGCGGTCGAAGGGCGAGACCTTCTTAAACAGCAGCGCGACGATCACCGTCGGAATAATGGCGACGATCAGATACAGCACGGTTTTCTGAAACGGATGGCGCAGCAGCTTCCAGATCATTTTCCTGTAAACGATGAGCACGGCAGCAAGCGTGCCGATATGCAGCATGACCGTAAAGAACAGCTGCCCCTCCGTGATCCCGAACATTTTTTGCAGCAGGAGCAAATGTCCGCTGCTGCTGATCGGCAGAAACTCACACAATCCCTGCACAAGTCCGAGAAGCATGGCAATCCAAATCGACATACGGGAGATCCCCCTTTTTTCACAGGATCCCGGCAAACCCGGTGCGCCGTGTCGGAGCGCAGGAGCTTTTGCCGGTTCCGATTCTTTTCATACGATTCTATCATACACGCAAAGCGCCGATTATACAATAGAAAAGGACGCCCGTTTCCGGCGGTGGGCAGTGCCGCTTCCGGCGAACGAAGCAAAATGTCATTCGCCCTTCACGGGGGCGGCGGCGGAAGCGGCGGCGATTGCGTGCGGGGGCGGGCGTCCGCGATCATCACTTGCAAAAGGAGCGGTTTCGATGACGGAAGTGGCGTATATTCCCCTCAAAACAGCCGACGGCGCAGTGCTCGGACATGCCAGAGTCTGCGGCGGCACGGTGGTCTTTCAGTTTCGCCGAGCCGTACAGGGACAGGCGGTGGTGCTGACGGACAGCGGCAGATTTTCAGGCGATCTTCATGGCAGCGTTCGGATGGACGGCGCCGTCATCGCGGCAGCCGCGATCGAAAACGGCCGCGTGCTCTGCGTGGGTCAAACGCGGGGAAACGCGCTCTGCGCCGACGAGGTGCGCCGCAGGCTGATCGACCCCGCAGTCGAGGAATTGCGCGGAAAATCAGCAGAAACCGCCCCACTCATATCAAAAACTGAATCAAATCGAGATAATAGTTCCCCACTATCCGTAGTATCCGTGTCCTCCGCCCCGACGGAGCATGCGTCCGTACCGCCCCAGCCGGCACGGGAGACGATCGCACAGCCTGCCGCGGATGAAGTGCAGCGCACGGAAGCGCAAAGCATCCCCGCGCACGGCGACATGCCCCGGCAAGCCGAGCCGTCGCGCAGCGCGAACGCCCCGACGGAGCATGCGCCCGTACCGCCCCAGCCGGCACGGGAACCGATCGCACAGTCTGCCGCGGATGACGTGCAGCGCGCGGAAGCGCAAAGCATCCCCACGCACGGCGACACGCCCCGGCAAGCCGAGCCGTTGCGCAGCGCGAACGCCCCGACGGAGCACGCGCCCGTACCGCCCCAGCCGACACGGGAAACGATCGCGCAGCCTGCCGCAGACGAAGTGCAGCGCACGGAAGCGCAAAGCATCCCCACGCACGGCGACACGCCCCGGCAAGCCGAGCCGGTACGGGAAACTGCGGGCAAACTGCTGCACTTCACAAGAGCCGAGGATCGCGTCCCGCCCTCCGTACAGGAGAGCGCCGCGGATTCGGAATCCTTTATGGCGCTGCTGCGGCGCGCGGACGCAGCCTTTTCCCGGCTGAATACGCCCGTGCTTCCGCTGGTCACGCAGGAGGGCGCAAGGAGCGCCGCGCAGAGCGAGCGTGCAAGGGAAACGCACGCATCGGCGGACGCATTCCGCACGGCGCTGTCCGGCACAAAGGCGGAGCCATCGCCGCAGAAACCGTCTTCCGCACAGCGCCCGCCTGCCGACACAGCAGAGTGCGCGTCGCACCGCAGGGCATGGGATGAACAGGTCGAAGCGCTGCTGGAGCTGCCGAATGCTATTGCCCGCGAGCGCTGCGATAATCCGTTCCCGCATATCTTCCCCGGTGCTCAATTCGTTCGGATCTCCGGCAGCGGCGTACTGGAGCACCTGGAGGGCGAATGGATCAGCGGTCGGGAACGGTATCGCCTGTTTGCGGTGCGCGGCGAGTACAGCCCCTTGCCGCCGCGGCATTTGTCCGGCTTTACCCGCTTCATCCGCACGCGCTCCGGCGGTTACTGGGTACGGGTCACGGAGCGTGGCGCGCGGACTTAGGCCGCGAACGGTCTTCTTCTGGGCAAACGCTGCCGGAAAACGTCGGCGCGGTCATATGCTTGCTGCACTTTTGCTCTTTGGGTCTGCGCTCTGCACAAAACGGACGGTTCACATGCGAACCGCCCGTTTCTTTCGCGGGGCAGATTGTGATGGTGGAAAGAAGGCCTTCTCTTCGCCGTTTCCCCGTCCACGCAGCGTTTCCTGTTGTTTTTCAGCAGAAAAAGTCCCCCTCCCGCTTTTGAAAAAAGCAAAAAGGGGAACGCTTTTGCCGTGTGCCGATAAGACAGTAATTTGAGAAAACTACAAAATCGGCATCTGCCAAGCAGGATTGGACAACAAAACAGGCGGCACTCAACTTCGGTTGGGTGCTGCCTGTTTTTGTACATCTAAGGGTTGCGAATCACCTGTTTTTTGCGCTGAAAAGCAAGGATAGCGAAAAGGGTGAAATAGTTATCGCCTCTGTGCGGTTCTTTTGTGAAACAGCGAATCGCTGCATAGCGGATACCGTTCGCTGGGGAGTGCGTATATTTGCGGTCAAGCAAAATACCCCTCAAAACCGTAAAGTCGATAGATAGGTATTTCGATGCAGAGTATGATTGACACTGTTAGAATCGAAAAATCAGATTTTAGCACAAAATAATGTTGCTAAATGGCGATAACTTCCGTCGCGCCTATTGAAAATAGAATGATTGCTGTGTCATACTGTGTGTACACACGAACGAGTGGGCACGTTTGATGATCTGATCTACAATGACCTGCTGACGTATGCCGTCATCGTTTTGAATGGCGATTCAAAGGCGCATCTCGAAGTGGTCACGGAATATCAGCCTTTAGATCAGGCTCAATTATTATCATAAAGCAGACGATTGGAGAGATACCATGAC
>OHIS01000412.1_pt1 | contig 10996 bp, 6 predicted proteins | sample 1568361 | NCBI WGS metagenome assembly OHIS01 (sample SAMEA3879607, study PRJEB24766) | human gut metagenome | biome: human-associated habitat; feature: feces | place: USA | collected 1985/1987 | reverse complement strand
TAGCGACGGACGGTACATCAGCACGCGGTCTGTCACCAGCTGTCCGTAATCCTTGTCGGGCGTCATCATATACGTGGTGAAGCCCTGCTCCGAAGCCAGGCGGCTGAGCGTGCCGATTACGTCGTCGGCCTCGAAACCGCTCACTTCGAACACGGGGATGCGGTAGGCCTCGACAATCTCCTTGATATAGGGGACGGAGAGTGTGATGTCCTCCGGCTGGGCCTCGCGCTTGGCCTTGTATTCGGGGAAAATGTCGTGGCGGAAGGTTACGCCGTGGGGAGGATCGAAACATACGGCTATATGCGATGGGTTCTCCTTGCGGAGCACCTCGTCGAGCGTGTTACAGAAGCCGAAGATGGCCGAGGTGTTGAACCCCTTGGAGGTGATTCGCGGTGCGCGTATCAGAGCGTAGTATGCCCTATATATCAGGGCGTAGGCATCGAGCAGGAATAGCTTTTTATCGTTCATGGGAAGGAATCGGGGGGAAGAGAGGAAATGCGGGAGAGCAGAATATATAATTCCGGATGTAACCGGCGGGCAATCAGGAAAGCGTGAATTTCAGGTCGGTAATGAAGCGGGCGATATAGGGGGTGCGCTCCACCAGATGGTCGAGCACCTTGCGGTCGGACCATGCGGTGGAGGGAACGGCGGCCTCATCGACCGTGATGCAAAAATCGAAGAAGTCGTTGCCTATAGCCGAACGGATGGCTTCGAGCAGCCGCGGCTTTTCCTGATTGAGAACGTCGACCTGGGCGCTGTTGACCACTCTGACAACAAACGAGGCGGCCTCACGCGGGCCGGAAACGCGGGCCGAAGCGCCCTCGGGGAGAGCCGGCTTATGCATGCGGAGAGTATTGTTGAGCAGATGAGCCTTCGGGTCGCGAGTCATGTAGGCGTCCCACTGCTGGAGTACCTGGCCGTGGGTGAAGGGCTCCTCGCGGAGCTGTCGCGGAGCGGCGCCCTGGGCAGGGGCGGATTCGGCGCCGGAGACCACGCGGGCGAAACTGATGTGTCCGCGGCCCATGAGCGGGCGTCGCTGACCGGCAGGGCGCGACGGGGCTGCAGCCCTCGCCATGACGATTTCAGGCCCCTTGGGGGGCATTACCACGCCCACAGGCTGAGATGGCGCGGGAGCAGGCTGTTGAGGCGACCGGGAGGGAACGGGTGGTTCGGGTGAAGATGGGGAGGCAGGAGGCACCGTGGCGGGAGCGCTGAGCGGCTGGATAGGCTTTAGTCCACGCCCTTCCCCGTTGCCGCTTTCAGAGCCGGGGGAAGGGCAGACTTGTTGGCACAGCCTGATGAGCAGCAGCTCGACAAGGAAAGTCTTGCTGGAGGCCTGACGGTAGTCGAGGTCAGCCTCATTGCAGAGGCTCATTGCCTTGTAGAAGAACTCGGGAGCGAGCGCGGCACCCTGTTCAGCCATAGATGCGCGCACCTCGTCAGTGGAGTCGAGGAGCGTGGCCGTGCGCGGGTCGCGGGCCACCATGAGGTTGCGCAGATAGTCGGCCAGACCGGTGATGAAGAAGTGGGAATCAAAACCGTGGTCGCGGATTTCGCGATAAATAAGGAGCGCCGAGGGGACGTCGCCCTTGGCGAACGCCTCGACAAGGCGGTGGTAGTATCGCTCGTCGAGCACGTTGAGGTTGTCGATGGCGCTCTGATAGGTGATGTTGCCGCCAGAGGAGGCCGCCACCTGGTCGAAGATGGAGAGAGCGTCGCGCATGGCGCCGTCGGCTTTCTGGGCTATAACGTTGAGAGCGGCACGCTCGGCGGTAATCCCCTCCTGCGAAGCCACATAGGCCAGATGGTCGATCATGTCGGCGATGGTGATCCGGGCGAAATCGTAGATCTGGCAGCGCGAGAGGATCGTGGGGATAATCTTATGCTTTTCGGTAGTGGCGAGCACGAAGACCACGTAGGATGGAGGCTCTTCGAGCGTCTTGAGGAATGCGTTGAAGGCCGCCTGCGAGAGCATGTGGACCTCGTCGATGATGAACACGCGGTAGCGCCCTTCGGTAGGCGGAATCTGCACCTGGTCGACGAGTTCGCGGATATCGTTGACGGAGTTGTTGGATGCGGCGTCGAGCTCAAGGATGTTGAGCGAACGGTTCTCGTTGAATGCGCGGCAGGAGTGGCACTCGTTGCAGGGGTCGCCCTGGGGGGTAGGGTGCTCGCAGTTGATCGATTTGGCGAAAATACGCGCGCAGGAGGTCTTGCCTACACCACGGCTACCGCAGAAGAGGTAGGCATGGGCCAGGCGGTTGGTAGCGATGGCGTTGCGGAGCGTGGCCGTGAGGGCCTTCTGGCCGACCACGCTCGAGAAGGTGGTAGGTCTGTATTTACGCGCCGATACGATATAGTTTTCTTCCATTCGTGGGAGGGTAAAATGATTGCTAAATTTACTACTTTCAGCGCAAACGTCCAAATCGCAGCAGCTGAAGCTCGCGCGCACAACTACGATTGCAGATCCCGGGGGAGGGGAAATCAGGAGAGCAGGGGGAGGATGCGGTGGAGGGCGGCGATGAAGGTCTGGCACTCGGCGAGGGTGTTGTAGGCGGCGAAGGAGGCGCGTACGGTGCCTTCGATGCCGAGGGACTCCATCAGTGGCTGGGCGCAATGGTGGCCTGTGCGGACGGCTACGCCGAGTTTGTCGAGGAGCATTCCGGTGTCGTAATGGTGGGCTTTACCGATAAGGAAGGATATTAGCGGGGATTTGCCGGGTGATGTGCCGAAGATGCGCATTCCGGGGATTTTGAGCATTTCGGCTGTGGTCCACTCGAGGAGTTCGTTCTCGTGGGCGGCGATGTCGTCGAGGCCGACGCTCTCAATGAAGTCGAGGGCGGCGGAGAAAGCGGCTATGTCGACGAAGTCGGGGGTACCGGCCTCGAATTTGAGGGGGAGTTCGGCGAATGTGGTTTTTTTGAAACTGACGTGGGAAATCATCTCTCCCCCACCCTGATACGGTGGCATCGCCTCAAGCCAATGCTCCTTGCCGTAAAGCACACCGACGCCGGCGGGGCCATACATCTTATGGGCCGAGAATGTATAGAAATCGACGTCGAGGGCACGGACGTCGATGTGCATGTGGGGGGCAGCCTGAGCGCCGTCGACCATTACGGGGACACCCATGGAATGGGCGTAGGCGGTGATTTCGGCGATGGGGTTGACTGTGCCGAGGACGTTGCTGACATGGCAGACGCTGACGAGACGCGTGCGCTCGTTGAAGAAGGAGCGGAAGGCCTCCATGTCGAGGCTGCCGTCGGGGAGGATGGGGACAACGCGCAGGAGGATACGCTTGCGGTCGCCAAGGAGCTGCCAGGGGACGATGTTGGCGTGATGCTCCATGACGGTGAGGATGATTTCGTCGCCGTTTTCAAGGAATGAACCGAAGCTGGAGGCCACGAGGTTGATTGCCTCGGTGGTTCCGCGGGTGAAAACGATTTCGTGGGTTGAGGCGGCGTTGATGTATGCGCGGACGCGCTCGCGCGTGGCCTCCATCATCGACGTGGACTCCTGGGATATGGAGAATACGCCACGGTGGACGTTGGCCTTGTGCTGATAGTACATATCGTCGATGGCCTCGACCACGCGGCGCGGGGTCTGGGATGTGGCGGTATTGTCGAGGTAGACGAGCGGACGGCCGTAGACGTTGCGGCTCAGTATGGGAAACTCTTTGCGAAGATCATCGACGGAATACATGGCGGCTTGGAGGATATTGTTTTGGACGGAGAGAGTGACAGACTATGAATTAGGCTAGATTACCGGCTGCATTCGCCGCAGGAGACGTGATGGCCGGCGAAGCGGCATTCCACCATATGGAGCAGACGCGACCGCAGGGGTTCGAGCTCGATGGCGTCGATGACGTCGGCCATAAACGCCTGCATGAGCATGCGGCGGGCGACGGCGATGGGTATGCCGCGCGTCTGCATATAGAATAGGGCGCGGTCGTCGAGCTGACCGGTGGTGGCTCCGTGGGAGCATTTTACGTCGTCGTTGTAGATGAGCAGCTGGGGCTTTGTATGCATGCGGGCGCTGCGCGAGGCGAGAATGTTGCGGTTGCTCTGGTAGGCCTCGACGAAGCGGGCGCCGTGGCATACCTCGATGCTCCCCTCGAAGGCGCCGGTGGCATCGTCGTCGAGCACGTACTTGAACATCTGGGAGCTATGTCCGTAGAAGCCTGCGTGGCGGAGGTCGGAGGAGTTGTCGATGTGCTGCTCGCCGCTGCCGATGGCCATGCCGGAGAGGCGTGTAACGGTATGCTCACCTACTACGTCGAGATGGAATTCATTGCGTGTGGTGCCGTTGGCGAGCGTGGAGGCGCACACGGTGAGCGACGAGCCATCGTCCTGGCGCGCAAAGAGCTGTGAATAGCGCGAAGTGGCGGACGAGGACTCCTCGATGTCGTACCACTGGACGGAGGCACCGGGTCCGGCGAAAATCTCGACTACCTCGCTCGAGAGGCAGTTCTGACTGTCGGGGCGTGTGTGGTCGCACTTGAGCACCGATACCGACGAGCCTTCGCCGGCGACGAGCAGAACGCGACGCACGGCCATCAGAGGGAACTGCGACTGGAAGATGTCGACGAGCTGTATGGCTTTTTCGAGGCGCACACCTGGGGCCACGCGGATGAATACGCCATCCTGGCAAAGGAGCGTATTGAGCGCGGCATGGGAGGCAGCGGCACCTTGGGTGGCGGCGGAAAGATTTGCGTAGTAATCAGCCACGAAATCAGGCCATTGGCGGGCGGCCTGAGCGAGCGAGCAGACATCGACACCCTCGGGGAGATTCTTCAGCAGCGCCGGGGTGGCGGCGAAGCGGTCGTTGACCACGAGGCCGAGGAGTGTGCTGAGATTGGGGACGCCGCAACGGAACGAGGCGCTGACATCGGCGGGGAGGTCGCGGCGCTCGATGTTCACGCCGAAATCGGGCGCAAACATATCGTTGACAGAGGTTTTCTCGAATCCCTCGTCGCCGCGGTCCGGTAGACGGCCTACTTTCTCCAGAAGCGCGAGGGCCGCAGTGCGCGCCGCGTTGAGCGCCGGAGCGCTATGGGCGTCGATGGCCGCGCGGTTCTGCCGGAAGAGGTCGATATATTGGGTAAGTGCGTTCATCGGTTGTGAGAAGTAGGATTAACGATCAGGCTTCCTGGTCTTTAAGCCAGTCGTAGCCTTTTTCCTCGAGCTCAAGGGCGAGTTCGGGGCCACCGGTACGGATAATCCGGCCCTTATAGAGCACATGGACGAAGTCGGGACGGATATAATCGAGCAGACGCTGGTAGTGGGTGATGACGATCGTCGCATTGTCCGACCGGTGCAACTTGGTGACGCCCGTACCGACGATGCGCAGCGCATCGATGTCCAAACCGCTGTCCGTTTCATCGAGAATCGCCAGCTTCGGTTCGAGCATCGCCATCTGGAAGATCTCGTTCTTCTTCTTCTCGCCGCCCGAGAACCCTTCGTTCACCGAACGGGAAATCAATTTGGAGTCCAGTTCCACGATGGCGCTCTTCTCCCGCACCAGCTTCAGAAACTCGGCCGGCGCAAGCGGTTTCTCACCCCGGAACTTGCGCTGTTCGTTCACGGCCATCTTCATAAAGTTGGCCATCGACACGCCCGGAATCTCTACCGGAGCCTGGAAAGAAAGAAAGATTCCTTCATGTGCACGGTCCTCAGGACTCATGGCAAGCAAGTCCTTGCCATTAAAGGTAATTGAGCCGCGCGTCACTTCGTAAGCAGGATGGCCTACCAACACATTACTCAACGTACTTTTACCGGCACCGTTCTGTCCCATCAGGTATGGTCAAGTTGATGCCTTTCAATATTTCTTTGCCATTGATGCTGGCATGCAGGTCTTTTATCTCTAACATCTTTATATTTACTATTTGACTATTTACAATTTACTATTTATAAATCACCCCACGCTTCCTTCCAGCGAAATGGCAAGCAATTTCTGCGCTTCTACGGCAAACTCCATCGGAAGTTTATTCAAAACCTCTTTGGCATAACCGTTCACAATCAGCCCCACGGCATCTTCCGTAGAAATACCGCGCTGATTGCAGTAGAATATCTGGTCCTCACTGATTTTGCTGGTAGTGGCCTCATGCTCCACGATGGCCGTTTCATTGTGAATATCCATGTAGGGGAAAGTATGCGCGCCGCATTTGTCACCAAGTAGCAAGGAGTCGCACTGGCTGTAATTACGAGCATTGTCCGCTTTCTGTGCCACGCGCACCAAGCCGCGGTAAGAGTTTTCGCTCTTTCCGGCAGAAATGCCTTTGCTCACAATGGTGCTCCGGGTATTCTTGCCCAGATGAATCATCTTTGTTCCCGTGTCTGCCTGCTGATGGTTATTGGTTACTGCCACACTATAGAACTCCGCTGTCGAATTGTCGCCGGAAAGGATGCAAGACGGATACTTCCAGGTAATGGCCGAACCTGTTTCCACTTGCGTCCAAGACAGTTTACTGTCCACCCCTTTACAATGGCCACGCTTCGTCACAAAGTTATAGACACCACCCCGGCCCTCGGCATCACCGGGATACCAGTTCTGCACGGTGCTGTATTTCACTTCTGCACGGTCGTGCACCACAATTTCCACAATGGCCGCGTGCAACTGGTTCTCGTCACGCATCGGAGCCGTACACCCTTCCAGATAAGAAACGTACGAATCATCATCCGCCACAATCAAGGTTCTTTCGAACTGCCCCGTATTGCGGGCATTGATGCGGAAATAGGTGGACAACTCCATCGGACAACGTACCCCCTTCGGGATATAGACAAAAGAACCGTCGGAGAACACCGCCGAGTTCAGTGCCGCAAAGAAGTTGTCACGATAAGGCACCACCGAACCGAGATATTTCTGTACCAAGTCGGGATGCTCGCGCACGGCCTCGCTGAATGAGCAGAAGATGATTCCTTTCTCCATCAGCGTCTCCTTGAAGGTAGTCTTTACAGACACCGAGTCCATAACGGCATCCACAGCCATACCGCTTAACGCCATCTGCTCTTCCAGCGGAATGCCCAGCTTATTGAAAGTCTTTATCAACTCAGGGTCCACCTCATCCATGCTTTTCGGTCCTTCCTTCTTCTTCGTAGGGTCGGCATAGTAGGATATGGCCTGATAATCTATTTCGGGAATGCGGAGATGTGCCCATGTAGGCATCTCCAATGTCAGCCAGTGGCGATATGCCTTCAGGCGGAACTCCAGCAACCATTCCGGTTCTCCCTTCTTCTCAGAGATAAGCCGCACTACATCTTCATTCAGCCCGCGCTCAATGATGTCTGTATGCACGTCGGTCGTGAAACCGTACTTATACTTCTCCTGAGTGAGTTCCTTTACATATTTATTGGGTTCTTCTTGTTGCATCACTTCTATAATTACAAATTATGAATTACAAAATCACGGTTCACGGTATCAGTCAAAGTCTCCGTTTACAATCTGCTCCGTAACCGCCTTTGCCGCGGGAAAGAATATCCCGGCAAACTCTTCCATAGGATAATATAACACTGATTCTTTCTTTTTTGTTTTGCTAATCAGCGTATTGTCTCCATCTATAAATTCGATGACACCAATCAGCAGGCTCGTCAGCAGGAGGTACTTCAAAGCCCCTAGACCAGCCCCCAACCAATGATTGAGCCAGCCCAGCGAGACGGCCTCCATTGCCCGGGTCAGCAGAGAAGCCACCAGGGAGAAGAGCAAAGGAACAGCCAGCCAGATGAAGACAAATGCCAGTACTTGCGCCACTGTCATAGAGTCTGTCAACGTGGGGCACAGCTTCACTGCCAACGAGGCATACAAAGCCTTTGCCGCCAGCAGACCGACAATCAGCCCCAGCAGAGAGGCCAATTGCTTCACAAAACCTTTCATGAAGCCGATGATTGCGCCCAAGCCGAAAGCAGCCAATATGATGATATCTATAATTGCCATAAAATTAATGTACCAATGTGCTAATGGGTCAATGAGCAAATAACTAATATGCAAAATGTGCCAATTGCCCTGCGGCATTTTCTGTACGCGCAGCCAATTGGCACATTAGCATATTTGCACATTATTCAATTATAATGTTTGCTTCACTTCTATTTCTTCGTAAGATTCGATAATATCGCCCACCTTGATGTCGTTGCAGTTTGTCAGGCTGATACCGCACTCGAAGTTGGTACCTACCTCCTTCACGTCGTCCTTGAAGCGCTTCAGGGCATTGATGGCACCCGTAAAGATTACGATACCGTCGCGTATCAAGCGGGCCTTGTCGCTGCGTTTCACCTTTCCGGTCTTGACCATGGCACCTGCCACCAGTCCCACCTTCGTGATGTTGAACACTTCGCGCACCTCGATGGTTGCCGTTATCTGTTCCTTCAATGTCGGTGCCAGCATACCTTCCATGGCAGCCTTCACCTCTTCGATGGCATCGTAGATGACGGAGTACTTGCGGATATCCACACCCTCCTGCTCTGCCATCTTGGCGGCAGCACCCGAAGGACGTACCTGGAAACCGACGATAATCGCATCCGAAGCGGCAGCCAGCGAGACATCCGATTCGGAAATCTGACCGACACCCTTGTGGATTACGTTTACCTGCACCTGCTCCGTAGACAGCTTGATTAAAGAGTCGCTCAACGCTTCCACAGAACCGTCCACGTCACCCTTCACAATCACGTTCAGCTCATGGAAGTCACCCAGCGCCAGACGGCGGCCCACTTCGTCGAGCGTCAGCATCTTCTGCGTACGCAAACCTTGTTCACGCTGCAACTGTTCGCGTTTGTTGGCAATCTCGCGTGCTTCCTGCTCCGTTTCGATTACGTGGAACGTGTCGCCAGCAGCAGGTGCACCGTTCAAGCCCAATATCAGGGCAGGTGTAGAAGGACCAGCCTCCTGCATGCGTTGGTTACGCTCATTGAACATAGCCTTCACCTTACCGTAGCTGGTACCCGCCAGCACGATGTCGCCCATTTTCAAGGTACCGTTGGAAACGAGTACCGTAGCCACATAGCCACGACCCTTATCCAATGAGGACTCGATAATGGAACCGGTAGCACGGCGGTTCGGGTTTGCTTTCAGCTCCAGCATTTCTGCTTCGAGCAGCACTTTCTCCATCAACTCGGGTACACCGATACCCTTTTTGGCAGAGATATCTTGCGACTGATACTTACCGCCCCACTCTTCCACCAGGAAGTTCATGGCAGCCAGCTCTTCCTTAATCTTGTCGGGGTTGGCAGTCGGTTTATCAATCTTATTGATTGCAAATACAATAGGAACACCCGCAGCCATGGCATGGTTGATGGCTTCCTTTGTCTGCGGCATCACGTTGTCGTCAGCAGCCACAATGATGATGGCAATATCCGTAGCTTTGGCACCACGGGCACGCATGGCGGTAAACGCCTCGTGGCCCGGAGTATCGAGGAATGTAATCTTACGTCCGTCGTCCAGCGACACGTGGTAGGCACCGATGTGCTGTGTGATACCACCCGCTTCACCGGCAATCACATTCGCCTTACGGATATAGTCGAGCAATGAAGTCTTACCGTGGTCTACGTGACCCATCACCGTTACAATCGGAGCGCGAGGTTCCAAATCTTCCTCATCATCCTCTTCCTCTACGATGGCCTGCGCCACTTCTGCACTTACATATTCTGTCTTGAAGCCGAATTCCTCAGCCACCAGGTTGATGGTCTCGGCATCCAGACGCTGGTTGATGGATACCATCATGCCAATGCTCATACAAGTGGCGATGACCTGAGTAACAGAAACATCCATCATGCTTGCCAACTCGTTGGCCGTCACGAATTCCGTAATCTTCAGTACCTTGCTTTCTGCCATTTCCATGTCTTCCAATTCCTGCATACGGCTGGAAGCCATGTCACGTTTTTCCTTACGATACTTGGCACCTTTGTTCTTTCCTTTGGAAGTGAGGCGTGCCAAGGTTTCTTTTACCTGCTTAGCTACGTCTTCCTCGCTAACCTCCTGCTTGATGACCGGCTTCTTGAAGCGGTCCTTATTGCGGTTGCGGTTATTATTGGCATTGTTTCCACCAGGCTGGTTTCCACCTTGCGGGCGGGCACCCTGACCTTGCTGGGCACCTGCGTGTCCACGGTCGTTGCCACCACGCTGGAAGTTGGAAGCATTGTTGATGTCCACTTTCTCCTTATTGATACGGACACGTTTCTTCTTGCCGTTGGCATCGCCGGCAGCGGTATCCTTCAACTTGCTGTCATCACGGCGGATTTCCTTGATGATAGCTTCCTTCATCTGCTTCTTCTGATCCTGGCGAATCTTTTCCTTCTCTTCACGCTCCTTGCGTTTCTCCTCTTTCGATTTCTTCTTCGGGCGTGTGGATTGGTTCAGGGCCGCCAAGTCTATCTGTCCGATAACATTAATCTTCGAAACAAACTCAGGCTGATGTATCTTGAAGATTTCTTCTCCTTCTTCTTTCCCCTCTTTTTCAACCGGTGCTTCTTCAGCTGCCGGTGCGGGAGCAGGCGCTTCTATCATTTCTTCCTTTTTAGATTCTTGTTGAGCCTCTACAACCGGAGCAGGCTCTTCCTTGACAACGGGTTGTGGCTGCGGTTCCGAAACGGGCTGCAGCTCGGGCTCAGATGCCGGCTGTACCTCCGGTTGCGGCTGTGGTTCCGGTTGGGGAGCAGGAGCAGGTTCCGGTTTCGGCGTTTCTACAACTGCCGGTTCCTCCACCTTCTTCTCCTCTACCGCTTTTTCCGCTTCTTTCTCTTTTTCCTGAGCAGGAGCAGGTCTACGGTTCAGTTTGTCCAAATCAATCTTGCCTACCGGCTTGAACTTCGGACGTGCGTCTTCCGGAACAACCGTCTTAATCTCTTCGGGCTTCGCTTTCTCCTGCGTTTCCCTATAGCCGTCAATAGACACGGACGCCTTGTTGCGGTCCTTGCTCTGACGTTCCTGGCTGAAACGCTCCGACTTTATCTTAAGGTCCTTATCTGTACTAAACTCCTTTTTGAGCAGTTCGAACTGTTCATCCGTAATTTTT
>OHIS01000383.1_pt1 | contig 11428 bp, 10 predicted proteins | sample 1568361 | NCBI WGS metagenome assembly OHIS01 (sample SAMEA3879607, study PRJEB24766) | human gut metagenome | biome: human-associated habitat; feature: feces | place: USA | collected 1985/1987 | reverse complement strand
AAGATACAATGAAAGCACCAAAGAAAATTGAACTGACCAAAGAGCAGCTTTTTAATCTGGCCCCCAAATATATTGCCGATACGGCTGTCATGACCCTGCGCGGCTTTAATACAGTGTACCTCATCCATGAGTGGTATCAGTGGTATTGCTGCACGTGCATCCCGAACAGGAAAATTGACGAAAGCGCAACAATCTACATAATAAAAGATTCGGCGGTGTATACGCAGAAGGAACGGTGGCTGAATTACATCAACGTGTTCCGGGATTACCCGGTAACGCATGAAATCCGCAGGAACTACGGGGAACTGAGGGAGGCTGTGCGTGCCGGAAAAAAGGCGGTGGATATTTCCCGGCTGGGGAATGTTATATGGGCATAGGCCGGAGGCCCCCGGAAGGCAGGGAAGGTTACTCTTCCGGGGGTTTCTCCTTGTGCGCCTGGGCGTAGAACGCTTCGTTCGCCCGGAACTGCGCTTCTGAAAATTCCGGGAACCTGCTTCGGTGTCCGAGGCGTCTCCCTATCAGTTGGACGGTAATGCGGTCCGGCCTGAATATCCGGCCCAACCCCTGCGGACGGGCATACAGGGTCAGATATTTCTTTTCCCCGCCTTCCAGCCGTAGCCATGCTCTTGCGGGGCGGCCCCGGTCATCTATGGCGGACACAACTGCTATGGAACCCGGCTCGGTAACATCAATGAACGTCTGGTCAACCAGCATCAGCCCAAGCGGGAGGTGGATAGTGGCAAAGTCGATAAACCAGGTTTCCGGGGATTCCATGCACATCATGCCGAGGAACTTTCCGCGCACTGGCAAAATGGCGGTTTTGCTTGATGAAGCCGAACTGGCCCCCGAAGAGGCTTCTGAAGATGAAGATTCGCTTCCCGACGAAGGAACAGGAGGATTGCCTTCCTGGATGACATTGACGTAGTAATATTGCGGGGACCCATTCAGGGTGACGCTAATTTCAACCAGTGTGCTTCTTCCGTTTACCTCCTTGTTCGGCTGGCAGGTTATCACGGCTTCTGTCCCCGCGTCCCCTGGCGCCGGGCCTGATGACGGGGACATGGAACACCAGTCTTTTTGCGTATCAGCCTGCCATCCGACCGTTCCGCGAAGCCTTACCTTGTTAGAATCTTTTGGTTTGCCGTCCGCGCCAAAAGCCATAGAAGTGGGGAACACTTCAAACCAGTCTGCCTGGGACGAGCTTGACGAGCCGGAAGAGGAAGATGAGGAAGACGAGGAAGATGAAGAGGAACTGCTCGAACTACTGGAACTGCTGGATGAAGAGGCTTCCGGGGTTTGGGTGACATCCAGGGTGTCGGTTGCTTCCAGCATCAATGTGCCGCGCGAGGTCAATGCGTACCCTGTCACCAGATTGTCGCGGGTGGTTCCTTCCTCATTTTTCTGGAACGTAACCTCAAAATTTTCGTGGTCTTTCCCGGTCAGCGGGGAAATAGATACCCATTTCCCGGAAGGGAACTGCGCCGCAAAGTCCTCTGGGATTTTCCACCCGTAGGGGGAGTCGGTGCGGATATAGCCCTGTACTTTCTGAAATTGGCTGTCCACCGTAATTTTGTTTGGGACAAACCGGAAATAATACTTTTCTTCCGAGGATGAACTCACTGACGATGAAGACGAGGAAGAGGACGCTTCCGGGGGCGCCTGGTCAACAATGAGAATATCTACGGCTATGTTCTGCTTTTTAGCCCGGTAGCCGACTTTGAAATCTTTATAGCGGTGGACGCCGGTATGTTCCGGGTCGGTGAATTCGTCAATGATGACGTTGCAATCCCAGTTCCCGTTGTCGTCAATGGCGACGTAGCCTTCCCATTGTTTGTCCGTCTTGGTTTCCACCAATCCGGCTGTGGAAAAGTTTACCCAGTCGCAAGATTCGACAGGGCTGAAAATGATAATGTAGGCCATGCCCGGCTTGTCGTCGCTGGGCGGGAAATTAAAGCCTTTCAGAGTGCGGTAGATGCCGCCGAATTCCGAATTGGGTTCCCGCGCCGGCACGGAAATCAATGTAGGGTCAATGTAGGGTCCTGCCGACGACGAAGACGAGGAAAAAGATGCGGATTCCGAACCCTCTGATTTTGATGATGAGCTGCTGGAACTGCTAAACGATACCCCGCCGCTCGAACTACTGGAACTGCTGGATGAAGAGGACGCTGAGGAAGACGACGATCCGCCTTCAAGCGGAATGTCCGGAAGAATCAAATCGCTTTCATGCAGGTTTTCCACATAGACGTTTCCTTCGATTGCGCTGTCTTCAATGGGCCGGAACAATGGAATGAACGTCCGGATAATGTCTTCATCATCCGAAGCGGAACTGTCCATCTCGTCCTCCGTGCCGATGAACGGGGTGCGGTCACGACACCATTTCTTGACCGACACCTGAATTATCCGGTCACGGCCTATCTGCATCGTCACCCGCTCCAATTTGGCGAACAGATGGATGCCATATACCGTATCAAGCTCAATTTGAATACCGGGGCGGGGCCAGGTATTGACGGCGGCTCCATCCTCGTTTCCTCCGCCGGGGGAATCCGTAGGGGCGTATTTCGGGTCTTTGATGACCGGGAACACCTGTGAGGCTGCGCCGTCCAGTCCGATAAACGTGACGGAACCGGGGTGGAGAAACGCGATTAAATCCTTGGATTTCGCCAGCGGTACGCCTTTTGTAGATTCCCCGGTGCTTGATTGGGCATCCAGGGCCATCAGCTCAAACGGGAACAGGGGGTTCAGGTCCCGGTCCATCTGGTAGCCGGTCCTGTTGGCCCGGAAGAGCTTTCCGCCTCCGGCCATCTGCCCGAGAAGTTCAGCGTACTGGTTAATCTGACCGATACGCAGGGGTTCCCCTCTTTGTACTCGCCGTAATGCCATAATATTTTACAGGTTTATTCCCCTTCCCCCCAGAACTTCCGGTCATTTATCCAGCCCAACGGGGACGATGACTGGTATTCCTCGTCTGTCGTGTGGTATTTCCCGTCGTAGTTGATAGACCGGGAAATCAATGTGAAATCAATCTTGCTGTTTTCCGGGAGTTTTACCGGAATAGCATCACCTTTCTTTCCGGGTGTTTTAGTGGGAACGCCGAATTGCTGGCCGGAACCTACTTTGGACTTTGGATAAGAGATGCGTATCACGGTCTGCGGATAGGCAAAGTGGGTGATTCCGAGCGTCAGGTAGTTGAAAATCTCACGGGCCATGTCCGATGTAAGGCTGTCTTTAATATAAGTATTATTCCGAGGGTCTTTGAACTGCCCGGACATGGCATAGGCCAGAAGTTTTAAATCGTCATCAGGAATTTTCGATTTTGGGGAATCCCCGGACATGTCAATGTACTTTGGCGAGCATTGGATAGGGATATCCACCAGGGAGGTAGTGACGTTGACCGTTCGGCGCACGGAATCGTCTCCGCCGCTTCCGGATGAATCGTCCGGGTCTTCGCCGTAGGTGAATGTCACCTTGGACCACTCCGCATTTTCCTCTTCGCACCTTGATTCCAGGAAGATTGTTCCCGGCATGGGGGTTGCCGGAGGGGTCAGCATAAAGGCCGCCGCCATATCTTTCGGAACCTCAAACACTCTGGTTGCTGATTTTTCAAACCGGACTACGCCGTCTTCCGACACTCGTTCGACGGTCATCGTTCCGGGCTGTTCAATGGGTTCCCGCGGTCCGTTGTGTGAAATAGCCATAATTCCTGATTTGCAATGATTGCAAATTTCTAATATCACATTATCCCCACACAACCGAGGACTTTTTCAGGTCGGGGTTGGTATTCGCCTGAATGGCTTCTAGCGTATCGTTGATTTTTTTCAACAAATCCGTGTCCTCGTCCTGATAGGGGCCGGTGGTCTGTTCGTCATAACGGTTCGGGTCCAGATACGCCCCGGCGGAATCCTTGCGCCAGCCCAGTGAAATAACATCCACCCAGCCCTGTCGTGCAAGGGTTCCCGTAGCGGCGGATTTATAGGTTTCCGCCGCGTTGTCAATGGCGGCCTGCCCCGCCGCCCTCCGTTCGGCTTCCACCGAAGCCACGCCCATCTGCATGGCTTCCTCCCGGCCCATGCCGGCATCCATGAAAGATTTTGCCGTGTCAATAGCTTTGAGCTGGTCTTCATATTGCGTCCGCTGTTCCGCGTTGATAAGCCCTGCGGCGTAAGCCTGGTCAAGATAGAGTTTCTGTTTAAGCACGTTGAGGCTTCGCGTCCGCTCTTCCTCCTGCCTGTCGTATTCCTGCTTGGAATCCCGGAGTTTTTTCTCTTCCTTTTCGTAGTCGAGAATTTTCTCGTAGGCTTTTTGGAGGTTCAGCACATTTTCGCTGGCAAAAATTACCGTGTCTTCGGATTCCCCTGCCGCGTCCAGCACTTTTTTAATGTCTTCGGTCCCCCGGATGCGGAAATCGGCTCCAAGCTTTTCCGTCATGTAGGCTCCGGTGTCCGGGCCGGTCAGCAGCGCTTGAACGTCAGGCTGCGCTTCCTGCAATGCCGTCCGCCGCCTGCGCCACCAGAACATCTGCTGGTCTATTCCGGACGCGTACCTGATTTCCGCTTCCTGCAATTTAACGCGGTTGTCCTTGACCTGACCATAACGTTCGGCGGCTCTCCGTTCCTCATTCGCCCGTCTGGCGGCTTCCTGTTCGGCGGCAATGACCGCATCATACTTGGCCCGTCCAGCCGCATTCTTCGTTTCGTCAAGCAGCTGCTCCGTCCACCGGGATATGGTGGCGTCGTCAATGCTGCGGAGGTATTTAAGACGGCGCTTGAGCAAAGCTTTTTGCCCGTCGGAAATAGCCGTGTTATCGCGGAGTTGTTTATCAAGTATCGCAGTCTGCCTTGAGATTTCCTGCCGCAATTCTTCCTGCACGGAGGAAACCGTTCGGTCGCCCCGCGTCCCGGATTCTTCCGACTGAAACAAATTGAGCAGCTGTTTCCGGTAAACTTTTTTAAGGCCCTTGCCGGGGGCGGATTTAAGCGCCTGTGAATACTGGCCCTGCATGTATTTCGCCGTGTCCGCCTCCTTGATGTCGTCGCCCCTTGACGCAAACCACTCGCCCAGGGGGCCGGTAATCCATCCGATTTTAGGGATGAAGCTTGCCAGGCCAAGAACGCCGGCTATCCCATAATTAAGCTTGGCCCCCCAAGACAGAGAAGCGTCGCCGGAAAACAGGCCTGTGCTGACCTTGCCCAAAATATCCAGCGCGGTAAGAGTGCCGAGTATTCCCCCCAGCTTGCCTCCCACACCCTTTACCACTGACCACACTTTTGAGCCGGTGGAAAGACCGCGTATCGCCGCCCCTGCGGCTGATGCAGCGGCCCCCCCCGCAGCCGCCCCGGCAATTCCGGCCCCGGCAGCTCTGCCAGCGCCTGCGGTAGCAGCCCCGGCGGAAGCAGCCCCCATCATTGCGGAAGAGGCGGCTATCTGTGCCCCTGCGGCACTGGCCGCCGCCCCGGCAGTCGCATATTTGACCGCAAGGCGGTCAAGGGTGGAACCCAGGTTTATCACTGCCGAAGCGGCTGTGGTGATTATTGACGTAAACCCGCCTATGGTTCCAGTAATCCCCCGGACAATGGCGCCAAGAGCGCCAAACACCATTTGGGCGGATTTGACTGCCGCCGCCAATGCCAGAGCCTTAGCCACAAGGGGGCCGTAGGTCTGCACAAGGTTTAAAACCTGCTTTCCATTTTCGCCAATCCAGACGACAAGGTCTTTGAATGCCGTGACCAGACTGGCGACTACCGGGGCCATTGCCTCGCCCAGCTCGGTGAACTGGGGTTTCATTTCCTTGAGCAGTTCAATGGATTCTTGCAGAATGGGCGTCAGGGCGTTATTGATGGATGCGCCAAATGCTTTTTTCGCCAGAGTAATATTATCTTCCAACGTGGACATCACGCCGCCATAGTTTTTGGACTGCTTTTCCAGCATGCCATAAAAAAGGCCGCCCTCATTGGTTACTTCGTTGATAGCATCTTCCAGCGCGGAAAACCCTACCCGCCCCTGCTCTACCAGCTTTCGGACTTCCATGCTGGTGATGCCGAAATTTTTCGCCAATGTAGCAGTAAGAGGGATGCCGCGGTCATTCAGGCGGTTCAGGTCGTCTCCGTACAGGCGGCCAGCCTGCCGCGCCTTACCGATAAGGGTGGCTATTTCGTCAATGCGTTGTCCCGTGCCGGCCGCAATATCGCCCAGCCTCCGGAGAGTGCTCATGACGGTTGTGGAGCTTTCACCGTAGGCCAGCAAAACCCGTGTAGCGTTGGCCAATTCCGGAACCTTCATAGGCGTGGCGGCGGCAAACTGCGTGACCTCTTCGAGAAGTGCAGAGCCTTTGGACTGGCTTTGCAGCAATACGCCGAAAATAGTGTTCAGCTGCTGCATGTTGGATGCGGCTTCCGAAGATTCCCGGATGATGCCCGTGAGCTTGGTGGCAAAGCCCAGCACCGCCACGGCGGCCCCTGTAGCCGCAAGCCCTACGCCGGAAAAGCTGGAACGCAGCCCGTCAGATTCCGCTTTGGCCCCGCGCATGGGTGCTCTCGCCGTATTGATTGTCTGGCCGATACGGCTTCCGGACAATAGCCCGGCTGATGCGGCGGCCCCGGCCAATGCCCGGCTGTAGGCTCCCGCCGTGCCTACCCCGGCCCGCATAGCCGTGGTCAGCCTGTTTGTTGACATGGTGGCGGCATTCTGTGCTGCGGCAAGTGTCTTTGACGCGTTTACGCCGCCCGCCATTCCGGAAAGCCCTTTTCCTGACGCCCCGGCCCCGCCAAACATCCCAGACAGGTTAATCCGTGAAAGGGCGGCATTGGTTTTTGCCGCTGCCGCCACTATCAGATTTAATTCCGTGCGCAGTTTTGCCAGGTTTGACTGCGCGGAAGAAATTTCCGCGTCAAAGATAATACGCTCCGCCTGTTGATTCGCCTGGGCCATATACGGTAAAGAATAAAAAAGGGTTGATGTAAATCAACCCAGAATGTGTGTGTATGGATTTATGAAGACTCGTAAAACGGGAGATAGCACTCAATGCCCTGCATCAGCATCCATACATGCTCATGGGCAAACGCCTCCATAGCGGGCATCCGGTAAAGGCAATAGTGGAACGTTGTTCCGCTCTGTTTCGCCGCTATGCTGGCTGTGATAAACCACCACGGCGGCTTGACGCTTTTTTTCCTTTTGCCGGGGCCTGACGCTTTTTCGGGTTGGGGGATTCCTTGGCGCTCGACCGTTTTCCGTTGTTCATCAATTCAACGATAGCAACGGCTATGTCCAGTACGGGGGTTGATGCCGGAAGCTCTTCGGCCATGCGCAGCACCAGACGGTCAAAAGCGTCCCGGTCTTCGGCAATCATTTTCACCAGTTTGTAGGTGTCCTTGAAACGCAGGACGGCCAATGCCTGAACGGTAGTGAACGTGAACAGGTTTGCCGGAATCTGGCCAAGATTTTCAACCATGACGAAACTGTTTCCGAGCAATTCCAGCAGCATAAATGAAGCCAGGGTAGGAGAAGCGACTTTATATCCGGCGATATCCGTCGTGCCCTCCGTGAGAAACAATTCCGACAGGTCATGGTCATATTTTTCCTGCGGAAGCATGCGGGAAGGTTCGGAAATGGCGGAGGCTTTTCCTCCGTCTCCCGGAAGCGGGGCTGCCGCCAGCTGCGCGGCAAGTGAAGCAATATCAGATGATGATTGTGCGGCCATAGTAGATTGTGCGGTTGGATGGACGATTTGCAATGATTGCAAATTCGCGGGAAGAATCAAAGTTATAATTGCGGGATGCCTTTTTCCCGGAAGAGCTTTGCCCTGGGGGAATTTTTGGGGTAGCAGTATCTGTCCGTAGCCCCGGCAAGGAAGACAACGTAAGTGTGGTCACAGGCATCAAGCTTTTGCTGGAACTTGTTCCGGGTGGTCCGCAGCAGGAGCAGCGGGGAAAGCATGCAGTCGGGAAATTCGGAAGCAAACCCTGCTTCCCCGTACTTGGCGATAAGTTGCATGACGGCTTTTAGCGACGCCGTTTCATACGGGGGAGGAAGATTGATGTCGATAACGTCATCATAAAATGTCCAGGCATACACTTTTTTTCCTGCCTTGGTCTCCATGACATAATCGTTTTTCGGGCTTTTCAGCCGATATCCGCATATAGCGAGCATGGCGGCGATTTCCGTGTCTTTCGTATAGACGAAGTGCTGGCCATTAAGGCGCATGGCATCTAATTGCGCCTGCTCAAAAGCAAACGCGGCGGGAGGGGACGAGTTCGGGGTATCGGTCATAACGGCAATGCGCCCTTACTGTAAAAAAACAGCAAGGGCGCGTCAATTTTCAAAGCATGAAAATTCGCTTACGGTTCTGAATCCGATGCGGCAATGTTCGGGTAGAGCACCGCCGTGATGGATGACTTGATGTGGTCCTCATTTGACAGGGACACCTGGCATTGGTCAATGAGCAAGGCCCCGGACATGGCGGACTGGAACGTGTTTTGCATCGTCATGCGGGTAGCAACGCTTGCGGAAGCGTCGCCATAGCCTTCGATGGTGACGTCTGCGGATTGGTTGTAATAAGTGACAGTGCGGATTTCCCCTTCATGGTCCCGCACTTCCTTTTTGTCGGATTTTTGCGTAAACGTAACAGTCTGCGTTACCAAGCTCATTTCGTCTTTGGGTACACCCCAAGTAAGCTCGTCTCCAAATTGTTTGTATTTGCTTTCGGCCATAGCAATGTGAAAAAAGGTTCCTCCGTTTGTGTGTGAGTTTGCTAGGTGCTGTATAGCGGGTCAATAAAAATAAAGCTATACAAGCGTACTGTACCGGGAACCGCGCGGAAGGAACGACTGGGACATGTTGACGACAATCAATGACGCAATGCTGGATTCATTGGGGCTTGGGTCGTCGGTCAGCTCAATGGAAAATGGCGATTGCAATGTTTTGCAAAGCCGCATGTCGATGAAATTGTCTCCACGGGTCCAGTCCGTCTCCATTGCGTCCATAATCAGGCATTGCCAGTCGAGATGCCCCAGCGCGCAACGGTCGCGGCCCCTGGGGACTTCCGGGCCGAACCAGCCGGAATCAGCGGGGGTCTCCAACTGGAATGTCACAGTGAGCAGGCTGTCCATCGGGGTAAGGTAGGAAGATTCTTCCGTGTTCCGGTTTTTTGCCGCCCGGTACCCGGAACCCGCGTCGGAGGGCCTGCAACCGAGGGCCGGAACCAGCATCCGAAGCACCGGGTAATCTTTTCTTCCCTGCACCCTGGCCATTGCCGGGAAGAGTTCCAGGCGCAGGCCGTAAAGCATGCGCCCCTTATCCGTGTGCCCGGTCAGACGGTTCAGCAAAACGTAAAGCGGCGCCAGGGCCATAGGCAGTTTTGACGTATCAATGGGTTGAGTGCTCATAAGGTTAAAATAGCCTGCAACGGTCCGTGGCAAAACAAAAAAAGACGGGTTTACATGCGGCCCAAAACCGCCTTCCGGAGATACCGGCGCATTTCAATCCGGAGAAGCTTCCGGGCAAATGGCCGCATGCCTTCCACAATATGCTTTGCCCGGATGCCTTTCACTCGTTTTGCCAGTATATAATCTTTTCCGTATATGAGTTTCTTTTGCGTGGTGCGCTGTTGTCTGATTCCCCGGCGGTTTTTTCTGGTTGTCGTGATAAATCGACCGTTCCGGAACAGTTCGCGCTTTGATTCCAATGTGCCGCCCTGGGCTGAATAGGCCATAGCGGTTTGACGGTTCAGGGGTATGAACAATTTTTTTCTGACGCGCTTCCCGGTGCTGGTGTGCCGGAATCCGCGAGCGCCATGCGACCTGGTGCCATGTTCCAGATACGACATGACCGGAGACGGGTTTTCCACCACCCATATTCCGGTGGACCACTGCACCGTGCGCCAGTTGCGGCGAAGCTGGCCCGTCCAGCGTTTCGGGGTGCGACGCACCAGCCTTGCCTTAACAATATCCGCGCACTTCTTGGCAACCTCCTTGTCCAGACGCTGGGGCGACAGGGCTTTTTCCATGCGGGAAAGCGCCCGGCTGAAATTGCCCGAAGCATATCTACAGCGCATCCAGCCCATGAGCGTCAAATATATGATGCGGGGGTCCTGGCGTAGCGGTTCAGAAGCTCCTTGGCCTCTTTCGGAATCCAGGTTTCGAGGACGTTTTGCCGCTCGCCATTGATGTCAATGCGTTCACGGTTGTACTCCCCGGAAAAGGCGGCGGCAATCAACACGGCGGCACGCCGTATTCCGGCGGGCAAATCCAAGGGAGGCTCCTGTGCGTTGTTGGAGGATTCCCCGCCGAACGTGCCATAGATGTTGACCGGGTTGACGAGGTTTCTTGGGGCGATAATGCGGGTGGAACCGGAGTACCATTCGACCGTTTGCGGGGTGAGGGCTTCTCCGTGCTGGTCTCCGTCTTCAATGCTCAGCAGTTCCCGGACCGGGAACGGAAGCAATATGGATTTTCCGGCAACGCAGGGGGACGGCACGCGGAAAGGGACCGACACCCGGTCAACAGGCTGATAGGTTTTCCGGCAGTACTCGTCAATGTATGCCGTCGCCCGCTCAATGGCTGACACCAACTTATCGTTGATGTTGGCATCGTAGTTGCGAATTTCCGCCTGCACTTCGCTGAGCGTGCAATAAGGCAATGGGGTAACCATGACTGAAACAGATTATTTGGTTTGCGGGGCCTTGTTTTTCTGCGAGCGGATACGAATCAGCGCCTGCACCATGCAGCGCTTGGCGGAAGACGACGCGGCGGCGTAAGATTTTACCATCGTATCCAGAGCCGAACCGGAATGGCCGCTGTCCAGGGCAAGCCTGCGGAAACTGGCGACATTCAAATCATGGGTATTTCCTGTCATTGCTTCACCGGCTTCTGTGTCTTGTTTGCGCGTCCTGCCCTCCGAACATTGCGGAGGATTTTTCCGCTTCGCCGCTTTCTTCATTTTCTTCTTCCTCCTGCATTTCCGGTTCCGGCTCTGTTTCCGGTTCGACCGTTTGCGGAGTTTCAGGCGTTGCCCGGTCCACGGTGGACGGCAGGCTTTTCACGGCGGAAACAGTCAATGCCGTCCAGTTGAAATATTTGGCCGCCGCATAGACGGCATCAGCTATGGACAGGGCCGATTTCCGGCTGTCCAAAGTCAACTGGATGCCCAGGCTTTCTATGGCGCAGGCAATGTTTTTCAACGTCTGGTGTCCACGGCGTTTCAGCCACTTAAACAAATGGGGGTGGTTCCAGGGGACGGTGCGGAGGTCGTAAGCGGGGGTTCCCAGCGGCTGGACGTTTTCAGGGACGGAATCGCCAAAACTCAATTCAGATACCTGGAAAATCTTAGTTCCGGCGATGGATTCGATTTCGTACTCGTACAAGGATACGACGTCCTTTTTTCGTAAGATTCCAAACCGGCCGATATTTTTTGTGGGGCCTAAGTAGGTAGCATTTCT
>OHIS01000373.1_pt1 | contig 11634 bp, 12 predicted proteins | sample 1568361 | NCBI WGS metagenome assembly OHIS01 (sample SAMEA3879607, study PRJEB24766) | human gut metagenome | biome: human-associated habitat; feature: feces | place: USA | collected 1985/1987 | reverse complement strand
TGGCGGCGCAGGCGGTCAGCACGCCGTCGCGCATCAGCAGCCCGCGCAGCACCTTGCGCAGCGCCGCGTCATCGCTGATGGCTTCGGCGATGATATCCCGCGCGCCGGCCAGGGCGCTCTCCGCATCGGGCACATCCTTTTCATTATTTATATAGGGCGCGGCCAGCGTTTCCAGCGTGCCCTTGATGGGCTGCTGCAGAAGCAGCGCCTGCGAAAGGCCGTCCAGACCGCGCTCACGGGCGATGGTCGCGCGCGTGCGGCGCTTGGGCTTGTAGGGCCGGTAGAGGTCTTCCACCTCGGCCAGCGTTTTTGCCTCGTCGATGGCCTTTTTGAACGGCCCGGAGGGGTAGGTGCTCTCGGCAATGTCCACGAGGAACTTGTACAGCTGGGGCCGTACCTCCTCGTACATCCCGAGCCGGGTGTAAAGATCTTTGTAATAGCGGAACATCTGTAATTTGTTCTGCACGATGGTGGCCGGGTTGATCTGGGTGTGGCAGATGCTCTGAGGGTTCTGCACATAGTAGTACCCCGGCGTGCCGATGGCGACAAACACTTCCGCGTACTGGATATACTGCATGTTGAAGACAAGGTCTTCCGCCCAGCGCACCTCGCTGGTAAAACAGATGTCGTTGCCGGTGAGCAGGATGCGGCGGTAGAGCTTGTTCCAGAGCACACTGTAAAAGTAGGAGGCGGGCTTGTCCATCAGCCGCAGGGCAAAGGTGTCCTTGTCGTAGACCCCGGCGGGCAGGAAACCGTATTCCCGCACCTCAGGGGGCCGGGCAACACTCATCACGCCCAGATTGTCCTCCAGCTTTTCCAGCACCTGCTCTGGCTTTGTGGCCCCGGCGGGGATCACCATCTTGTAAGGTGCGATGACCAGGTCGGCGTTGTTCTGTTCGGCAGCGGTGACCAGATGCTCGGTGAAGTCCGGGTCGATATAGTCGTCGCTGTCCACGAACTGCACATACTTGCCGCTGGCCAGCTTCAGGCCCAGGTTGCGGGTGTCGGACACGCCGGAGTTCTCCTTGTCCACCAGCACGATGCGGCTGTCCTTGGCGCGGAACTCCTCACACACGGGCAGGCTGTGATCCTTGGAGCCATCGTTCAGGATGATGAGTTCGATGTTTTTATAGGTCTGGTTCAGGATGCTGCCGATGCAGCGGGCCAGATGATTCTGAGCGTTGTATACGGGCAGGATGATGCTGACGAGCGGCTGATCCATGGCGGTGTCCCTCATTTCTTTTTTCGTCCATAATACTCCCTCACGGCGCAAAAATCAAGCGCTGTGCAGAGAGAAAGGAGGAGCGGATATGATCTTTCACATTGCGGTGTGCAGCCCGGACCCTGTGCTGCGGGGCCGGGTGCAGCGCCACTGCATGGAATATTATGCCCGCCGGGCCGATGCCTGCATCGTGGAGCAGCTGGAAAGCACGGCGGCCCTGCTGCAGCAGGAGAAAGCAGGCTCCCGGTACGAGCTCTACCTCATCGAGCTGCCTGCCGCCAACCCATGCTGCGGCCTGCAGGCGGCTGCAGAGCTGCGCCGCCGGGGTGTGCGGGCCCCGCTGGCCTTTCTGGCCCACACCACGGCCTATGCCTACGAAGCGTTCCGGGTGGACGCGATGCAGTACCTGCATATCCCGTTCCGTCCGGAGCAGCTGACAGCCCTGCTGGACCGGGCCACCGAGCCGGAATACGGCCCGTCCGTCACGGTGAACACCGCCGAGGGCCTGCGGGCGCTGCCCTATGCGGGCATCGAATATCTGGAGTGCACCCACCATATCGTACACTTTCACCTGACCACCGGGGAGGATGTGGCTTCCCTCTCGCTGCGGGTGCCCTTTTCCGCCGTGGCGCAGCCGCTATTGGCAGACGGACGCTTTGTGCAGCCGCACCGCTCCTATGTGGTCAATCTGGAAGCAGTGCAGCTGCTTTCCCCCGGCGAGGTACGGATGCGCAGCGGGGCACGCATTCCCATCCCACGCGGACGGGAAACCGCCGTCCGGGAAGCCTTCTGCGCCCGGGTAGGGTAAAAAGTAAAAAGCCGCTGCACATTCGTGCAGCGGCTTTTTGCTTCATGATTTATTCTTTCTTATCCCGGGGCTTTTTGCGGCGGGCGTGCTTTTTGGGCTTTCGCCGGGGCTTTTTGCGGGAGGGCTCGGGCTGGACAGAGGCATCGTTCAGGCGGGACACGGCATCCAGCAAAGCGCCCTGCAGGCTGTCCGAGGGCACACCGCTTTCCGAAAAGGCGAACAGGAATTTGTAGATCTGGGGCTGCAGCTCCTCGTACAGTCCAAGGCGGGTGTACACCTCCTTGAACAGCTGAAAGACCTGCGTTTTGTTCTCCACGATCCCGCGCAGGTCGATCTGGGTGTGGCAGATGCTTTTGGGGTTCTGGATATAGTGATACCCGGCATCGGGGATGGAAACGAACACCTCCGCGTGTTCGAGATACCCCATGTTGAAGAGCAGATCCTCCGCCCAATGGACATCGGGCGCAAAGCCAAGCTGGTTTTCCGCGATGATCTCCCGGCGGTAGAGTTTGTTCCACAGCACGCCGTAGTAAAAGGAGGCGGGCTGCTGCATCAGGCGGCGGGCGTAGTCCTCCCGGCTGTAAACGCCCTGCGGCAGAAAGCCGTACTTGTGCACCTCGGTCTTGGGCGCTTCCGGCTCGATGCCCAGCGATTCCTGCAATGTTTCCAGCGCGTGCCCGGTCTTGCTGGAGTTGGAGGGGATCACCATCCAGTACGGGGCGATCACTAGATCCGCGCTGTGCTGCAAGGCGGCCTGCACAAGGTTCTGGGTGTAATCGGGGTCCAGAACATCATCGCTGTCCGCAAACTGGATATAGTCGCCCTGCGCAAGGGCAAGCCCGGCGTTCCGCGTGCGGGAAACGCCCTCGTTCTCCTTATCCACCACCACGAGACGGGGATCCTTTGCCCGGAACTGCTCGCAGATGGCAAGGCTGTCGTCCGTAGAGCCATCATTCAGCACGATGATCTCCAGCTCCTGATAGGTCTGGCTGCAGATGCTTTCCAGACAGCGGGAAAGCCCCTTCTGGGCGTTGTACACGGGCACGATGATGCTGACGAGCGGATTCGTCATGACAGGGCCTCCTTTTTCACGACAGGATTTGAGTATTATTATTATTATCATACTCCTGCGCCGCCCGGATTACAAGAGCGCTGCGCTGGGAAATATTACACCTGCGCCCAGTCCAGCGCGGTCCAGTCCGGCAAAAACTGGTCGCATACCCGGCGCAGAGCAGGGGCATCGGCGGCACTGGAGACGTCCTGAATGCCCACCAGATAGAAACCGGCATCGTGGGCAGTCTGGGCGGCGTAAATGGCGTCCTCGCACACAGCGCACCCGGCAGGGCTTGTGCCGCCAAGGCGGTGCAGTGCCTCCATAAAGGGGGCGGGGCTGCTCTTGCTCATCGCGCCCCGTGCTTCGATGTAAAAATCAAAGTATTCGTCGATGCCAAGGCGGGTCAGCACGGCGCGGCACTGGCTGCTCCATGTGTTGGAGCAAATGCACATCCGCGCGCCCTCGGCCCGCAGCCGGGCAAGGGTGTCCCGCACGCCGGGCTTCAGCTCCACCTTTTCGTACAGCTGGGCGATCACCTCGCGCATCACGTCCAGATAGCCGTTCCTGTCCAGCGGCAGCGCATACTCCCGGATGAGGTACTGTGCGCCGTCCTCCATGCCCATGGTCAGCAGGGTCTCGTGCAGGTCTGCCTTCGGGGTGCGGCCAAAGCGCGCCAGCAGCGCCTCCGGGGCACCCTCCCATACCACCACCATGCTGTCGGTCAGGGTGCCGTCCATATCAAAGATCCATTGTTTGCAGTGCATACTTTCCTCCTGTTGTGCGCCCCTCCGGGCCGCAGTGATACACGTCTCTGGCTAGTATAGCACGAAACTTTCACAGGAAAAAGGCATCATCCCCGAAAAAACGGGAGAATTTTATCCCAAAGTATGGTATAATTATAACAATTTTAGAAAATACCGGGAACGTGCACGGGAGGGCTTGATATGGAACGCAGAGATCCCACGCAAAAGGCGCTGGTGCTGGCAGGCGGCGGCGCGCGCGGCAGCTATCAGGTGGGCGTCTGGCGGGCTTTGATGGAGCTGGACTGGCATCCGCAGATCATCACCGGCACCAGCGTGGGCGGGCTGAACGGTGCCATGTTCGTGCTGGACCGTTACGAGACTGCCCGGGATATGTGGCTGACCATCCGCAGCCGGGATGTGATGGAACTGCCGGAGGAAAACGCAGACCTTTCCGCCCTGCACCAGTTTCTGCGCCGGGTGGTAAAGGAAGGCGGCATGGACGTGACCCCGCTGGAAGAGATCGTGGAGCGGGTGCTGGACGAGGACGCGCTGCGGGCAGCGCCTATCCGGTTCGGCATCGTGACGGTGGAGCAGCGCGGGCTGCGCCCCCGGGAACTGACGCTGGAGGATATCCCCGCCGGGCAGGTGCGGGACTACCTGATGGCTACGGCGGCCTGCTTCCCCGCCCTGCAGGCGCGGCAGATCGACGGGGTAAAGTTTCTGGACGGCGGGTACAGCGATAATATGCCCACCGGCCTTGCCAAGACCATGGGGGCAGAGGAGCTGGTCTGTGTGGACCTTGAGGGCGTGGGCATCACCCGCCCCAACCTGACCGGTCTGCCCACCACCATGATCCGCAGCTACTGGGAACTGGGCGATATCCTCCACTTCGACCCTGACACCGCAAAGCGCAACATCGAACTGGGTTACTACGACACCCTGCGCGCCTTTGGCCGCATCCGGGGCTGTGCCTACGCGGTGGACAGCGGTGCGGACAGCAGCGCCGATGCCGAAGCCTTCCGCGCAGCCTTTGACGCGGTGCAGAAGGAGGTGCGGGAGAAGTACCCCGTCACCCTGACCGCAGATGCCGCTTTGCTGCTGGCGCGGATGAAGGACGACCAGCTTGCCCCGCTGGAAGCCGCCGCCGAGGACGCCGGGGTAGACCCCACCCACTTCTACACCACCCGGACGCTGGCTAAGGCGTTTCTGGCGGCGTGTGATAAAGACCGCATGGAAAGCTTTGCCCCGCTGTTTACGGGCAGCAGCACCGCCGGGCAGGCAGCGCTGGCCGCTTTGCTGCCCAATACATTCTTACAGGCGCTGGTGTGGCGCACTTTGACCGCATCGGCTTTGCCGGAGGTGACAGAAGATGAAGGTTTATAAAGGCGTATCCGCTTCCCCGGGGCTGGTGCTGGGTCAGGTGAGCCGACTGGAACATCATGTGGAGACCTTCAGCCACGGGCCTTTCAACCCGGAGCGGGAGCTGCGGCTGCTGGCAAACGCCGTGCACACGGCGCAGAACGAGCTGGACTCCATGGCGGAACGCGCCGCGCCCACCGAGCAGGCCATCTTTTTGTTCCAGAGCATGATGCTGGACGACGAGGGCATGATGAACGAGGTGCGTTTTTGCATCAATGCGGGCATCAGCGCTTCGGCGGCGATGCATCAGGTGGGGCAGCGCTACGCCGACCAGCTTGCCAACATGAAGGATAACCCCTATATGCAGCTGCGCAGCGTGGATATTCTGGACGCCACCCGCCGGGTGATCAACATCCTGACCAACCGCCCCCGGGTGTGGCTGGCGCTGGATCATCCGGTGATCCTTGCCGCCGACCGGCTGATGCCCACCGACCTGTTCAGCGTGCCCTCCGGCATGATCTTGGGCGTCATCACCGCAGAGGGCAGCGGCCAGAGCCATGCGGCCATCATCGCCCGCTCGCTGAACATCCCGGGCATCACCCAGGTGGGCGAAGATTTCCTGAAAGACTGCGACGGCCGCGAGGTCATCCTGAACGCCACCGAGGGTGAGTGCATCCTTGACCCGGATGCCGCCGCCCGGCAGAGCGCCATCACCTGCATCTGCGAGATGCAGCGCCAGAACGAGGAACTGAACGCCCAGCTTGAGCTGCCCAACCGCACCCGGGACGGCGAAGAATTCGAGCTTCTGGCCAACTGCTTCGGCCCCGAGGACGTGGGGACCGCGATGGAGTCCGGCGCGTCCGGCGTGGGCCTGCTGCGCAGCAGCTACATGATGCTGCCCGGCCGCATTCTGGACGAGCAGGAGCAGTATTTCTTCTACACTTCCTGCCTGGCCGCAGCCAATGGCTGCCTGGTGACGGTGCGCACCTTTGATTTTGGTGCCGACCGCACCATGGCGGACGCCTACCAGGGCCTGCAGTCCTCCAAGCTGGGCCTGCGCGGCATCCGCAACAGCCTGCGCAACCCCCGCCAGTTTGAAACGCAGATCTGCGCCCTCATGCGGGCGGCGGCCCGGGGCCCGCTGCGGGTCATGTTCCCCATGGTGACGGACGTGGAAGACTGGGACGCCGCCATGGAGGTGGTGGAGCGGTGCCGCCAGCGCCTGCGGGAGCGGGGCGTCTCGTTCAATGAGGATACCTCGTTCGGTGTTATGCTCAGTGTGCCCTCGGCCTGCCTGACGGCGGAAGAATTTGTGGCCCATGGCTGCGGCTTCTTCGTCATCGGCACCAACGACCTGACCCAGTATACCCACGCGGTGGACCGGGAGCTGGCTCCGGCGGAGCACTACTACCGCCCGGCCAGCAAAGCCATGAAAAAGCTCATCCGGATGGTGATGGGCGCCGCCAAACAGGGCAATGTCCCGGTGACGATCTGCGGCCTTGCCGTGGGCAACCCGGCCAACGCCACCCAGTACCTGCAGCTGGGCCTGCGGAGCTTTTCCATGAGCCCCCAGAACCTGCTGGAGGCCAAAAAAGCCCTGCTGGAGGCCGACGCCCTCCCGGAGGAGGAAGAATTGGAATAACAAAAAGAAACCGCCCGGTCGAGCAAAATGACTCGGCTGGGCGGTTTTGCGTCTGATGGCTTACTCCAGATTCCCCGTCAGGGTCATCACGGCGGAGAGCACCGCCAGGGGGGCGGTCTCGCAGCGGAGGATGCGGGGGCCGAGGCCAACGGTAACGGCGCCGCATTCGGCAGCGCGGGCAGCTTCCTCGGCGGCAAAACCGCCCTCGCTGCCGGTCACCACGGCGATCCGTTTTGCACGGTTTCCCGGTTCTTTGTTGAAAACTTCCCGCAGCGAAACACCGCCGCACTCGTAAAAGAAGAGCACGAGGTCATAGTCCTTGAAGCGGTCGCACACGGCGTTAAAATCCGGTAGGGGAAGCTCCACCGTGGGCAGAATGCCGCGGCCGCACTGCTTGGCGGCTTCCACAGCCACGCGACAGTAGCGCTCGTTTTTTGCTTCCTCTTTTTTGGGGGCAGCTACACAGTAGCGGCTGAAAAAAGGCACAACATTGGTCACGCCCAGCTCCACGCTGTGGCGGATGGTATCTTCCAGCTTGCCCAGCTTGGGGTACCCGGCAAACAGTGTTACTTCAACACTGGGCTCTGCGGCGCTGGGGTAGCCCTCGGTCACGGTAAACTCCACCCGGCCTGGCTGGATGGAGGTAATGGTGCCCACATACTCCACAGCGTGGGCGTCACACAAAATCACGTTCTCACCAATTTTGGCGCGCATAACGTCAGCCAGGTGGTGGGCGTCGGTGCCGTTCAGGGCGGCGCGGCCATTGCCAACTTCGGCGGTAAAATAGCGGTGCGGCATAGCGTTTATACCTCCGCGGCGTTTTTGCAGATCACGCAAACCCAGCCGCGCTTTTCTTTGATCTCAACCGGTTCCAGCCCGGCGGCACGCAGCCCGGCCAGCACTTCGTCCTTGCGGGTATCGATAATGCCGGAAGCAATGAACCGTGCACCCGGCGCCATCAATACCGGCACATGCGGCGCAAGGGACAAGATAGCCGCCGCCACAATGTTTGCGGTGATGATGTTGTATTTGCCGCTGGCTTTGTCAGAAAGATCGCCCACCAGCACGGTAAAGTGCTCGGCCACGCCGTTTCGCTCGGCATTCTCGCCGGCGGTGCGCACGCACATGGGGTCAATATCCACGCCCTCAGCTTCGGCAGCGCCCAGCTTCAACGCAGCAATGGCCAGAATGCCGGAGCCGGTGCCGATATCCAGCACACGCTCGCCGCCCTTTACCATGCTGTCCAGCGTTTCCAGGCACAGGCTGGTGGTTTCGTGGGTGCCGGTGCCAAAGGCCATGCCGGGGTCCATCGTGATCACAATTCGGTCAGTATCATAGGTTTCCCAGCCGGGTACAATGGCTAGGCGCTGGCCAATGTCCATGGCGTGGTAATATTTCTTCCAGGCGTTCTGCCAGTCTTCCTGTTCAATGCCGCTGGTTTCCAGCTTGTACTCCACGCCGCTGGCTTCCAGCCGCTCTTTGAACAGGGGCAGGATCTCGGCCGGGTTTTCGTCCGGGGCCAGGTACATGTGCACCTTTACAATATCGCGCGGTTGATCCAGCAGGTCCTGCTCGATCAGGTCCACATGGGCAATCTCCCATGCCTGCTGTTCCAGGTCGCGGTAGTCCTCAATATAAATGCCGCCGTTGGATACCATGGTAGCAATCGCTTCGGCGGTTTCGGCATACTGCTGCGGTACGGTAATTTGGATATCGGTCCATTCCATAGGAAAAATCCTCCTGCTTGCGTTGTTGGGTCTTTTTCTATTATACTAAATTTTGTCACAAATGGAAAGGGGCGTTTGCCATGAAGATTGTGCTGCTGAACGTGGAGCAGGCACAAAGCATTTACCGCAGCCAGATGGTGCGGGATTTCCCGGAATCGGAGCTGAAACCCTTTGCTTCGGTGCAGGGCATGATGACGCGCGGCCTGTATGAGCCGCTGGCGTTTTATGACGAGGCCGGTGCCCTGATGGCATATGCCTGGCAGGCGGTTCTGCCCCAGTGCCGCAATGTGCTGCTGGATTATTTTGCTGTTTTACCGCAGTACCGCGGCAGCGGTGTGGGCACGGCGGTGCTGAAAGAGCTTGCCGCCTATTACGCCCCGCGCAAGCAGAGCCTGATCATTGAATGCGAACACCCCGCCGAAGCGCCAGAACCGGCAGTGGCAAGGCGGCGCATTGGCTTCTACCTGCGGGCCGGTGCCCACGCCGCTGCTATGGAAAGCCGCCTGTTTGGCGTGCGGTACCAGATCTACAGCCTGCCCGCGGGCGGGCTTGCCAAAGATGAAGAAATCCATCGCGATTTGCAGGAATTGTACCGCACCATGGTGCCGGAACCCTATTACCGCGGCAACGTGAACTTTTTTGGCGCATAACTGGCACGGCAGGCGGGAAAGCTAACGGCAGACTGAAATAAAAGGAAGTGTGCCGTATGCAGCTGCCCCCAAAAAATTATGACGCCATGGTCAAGCGGACCAACCCGCCCAGCCCGGTCGTCAAGGACTGTCTGTGGGCCTTTTTCGTGGGCGGGGCCATCTGCCTGTTGGGCGAAGCCCTGCGCCAGTTCTACCTGAGCTGGTACGATAAAGACCTTGCCGGAACATTGACCAGCATCACACTGGTGATGCTTTCCGCCATCACTACGGTGCCGGGCTGGTACCAAAAGCTGGCCGCCAAGGCCGGGGCCGGGACGCTGGTACCTATTACCGGGTTTGCCAACTCAGTGGTCAGCCCGGCGGTGGAGTTCAAGGCCGAAGGCTGGATAACGGGCGTTGGCGCTAAAATTTTTACCATCGCGGGCCCGGTGCTGGCGTTCGGCACACTGGCTTCCTGGGTGTGGGGGCTGGTGTATTGGGCGATGAATAAGTTTTGACCCCAAAATCATCGCGCAGGGCGCTGCTTTGGCTGCCCTGCGCATATTTTTTGCCCCGCTGCGGAACACTAAGCCCAAACAAACCGGAAAGGGGATTGCCTGTTATGCCGATACGAAGGGGCGATACCGTAATATTCCCGCACCCGCCGGTGCTGGCGGCCTGGGCCGCCGTGGGCGGCAAAAAAGAGAGCGAGGGCCCGCTGGCAGCGGGCTTTGACGAACTGACTACCGACAATCGGCTGGGACAGTGCAGCTGGGAAGCCGCCGAAAAGCAGTTGCAGCTGCGGGCGGCGCGGCTCTGCCTGCAAAAGGCTGGCTTGCCCGCAGAGCAGGTGGACCTTGCGCTGGCAGGGGACTTGCAGGCACAGTGCACTGCCTCCGGCTACGCGCTGCGGGAACTGGGCGTTCCCTTTGCGGGGCTGTTCGGGGCGTGCAGCACCATGGCGGAGGCGCTGGCGCTGGGCGCGGCGCTGTGCAGCAGCGGGGCGGCGCAGAACCTGCTGGCGATGACTTCCAGTCATTTCTGCGCGGCAGAGCGTCAGTTCCGCACCCCACTGAGTTACGGCGCGGTGCGCACCCCTACCGCCCAGTGGACGGCTACCGCCGCCGGGTGCTGCCTGCTGCGTCCGGCAGGGCAGGGGGTGGGCATTGCCGCCGCGACCCTTGGCCGGGTGCAGGATTATAATATTAAAGATATCAACAACATGGGCGCAGCCATGGCACCGGCAGCAGCCGCTACGCTGCTGCAGTATCTTGCCGACACCCATGCAGAGCTGCGGGATTTCGACTGCATCTACACCGGCGACCTTGGGCTGGTGGGCAGTCAGATGCTGCGGGAGCTGTTGGCGGCAGAGGGTCTGCTGCTGAAAAACCACGCAGACTGCGGCTGTCTGCTCTACGATGCCGGGGAGCAGCGGGTAAAAAGCGGCGGTTCGGGCGCGGGCTGCTGCGCCGCCGTACTCTGCGCACATATCCTGCCAAAGCTGCTGCGCCGCGGCAGCCGCCGGGTGCTGTTCATCGCCACCGGGGCGCTGATGAGCCAGACCACCTTTTTGCAGAAGGAGAGCATCCCGGCAGTGGCACATTTGGTAGAGCTGACCGCACCGGAAAAGGAGAGCTGAAATGAACTATCTGTGGGCATTTTTAGTGGGCGGCGCTATCTGCGCGGCGGGGCAGCTGTTCATCGACCTGACAAAGCTGACCCCGGCACGCATCCTGACCGGCTATGTGGTGGCGGGAGTGGTGCTCTCGGCAGTGGGGCTGTATGCGCCGCTGGCAGAGTTTGCCGGTGCGGGGGCGACGGTGCCCCTGCTGGGCTTCGGGCATCTGCTGGCAAAAGGGGTGCGCACCGCCGTGGCGGAAAAGGGTGCCATCGGCATCCTGACCGGCGGGCTGACTGCTGCTTCTGCGGGCATCACCGCAAGCCTTGTCTGCGGCGTGGTGTGCAGCCTTGCGGGCAAGAGCCATGACCAGAACTAAGCTGTTTTGTCCGCGCTGCTTCGCTATATTTTGCGCCCGGCGGCTGGTAAACTGGGGGCAAAACGGAGGTGAAGCGGATGAAACACAGCGGTCAGACCGTATTATGGGAGCTGTGGGCGGCGCTGTGCCTGTGCACAGCGCTGGTGCTGCCGCCGGGCAGTCCGTGGCTGCACGAGCCGGCGCTGTTGTACCCGGGGCTTTCGCTGGCAGTGCTTGTGCCCGCCGCGTGGGCGGCGTGGTGGATGGCGTTGCCGCCGCAGCCGTTGCCGCCGGAGCAGCTGCTGGAGACGGTGCAGCGGCAGAGCCTTGCCGTGCTGTGCGGGACATAACAGCGGAAAAAACAAAAACCCCTGTGCCGGGTACCCGGTACAGAGGTTTTGTTCGTCAATCAAACTGCGATCAAGCGTTCTTGTTAGCACGCTTTGCCATACGGCTGATCTTGCGGCTGGCGGT
>OHIS01000370.1_pt1 | contig 11741 bp, 10 predicted proteins | sample 1568361 | NCBI WGS metagenome assembly OHIS01 (sample SAMEA3879607, study PRJEB24766) | human gut metagenome | biome: human-associated habitat; feature: feces | place: USA | collected 1985/1987 | reverse complement strand
ATCACTAGAGATGTGCAGTTCATCGCAAATTTTTTTCAGCGTTGATGCTCGTGGAACGCTGATGCCTGCTTCATACTTATAGAGCATTCTCCTTGAGATTCCCAACCGTTCCGCAAGTGCCTCCTGAGTAAGATTGTGTGCTTCTCTGTACTGAATCAGCCTTTCTGCAAAATCCATTATAACGCTCCTTTTTCATTTAGTCAAACATTCGTTTGAAATTAGTATTGACATCGAGTTCTGCTCGTGCTATAATTCGACACGAATTGAGAACTAAAGTTCCCATTAAACATATCACTATAGTTCTCATTTGTCAATAGCAGGTTTTGTGTACGGAAAGCGAGGGGCGCATATGCAGCGGACAATTCTACATTGTGACATGAACAACTTTTATGCTTCTGTTGAGTGTATGCTGGATCAGTCTTTGCGTGGCCACCCTGTTGCCGTAGGCGGAGACCCGGAGAACCGTCATGGAATCATCCTGGCAAAGAATTATGAGGCGAAGAAGTTTGGCATTCAAACCGGCGAAGCACTCTGGCAGGCCCGGAATAAATGCCGCAATCTGATTATCGTCCCTCCCCACTATGAGCAGTACATGAAATACTCTCGATTGGCTCACGAGATATACCTGGATTACACAAATCAGGTGGAGCCGTATGGTATGGATGAGTGCTGGCTCGATGTTTCCGGGAGCATTCGAGGAACCGGCGAGCAAATCGGCAACGAGATCCGGCAGCGCATGAAGGACGAGCTGGGGCTCACAATTTCTGTCGGCGTTTCATTCAATAAGGTATTCGCCAAACTGGGCAGCGATATGAAGAAGCCGGATGCCCTGACCATGATTCCCAAAGAGACCTTTCGGGATATTATCTGGAATTTGCCCGCATCTGATCTGTTAGGTGTAGGAAGGGCTACCGAAGCTGTGCTGGCCAATTATGGAATCCGCACCATTGGTGCTCTCGCCAACGCATCCGAAGACCTGGTCCGAAGAAAACTTGGAAAATGCGGAGTCGCCTGTATTCGCTTTGCACAAGGGTTGGACAACTCCCGCGTGATGGAATACGACTATGAATCCCCGGTGAAGTCCGTGGGTCACGGTCTGACCACCAAAGCGGACCTTGAAAACTCTGCTGAAGTGTGGGCATTGATGCTTGCACTCAGTCAGGACATTGGGCATAAACTGCGAAAATACGATAAACGAGCTGGCGGAGTCCAAATTGATATCCGAAACAACCAGCTCAAAACAAAACAATGGCAGTGCAAGCTAAGTCCCCATACAAACAGTGCTGCAATTATCGCAAAGGCAGCATACACACTTTTTGAGCGGTCCTACTCTTGGGACTATCCAATTCGTTCAGTAACGGTCAGAGCCATCGATCTGTATGCTGCTTCCGCCCCGGAGCAATTAGATATGTTTGGCAATGTATCCGTTGTTGATAAAAAGGAGCGTTTGGAATCTGTTGTGCAGGAGATTCACAGACGCTTCGGAAAAAACTCGATCCTGCCCGCAACAATCAGTCGGAGCCTTCCGAAGTTGCCTACGGATCGGGAAGTGGAAATCAGAATGCCCACTGGCATGTTGAGTTAGGAGGTTACTACATGGTATCTGCATGGAGATTTCGGTCCAGGGCACAAGCCCCGGCACAGATAAGCAATCGCTGTGGAAGCCTGTTTGTGGTTTCGGCTTCGGACATTTGCAACAGCAGTGATCTGCAGAAAGGCATATCATTCGTGTTTGATGCCGCAAAGCCTTTCCGCACAGGAAGGCTATCCTGCTTTCTGAATCCTGACACCAAAGAGTTGGTTCTCAACCGGTACAAGCCAGAAGGGTTTATCTACTCTGGCGGACTGATTGCGGCGGTTCAACAAAACGGGAGGTAACACACATGCAGGAACAGACATACCGACGCGTGGATGTTGGCGTTACGCTGAAGGTTTCCCCGGAAGGGAATGTCCGGCCTCTGACCATCACTTTTGAGAACGGCAAGACCTACACAATCGACCGTCTCAAAGAAAGAAAGCGGGCCGCAGCAACCAAAGTCGGCGGAACCGGCATCCGATATACTGTCGTCATCCAAAACCGTGAAACCTATCTGTTTGAAGATGAAGGGAAATGGTTTGTGGAGGCAAAGAACTACACCGTCTGATTTCACAAATTACAACTGAATATGTCATGATCCATAGGGAGACAGACATGTGTGGGGTTTCCACACGCGATTACGATGAGTAAAGGAGCAGCGATAATGGAGGATCATGAATGGGTGCCGTTTTCATGGCACTGCCCGAACTGTGGCAAAATCGTCACCGGTTTGAAAGACGAATCCGGGACTATCAAAGTAACATGCAGACATTGCCAACTGGTGATGGTCAGAAAGCTAAAAAGCAGAAGACGGGATATCATTGAATTATTTCCGCCAAAGGGCACAGTACCTGTGAGGTGCGCCTATGGGAGATAATGCTCTAATACAGGCAGCCCAGTTTTACAATTCAATACCAGATAAAGAAGTGATGGTCGTGGCATCGTTCCTCAGTAAATCCATCTCGCGGTCGTATCTGTTGGCAACCGGTAGGTAATCCAGAAATATTACATGTTGAAGCCACCGGCAGGAACAACGCAGTAGCTATAGCTATTGTGTGTTCTTGCCGGTGGCTTTTTGTTTTCTCATCACAATCAAAAATCTAAAGCCTGAGTGATCATCAGGGCAGAGGATACGGGAGAGCATTTCCAAAACTGGAAATGCAGATTCAGTACCCTTTATTTGCTGCGCCCAAATGCAGTAATTGCGCCCTGACGCTCCTGTGTCCTCAATGCTCTGCACACAGCAGAAAGGGACAAGAATATGCAGTTCAATCAAAAAGCATTTGGTGAGAGAGTTCGAGATACTCGTAAGGAACGAGGATTTACTCAGGAGACACTGGCAGATGCGCTGAATGTGTCCAGAGAGTTTATCACTCGGATTGAAAAAGGGCGGAATCTTTGCTCCTTTGAATTTTTCATTTCGCTGGCGGTACTTCTCGATTGTTCAGCAGACTACCTATTGTTTGGCGATGAAGATGATCAAGGCAAGCGGCGCACAGAGCTTCTGGCTATCGCCTCGCAGCTGACCGCGCTGGCAAAAAATATGTAAATGTGATCAACCGCTACCATAATGTGACAAGTTAGTTCCTAAAAAACGGAATCCATTTCCTTTAGAATAATAGCAAACAGAACGAATGTTCTGATCGTGAATCTTGAAAACTGAATATCATTCACCAGATACATTACCGTGCAAGGAGCTATGTGGGCGGCACGCCGAGACTTCCCGAAAAGGAACAGCGATTCATGCCAGCCCCAAAATGCCGGATTGCAACCGGCACAGCGATAATCCTGCACAGGGATAATGATACTTCCGTAACTCGCGGCCCGGCCATAAGGAAGGCGGGGAGGTTTGATTCCTATGGAGCAGCACAGCAAGCTGCCGTCTGGTGACTTCCCCCTCTCAGGGCGTCGAGGACAAATATGAGAATACGCTTTATGAATTACGAGCTGCCATGGCTTTGCTGTGGCAGTCTCTTACATATGTTCCATATGTCATCCAAATGGATGCAATTTCAATACAGGAGGCGATGCCTATGATTGTTTCAATCTTACCCTGATTCACAAATTCATAAAGTCAAGAAAGGATCACACTACAATGCTGATTACCAAACTTCGTAAGCCGCTGGCGTTGGTGCTTGTATTTCTGATGTTCTTCAGTATGGTGCCCTTCGGCTATGCGGCTGAATTGCCTGCTTCTCAATTTGAATCTGGTGTAGATCCTCCCGCCGAAGAATCCTTGCCTGAAGATGAGGCTCCCTTCACAGAACCAACGATCACCAACTCAGAGCCTGACCCTGATTCGGTTCCGGAAGACACAATCCCGGAGACAGAATCTGCACCGGAAACAGATAGCTCGGAACCATCCGCAGAAGATGTTCCCCAGGATGGCCCCGGCATTATGGGGGTATCCCCCGGTGATAGTTCGACCTGGGCTATCGGCAGCACCCAGAACAGTATCATGCTGTTTGACTTTGCCGATAACGGCAACTATACCACCGTCCTGAACTCTCAGGTTACCTGCGCCTATAAACCCAATGGCACCGGAACCACCCGGACTGCGTACATCAAAAACTTAGGCTGGCACTTTGCCCGGTATGGCGGTGTTGCCTATGCGGATGATCCGCTGTACTGCATTGAGCCGTGGCGCAGCTACGCAGCCAGTACCTCCGGTAACTCCGTTGACCGGGATGTGACCCTGGACGGCAGCGGCAGCACCTCCGGCAGCAATGTGTGGTATGCTCTGCCTGCCGCACGGCGCGAAGCCATTGGCCTGATCCTGCTGTACAGCAATCAGATGTGGAACCACTCTATCAGCGTGACCACCACATCCAAAGCCAACAATCCCAATGTGCCTCTGCGGATTGCCACCCAGTTCCTCATTTATGAGATTGTCTGCGGACTGCGTGATCCCAGTACGTTCACCCTCAACTCCACCAACGAGTGCGGAACGGCTGGTGACATCTTCTACAATGCTGGTGTGGCATCTGTTACAAACTTCGCCAGCAATTATAACACCCTGGTATCCAACATTCAGGCGGCAAAGAAGATTCCCAGCTTCACAAGTTCCTCCAGCGGTAGCGCTCCCACCATCAATCTGACAGGAGAGGAAACCAGCGTCTATGACAGCAACGGCGTTCTGTCCAACTTCTCCTTTACAGATGGAAATGGCGCTGAGTTCTACAAAAGCGGCAGTACCCTGTACATCACCCAGACCGGCACGATTTCTTCCTCAACAGTTTTCAAGGCGACCCGGTATCTGCCCTCCGCAGCCAGCTCCACCTATAACATCTGGTATATGTCCGGTTCCAGCTATCAGACAACGGTATCCCTTGCCAGTGCTTCCAGCGGCAATCTCAACGCCTATTTCAAACTGAAAGCCCCTGATCCGGGCACCATCAGTCTGACCAAGACCACGGAGGATGGGCAAAACCTTTCCGGCTGGCGGTTTGGCGTGTATACCAATTCTGCCTGCACAAGCCTTGCGGCTGGACCTTACAGCACCAACACCAACGGTAAGATTTCCATTACCGGGCTGACCGCTGGCACTTACTATGTGAAGGAGCTGGGGCATACGGACAGTACCATCAATGCGCTGTACACCTGTTCCAGTACCAACCCGCAAAAAGTAACCGTCACCAGCGGCGGCACCACTTCCGTCAGTTTCTATAACAAACTGAACACCGGCTCCATCAGCCTGACCAAAACCACCGAGGACGGCAAGAACCTGTCCGGCTGGCAGTTTGGAATTTACTCCAATTCTGCCTGCACCACGCTGGTTTCAGGGCCGCACAGCACCAACACCAGCGGTATGATTTCCGTCACCGGGCTTACCCCCGGCACCTACTATGTCAAGGAAATCGGGCACACGGATAGCGCAATCAATGCCCTTTACTACTGCTCCAGCACCAACCCGCAGTCGGTGACTGTGACAGCAGGTGCCACAGCAACGGTCAGCTTCACGAACAAGCTGAACACCGGCAGCGTGAAAATAGTCAAGACCACAAACACAGGAGCTAACCTGAGTGGCTGGCAGATTGGGCTTTATACGGATGCCGCTTGTTCCAACGCTGTGGCTGGTTCTCCCTTCACCACTGGGGCAGATGGCACGGTAACGGCTGCGGGCTTACAGAAGGGAACCTATTACGCCAAAGAGATTCCCACAGACGATCCCTATTGGGAATTTGACACCGCTGTGAAGTCTGTCACAGTTGCCGTTGGCAAGACCGCAGAAGTCACATTCACCAACACCCATTACGGACGCATCGAAATCCGCAAGACCACTAACACCGGAAATCAGCTTGGCGGCTGGACATTCCGGGTGAGAGATTCTGAGGGCAACTCCTACGGAGACTTCACCACCGATGACAATGGCTATGCCTGCACCCAGAATCTTCCGTTAGGGCGGTACACCGTGGTGGAGCTTCCCACGGAGGACAATTACTGGCTGACAGAGCTGGGCTTCCATGATGTGACCGTAAAAGCCGGTGAAACCACTGTGGATACCTGGCTCAATAAGGAGCAGGGCCTGGCTTGGTTCTATAAAAAGACCAACACCGGTGAGTCTGTGGAGGGTTGGCACATCACTGTCTATTCGGATGAAGCCTGCACTCAGAAGGTAGGCACCCTCATCACCAACGAGGATGGTCGGGCTGGGTATTACCTTGATCCCGGCATCTATTGGGCGAAGGAAACCGGTGATGAACATGGTCGGTTTGAGGACGAATACTGGATGGTAGATGAAACTATCCACAAGTTTGAAATCAAGCCCCATGAAGATGTGTCCATCACCTTTACGAATGTCCAGTACGGCAGGCTGAAAATCACCAAGACCGTGGAGGGCGGCGGCTCTGTAGAGGGCTGGCAGTTCAAGATCACGGATGCAGAAGGAAAGGTTCTGGACGGCTCCCCCTTTACCACCGACGAGGACGGCATCATTCTGACCGGGAATCTGCTGCCCGGACAGTACACGGTAGAAGAACTGCTCCCGGAGGACAGCCTGTATGAGTGCAAGGGGGATAACCCCCAGATCGTCACCGTAAAACAGGGTGAAGTTGCCGAGGTAACCTTTGTCAATGCGCTGCGAACCGGCAAGGTTACTGTGGAGAAGATCGACATTACCGGCAGCCCTCTGGCGGGAGCCACCTTCCGGCTGGAATGGAGTGCGGAGGGTTCTCTGTGGTATCCCGTGACCTACTCCGAAACCATTGTCCGGGGCGGCTGTTCCAATCCCGATGTAACGGACGGGAGCCTGACCACTGGCGCAGATGGACTTTTGGAATGGGGCAACCTCTATCCCGGCTTGCAGTACCGTCTGATGGAAACCATAGCCCCGGATGGCTACAATCTTCTGGATGGAACTGCCTTTGAGGGAGAACTTGCCGCTGATAATATGAATGTCAGCCTGCGAGTAGTAAATACCAGGACCTATACGCTTCCCAAGACCGGTTCTACTGGGCTTCGGCTTTTCCCGGTTTTTGCACTGATTCCGGCTTTTGTCTGTTCTTCTGGACTTGTTCTTTCCATTCTTCGAAAAAGGAGATCGTAAATGAATCCCTCCCACATCTTTGCCAGAGATCATCCTCTGGCTATTTTGTTATGAAAACCTTCCCCCGGAAGGGCGCAACAACCCAGCCCGCCTGGACGGCAGGCTAATTGATCGTATAGGTTGATGGTTCAGGCGGAGCCGGGCAGGGCATCAGGTTCCCAGCCCAATGCTTTCAGGCGTTTCAGGTAACTATGTATTTTTCTGTCTCGATTGAAAGAGTCGTAATAGTCAGATCCCAAATCACGAAAAGGCACGCTGTTTTTCAACATGTGGTATATGGCGATCAGCATGGAATGTGCAACCGCAAGTGTGGCGCGGTTCTTACCTCGTCTTGCGGCGATCCGCTGGTATTGCGCCGAGAAATAAGACCCCTTTACAGAACGTGCGGATTTTGCGCATTGGGTCAAAATCGTCTTGAGGGGTTTGTTGCCTTTTGTTGTTTTCCCGTGCTTTCGCCGTCCTGCGCTCTGGCAGTTACCGGGGCAAACCCCAGCCCAGGAACAAAGATGGGCGGCACTGGGGAATCTGCTCATATCCAGACCGATTTCCGCCAGAATCACCTCAGCGCTGCGCCGGGCTATACCGGGAATATCGCAAAGGGCAGCAATCGCCGCTGCATACTCGTCCATGTAATCCTGTACTAGTCTGTCCAAGTCGGCAATACGCCGGTTCAGATCGTCGATATGATCTATGACCTGCGCCAGCAACTTCCTTTGCAGAGGTGTGGTAATCCCCTCAATGGCTGTTACGAGCTGTCCCAGTTTAGAACGCATCCGCCCATGAACCATCTTGGATACCTCCTCCTCACTGGTGGGGACGTCATCTTCAATGATCTTTTCCAGCAATTTTCGGGCGCTCTTTCCGTTGATGTCTTTGACAACAGAGTCCAATTTGATGTTGGCGCCCTCCAGGATTTTTTGCAGACGGTTGGTTTCTCTGCATCGTTCCTCTGTCAGGCTTTTTCGGTAACGGGTAATTTCACGCAGTTCCCGCTGCTCCCGGCTGGGGATATAACTTGCTTTCAGCAGTCCGTGGCGAAGCAGATCCGCAATCCATTCTGCGTCTTTCACATCGGTTTTGCGGCCGGGCAGTGCTTTCATGTGCGCCGCATTGACAACCATGGCATCCAAATCCATCAGCTCAAACAGGTTATACAGTGGTTTCCAAAATACGCCCGTGCTTTCCATGGCAATCATTTCACAGCCTGATTCTGTGAGCCAGGTTGCCAAAGACTTGATCTCGCTGGTCGTTGTGCCGAATTCACGCAGGCTCTGCTCTCCGCCCTGATCCAAGCAGGCCACGATGATCTTCTTATGCACATCAATCCCACAACAACACCGATAGACAACTTCCATACTCCTGCGCTCCTTACAAAAGTTGTCACGGCGCGCTCTCCTAAAGCAATTATTTTGCTATACGTCCTTTACTGCCGTTTGGCTGGGACAATTTGTGGTTCAACAGGAGAGCAATATCAGTTTCATGCGCGCGCTCGTAGCGGCAAAAAAAGCCGATCTTGTGCCGTGCATCTATATTTTATCATGCTGTCTTGTCTGCTGCACCTGGTTTTCATTCATCGTGGTGCAAGCATGTAATGCGGCATGAAGTTTCATGCCGAAAACAAAAACAAAATGACTTCAAGAGAGGATAAATACTATGAAATCTATCAAAAAGCTTTTCGCAATGGGCCTTGCTGTCATGATGGCTCTTTCTATTCCTTTTTCCGTGTCTGCCGCTGAGCTGGAGGATGCTCCCATTGATGAATCTCGGACCGGCTCCCTGACCATTTATAAGTACGACCTGACCAATGCGGAAAAGGACGGCGTATGGGATTCCTCCTATGTGTCCACCGGCGTGTTTGACCAGACCGGCGTCAACGATGTGCTGGGCGGTGGCAGCTCCGCGCTGGGCAACGGCGAAACCGGCTACGGCTATGCCATCAAGGGCGTTGAGTTCAGCTATCTCAAGGTCGCGGACATTGTGACCTTCTCCGAGTCCGAAAATGACAGCCGAACCAACAGCCATGTGGAAGTGCTGTACGCCATCGACAAGACCAAGGGTGCTGACTTCCTGAAAGCCCTGAATCTGGCGGACGGCGCACAGCGCTACACCAATGCGGACGCTCTGGATGAAACCAAGTATTTCTACCAGTCCGATGTGTTGATTGACGCTCTGGCTGCGGCTCTGGAATCCAATTCCACCGTAGTAAAAAATGCTCTGGAAGCCTACATCTCTGCAAACGGCGGCACCGCCATGCCCCTGACCGATGCCTATGGCAAGACACAGGCTACTGATCTGGCGCTGGGTCTGTATCTGGTTGTGGAAACCAAGGTTCCCGAAATGGTCGTGTCCACCACCGATCCCTTCCTGGTATCTGTCCCCATGACCTCCGTGAATGGCACAAACGCCACTGACGGCGGCACCCGCTGGATTTATGACATTACCCTGTACCCCAAGAACCTGACCGGTATTCCCTCTCTGGAAAAGACCCTGCGTGAGAATCAAAACGACACCGGCAAAACCGATGCCTATGCTCACACCGGCACCGCTTCCGCTGGCGATACCATCGACTACCAGATCATTTCCACCCTGCCTTCCATCACCTCTGAATCCACCTATCTGTCCTGCTACACCTTTGTAGATACCCTGTCCAAGGGCCTGACCTACAACAAGGGCGATGTTGTTCTGGAGTTCTTCACCGACACTGCCTGCACCGATTCCGTTGCCAAGTGGACAGAGGCTGACGGCAAGTTTGCTGTTACCTACAATACCACCGATGCCGGGGAATCCGTTATGACCATCGAAATGACTGCTGCCGGCCTGACCGAGATCAACACCTCCAAGGCTGTGTACTCCGGCGCATCCATGGTCAATTCCGGCTACTCCGACTGCACTGTGAGAATCACCTACGCCGCCAAGATGGACAGCAGCAATGATCTGGTGTTCGGTGACAAGGGCAACGATAACAAGGTTGTTCTGACTTGGAAGCGCAGCTCCCAGAACTACTATGATACCCTGGTTGATGATTGCCATGTTTTCAGCTACGGCATTGATCTGACCAAGCTGTTCTCTGACGGCAAGGGCGATTTCTCCAAGGTGGAGTTCCTGATCCAGAACAAGACTGACAACTACTTTGTGAAGGCTGAGCTGAACAAGGCCGAGGGTATCTATTATGTGGTTGACCATGTGACTGATAAGGCGGATGCCACCCACTTTGTTCCCGTCAAAGCCACCGATTCCAAGGGCAAGATCATCGTCAAGGGTCTGGAAGATGACGCCTACACCCTGACTGAGGTTCGCACCGACAGCGGCTATGTGATGCTGAAGCAGGGCATCGATGTGGCCATTTCCCAAAAGAATACCGACACTTCCTGCACCATCTACGGCTCCGATGTTCTGGGCCTGATTCAGAACGATCCCCGGTATCAGAATCTGGGTCCTAAAGATATTAACGCTGTTCAGCAGAAGTATCTGGAGCATAAGCTGCTGACCGCTTCCGCTACTGTGGACGGCAAGAAGGTCACCATGCTGGAGGATAACGGCAGCGTCAATGCCGAAGCGCCCCTGACTGTGGTGAACACTCGCGGCTTTGACCTGCCCAAGACCGGTGATCACGGTACCTGGATGTACAGCATCGGAGGCGTGCTTCTGATGGCAGTTGCTGCAAGCGCCATGTTCTTTGCTCTTCGCAAGAAGGGTTCTGTCAACTAACCTTATCCATCTGTCCCGGAGGGAAACCTCCGGGACACTCTTTTGGAGGTACATATCCTGTGAAACACAAAATAACCATCATTGTTGCCGCACTTCTGATCTTTATCCTTGCTCTGGGGATAACGCTTTACCCGCTTATCAGTAATTATGTAAACCAAAAGTATGCTTCGACCATCTACACCAAGTATGAGGAGATGATTCAAAATGCTGACGAAACAGAATTACAGGAAGCCCGCAATCTTGCGCACTCTTACAACGAAGCGCTCGCACCGGTTTCCTCCTATGACAAGGAAGGCATCTCCGAGGCCAGCCACAACTACGATTCTCTTTTGAACCTGGGTGGGAACGGCATTATGGGTTACATCGAAATCCCCTGTATTCAGGTAAATCTGCCGATCTACCATGGCACCGATACTGAGACACTAGAAAGAGGTGTGGGGCATCTGCTGGGCAGTTCACTTCCTGTTGGCGGCTCCGGTACCCATGCAGTATTATCGGGACACTCCGGTATGGCTGGCCAGAAAATGTTTACCGATCTGCTTCAGATGAAGACGGGCGACATTTTCTACCTCCATGTACTGGGGGAAACCCTGGCATACGAAGTAGACAGCTTGAACACTGTGCTTCCCCATGATACCAGTCTTCTGGGCATCACAGACGGTTCTGATCTATGTACGCTTATCACCTGCACGCCGATTGCAGTCAATTCCCACAGGCTGCTGGTTACCGGACACCGGATTCCCTTTGAAGCTGCAAAGCAAATCGTGGAAGAAACCCAGCAGGAGGATATCGAAGTTGAATCCGCTTGGGAACAGGAATACCTGCGGGGACTGTATATTGCCATCGCGATTGTCCTGATCCTTTTTCTCATCTGCATTGTGGTGGCACTACTGGGGAGAAACAAAGATGTGT
>OHIS01000368.1_pt1 | contig 11802 bp, 7 predicted proteins | sample 1568361 | NCBI WGS metagenome assembly OHIS01 (sample SAMEA3879607, study PRJEB24766) | human gut metagenome | biome: human-associated habitat; feature: feces | place: USA | collected 1985/1987 | reverse complement strand
GCCTGAAAAAGAGCGCCCTGGGCCTTTCCGGCGGCCAGCAGCAGCGCCTGTGCATCGCCCGGGCTCTGGCTGTCAAGCCCGAAGTCCTGCTGATGGACGAGCCCACCAGCGCCCTGGACCCCGGCTCCACCATGAAGGTGGAGGAGCTGATGAGCGAGCTGAAAAAGAACTACACTGTGGTCATCGTCACCCACACCTGGGATATTGTCATGGGCATTTTTGAGGCTTCCAAAAGCGTTGTCAGCAGCGCTGCCGGAGTAATCGTCGGACAGACCAACATCGACATTTCCTCTGTGGTCGGCGGACTGGAAAGCAGACTGAATGAAATGGAATTGGGACCGCTGTTTGGACTTTGGTTCCAATCTTTGTTCGTGGGACTATGCACCTGGGCCATCACCATCTGCATTTTCATCATTACCTATGGACGAATGATTGAAGTGTTCCTCGTCACCTCCGTAGCACCCATTCCCATGGCAACCATGGTCAACCGGGAATGGGGACAGATGGGACAGAACTATTTGCGTACCCTTTTTTCCCTGGGCTTCCAGGCGTTTCTCATTGTGGTATGCGTGGCAATTTACTCGGTGCTGGTGCAGAATATTTCCGTGTCCGGTGACATCAGTGCCGCCATCTGGACCTGCATGGGCTATACCGTGCTGCTCTGCTTCTGCCTGTTCAAAACCAGCAGCCTTGCCCGTTCCGTATTCAATGCCCATTAAGGAGGTGTGTCCATGCCCTATGTAACCATTCCCAAAGACTTAACAAAGGTCAAATCCAAGGTGCTGTTCAACCTGACAAAACGGCAGCTGGTGTGCTTCAGTGCCGGACTGCTTGTAGGTGTTCCCCTATTCCTTCTCACCAAAGAGCCTCTGGGAAACTCCACCGCTGCCCTGCTTATGATCCTCACCATGCTCCCTGCATTTCTGCTGGCACTGTACGAAAAGAACGGACAGCATCTGGAAGTCATCATCCGCAATGTTGCCGCCGGCCACTTCAGCCTGCGCATGGGCGTGCCCGAGGGCAAGGTGTTCAAGACCCCCATCCTGGAGTACAGCTACAAGAACGACGACCTGCATGACCCGTTCATCAACCATTATTACGCCTTGGCCCTTGACCTTGCCACCCAGGAAGAGCTGGACACCATTGCCAAGTACGCCTTCAAGGTCAACGAAGTGCTGAAGAAGATCATGCTGGATGCCAACATCCGCCTGATTGACTTCAAACTGGAGTTTGGCCGCCTGTCTGACGGCACCATCATTCTGGCTGACGAGATCAGCCCGGATACCTGCCGCTTCTGGGATGCCACCACCGGTGCCCACCTGGATAAAGACCTGTTCCGCCGCAGCCTTGGCGGTGAGGCCGATGCCTACCAGGAAGTTATGAAGCGCCTGCTGGGCTGATTGAACCAAGCTTAGTCCAGCCAATGTTCAGGGTGTACTGGAACCGCCGTTCGCTCTTCCGGTGCACCCTGCCATCGTTTGAAACAGGAAACGGAGAACTGAATGAAGGAGCTTTGTCCCGCCGAAGCACTGCATGAAGAATGCGGCGTGTTCGGTATCTATGATTCCACCGGCAAAACCAACATGGTCAGCGCCGTGTACAGCGCGTTGTATGCCCTGCAGCACCGCGGCCAGGAAAGCTGCGGCATTGCCCTGAACGTGGACGGTGTGCTGACCGGCTACCGTGATCTTGGCCTGGTCAGCGAGGTATTCACCCCGCGCGTGCTGGCTGACCTGCCGCAGGATGCCAAGATGGCCACCGGCCATGTGCGCTATGCCACCAGCGGCCAGCGCACCCGCGCCAACGCCCAGCCCATGGTTCTGCACCACTGCAAGGGCACTATGGCCATCTGCCACAACGGCAACCTGACCAATGCCCCCCAGCTGCGCCACAAGCTGGAAATGAACGGTTCGATCTTCCACGGCACTTCGGACACCGAGGTCATCGGCTATCTGCTGACCCAGAACCGCCTGATCAGCCCGGATATTGAAACAGCTGTCTGCCGCACGATGGAGCAGATCGTGGGTGCTTACAGCCTGGTCATTATGACCCACACCAAACTGATCGCCGCACGCGATCCTAATGGCTTCCGCCCTCTCTGCATTGGCCAGCTGCCGGATGGCTCCGGCTGGGCTTTTGCTTCGGAATCCTGTGCGCTGGATGCTGTAGGCGCCCGCTTTGTGCGCGATGTACTGCCCGGCGAGATCGTGGTGGCAGACTACACCGGCCTGCGCACCATCCGCACCCACTGCGGCACTGCGCCGCACACGATGTGCGTGTTTGAGTACATTTATTTTGCCCGCCCCGATTCCATTATCGAGGGCACCTGCGTGCATGACGCCCGCCTGCAGGCCGGGCGCTTTCTGGCACAGGAGCATCCGGTGGAAGCCGATGTCGTCATCGGTGCGCCGGATTCCGGCCTGGATGCCGCCCTTGGCTATGCGCAGGAAAGCGGTATTCCCTATGGCGTGGGCTTTATTAAAAACAAATATGTGGGCCGCACCTTCATCCAGGGCTCCCAGGCCCAGCGTGAAAGCAGTGTGCGCATCAAATTGAACGCAATTTCCTCCACCGTTGCGGGCAAGCGCGTTGTGCTTGTGGATGACTCCATCGTGCGCGGAACCACCAGCGCCCGCACCATCAAGCTGCTGCGCGACGCCGGTGCCAAGGAAGTACACTACCGCATTTCGGCCCCGCCGTTTGCCCACCCCTGCTATTTCGGCACCGACATCCCGGACGAAAAAGACCTGATTGCCACCGGCCATACGGTGGAGGAGATCCGCCAGATCGTGGGGGCCGATTCCCTGGGCTACCTGAGCATTGAACATGTGACCCAGCTGGCCATCCACAGCAAGTGCGGGTTCTGCACCGGCTGCTTTACCGGCCATTACCCGGTGCCCGCCCCCAACGAGACGATGGACATTGTATACGATAAACCCCTGAGCCAGTCCCAGACCAAAAAACGCCTGTAAGCTGATAAGGAGAGAAACATAATGGAAAAAAGCTATTCTGCAAGCTACGCTGCCGCTGGTGTGGATATTACCGCCGGTTACAAGGCAGTTGACCTGATGAAGCAGCATGTTGCCCGCACCATGAACGAGCACTGCATTGGCGGCCTGGGCGGCTTTGGCGGCCTGTTTGAGCTGGACTGCACCGATATGCCCCACCCCGTGCTGATTTCCGGCACGGACGGCGTTGGTACCAAGCTGCGCATTGCCCAGTACATGAACAAACATGACACCGTTGGCATTGATTGCGTTGCCATGTGCGTGAACGATGTCATCTGCGCCGGTGCCAAGCCGCTGGTGTTCCTGGATTACATCGCCTGCGGCAAAAACGTGCCGGAGCGCATTGCCGAGCTGGTTGCCGGTGTAGCCGAAGGCTGCGTGCAGGCTGGCTGCGCCCTGGTTGGCGGTGAGACTGCCGAGATGCCCGGTTTTTACCCGGAGGACGAGTACGACCTGGCCGGCTTTACCGTTGGCGCTGTGGACAAGAGCAAGATCCTGGACAACTCCACCATGCAGCCCGGCGATGTGATCATCGCCCTGCCTTCCACCGGCGTACACTCCAACGGGTTCTCTTTGGTGCGCAAGATCTTTGACCTGGAGAACAACCCCGATGTGCTGAAAAAGACCTTTGACGGCATGGACAAGACCCTGGGCGAAGCCCTGCTGGCCCCCACCAAGATTTATGTCAAGCCTGTGCTGGCCGTGATGAAGGAAGTTACCGTCAAGGGCGTTTCCCACATTACCGGCGGCGGCTTTTACGAGAACATTCCCCGCAGCCTGAAAGCCGGCTGCTGCGCTGTGATCAAGAAGAGCGATGTGCGCACCCCCGTGCTGTTTGATGTGCTGGCTAAAGAGGGCAACATTCCGGAGCGCGATATGTTCAACACCTTCAACATGGGCGTTGGTATGATTTTGACCGTAGCTGCCGAGGATGCCGACAAGGCCATTGAGATCCTGAAAGCCAACGGCGAGGATGCTTACCGCCTTGGTGTGATTGGCGAAGGCAGCGGGGTGCAGCTGGTATGATGAAGATTGCTGTGCTGGTTTCCGGCGGCGGCACCAACCTGCAGGCCATCCTGGAAAGCGAACGCCGCGGGGAGAACCCCAACGGTAAGGTTACCCTGGTGGTTGCCAGCAAACCTGGTGTGTATGCGTTGGAACGCGCTGCAAACTTCGGCGTGGAAACCGCCGTGGTGCGCCGCAAGGATTACGCCACCAGCGAGGAGTTTGACACTGCCCTGCTGCGTGTGCTGAAAGACCATGGCATTGAGCTGGTGGTTCTGGCAGGATTTTTGAGCGTGCTGGGCCCCAGCGTGATTGCCGCTTACCCCAACCGCATCCTGAACATCCACCCCAGCCTGATTCCCAGCTTTTGCGGCCCCGGCTACTATGGCCTGAAAGTGCATGAGGAAGCGCTGAAGCGCGGCGTGAAAGTGACCGGCGCTACCGTCCACTTTGTCAACGAAGTGTGTGACGGCGGGCCCATCCTGCTGCAAAAAGCCGTGGAAGTGCAGCCCGGTGATACCCCCGAAGTGCTGCAGAAGCGCGTGATGGTGGAAGCCGAATGGAAGTTGCTGCCCCAGGCCATTGCCATGGTGTGCAATGGCGAAGCCTGACCGAACAAGGAGGATTCCCGCATGAAAAAGAATCTTTATACTTATCTGGCCGGTAACGAATATCCCGGCCGCGGCATCTGCATCGGCCGTTCGCCGGACGGCACCAAGGCCATGATTGCTTACTGGATCATGGGCCGCAGCGCCAACAGCCGCAACCGCGTGTTTGACGCCATCCCCGGCGGCATCCGCACGGTAGCCGCAGACCCCGCCAAGCTGGAAGATCCCCACCTGATCATCTATAACCCGGTTCTGACCCTGAACGATACCACCATTGTGACCAACGGTGACCAGACGGATACCATTTACCGCTACATGCGGGATAACCTGTTCCCCGGTTACGGCTTTGAAGCAGCCCTTGCCACCCGCACTTTTGAGGACGATGCCCCCAACTTTACCCCCCGCATTTCCGGCGTTGTGGATATGCGTCGCGGCGGCTACAAGCTGAGCATCCTGAAAAGCTGCGATGGCAACCCCGCCAGCGTGCAGCGCCAGACCTTTGACTATCCGCAGCCCGTTGCAGGCGAAGGCCAGCTGATTACCACCTACCAGAAAAACGGCTCCCCCATCCCCAGCTTTGCCGGTGAGCCGCTGCGCGTGACACTGGACCAGAACGATGCCGACGAATTTGCCGGAAAGTTGTGGGAAGCCCTGAACGAAGATAATAAGGTCAGCCTGTTTGTGCGTGCCATCACGCTGGAAACCGGCGATTATGAAGATGTGATCCTGAACAAATACAACACGGTGGAGGGCTGAACTTATGAACGAATTCCAGCTGAAATACGGCACCAACCCCAACCAGAAGCCTGCCCGCATTTTTATGGCAGACGGTTCTGATCTTCCCGTTACCATTTTGAATGGCAAGCCGGGCTACATCAACTTTCTGGATGCGTTCAACAGCTACCAGCTGGTGCGCGACCTGAAAAAAGCCCTGGGCCAGCCTGCTGCTGCCAGCTTTAAGCATGTTTCCCCCGCCGGTGCCGCCATTGGCCTGCCACTGGACGAAACGCTGAGAAAGATGTATCATATTAGTGCAGAGGCTGAGCTTTCTCCCCTGGCCTGCGCTTATGCCCGCGCCCGCGGTGCGGACCGCATGTCCAGCTTTGGTGACTGGATCGCCCTGTCTGATGTGTGCGACCTTGCCACCGCAAAGCTGATCCAGCACGAAGTTTCGGACGGCATCATTGCCCCCGGTTATGACGCCGACGCCCTGGAAGTGCTGAAATCCAAAAAGAAAGGCAACTACAACATCGTTGCCATTGATCCGGATTATATCCCCGCTCCGCTGGAGCGCCGCATCGTATTCGGTGTCACCTTTGAGCAGGGCCGCCAGGATCTGGAGATCAGCGTGGATACCATGCTGCAAAACTTTGTAACCGAGAACAAGACGGTGACCGATGCCCAGAAGCGCGATCTGATCATGAGCTTGATCGTGCTGAAATACACCCAGTCCAACTCCGTCTGCTATGTGCAGGACGGCCAGACCATCGGTGTGGGCGCAGGCCAGCAAAGCCGCATCCACTGCACCCGCCTGGCAGGCCAGAAAGCCGACAACTGGCAGCTGCGCCATATGCCCAAGGTTCTGGACCTGCCGTTCCGCGAGGATATCTCCAAGCCCAACCGCGATAACGCGATTGATGTTTACATCGGCGATACCCCGGAGGATGTGATTGGGGATGACGTTTGGGCCGAAACCTTTACTGTGCAGCCTGCCCCGTTAACTGCCGAGGAAAAGAAAGCCTGGCTGAGCAAGGTAACGAATGTTGCCCTGGGCAGTGATGCATTCTTCCCCTTTGGGGACAACATTGAGCGCGCCCGCCGCAGCGGTGTGACCGCCATTGTGCAGCCGGGCGGCTCCATCCGCGATGATCAGGTTATTGCCACCTGCAACAAGTACGGCATTGCCATGGCGTTCTGTGGTATCCGGCTGTTCCACCACTAAGCAAAAACGAAGTTTTTGCTAAATAATAAATAATAATTAAGAATGAAGGTGTGCCGCAAGCGGCACGGTTTTGGATATTAGAGTTCTAATATTTTTTAAGCGGTGCGCAGCAACGCGGTCCACCTTCATTATTCTTTATTCATTATTCTTTTTTCATTTCAAGCTAAGGAGTTTGCCATGAAAATTCTGGTTGTTGGCGGCGGCGGGCGTGAACACGCCATTATCCGCGCGCTGAAAAAAAGCCCCGACTGCGGCGATATCTGGTGTGCCCCTGGCAACGGCGGCATTGGTTACGATGCCACCTGCAAAAACATCTCTGCAACGGATGTAGACGCCATGGTCGCCTTTGCCAAGGCAGAAGCCTTTGATTATGTTGTTGTTGCACAGGACGATCCCCTTGCCCTTGGCATGGTGGATGCTTTGGCCAAGGTGGGCATCCCCGCTTTTGGCCCGGATGCCGCTGCCGCCCGCATTGAAGCCAGCAAGGTGTTCAGCAAGGACCTGATGAAAAAATACGGCATTCCCACCGCCGGCTATGAAACCTTTGACGACCCCGCCAAGGTGATGGATTACATCCGCAGCAAGGGCAAGTACCCGGTTGTTATCAAGGCGGATGGCCTGGCGCTGGGCAAAGGCGTACTGATCTGCCAGAATGAGCAGGAAGCCGCCGATGGCGTAAAGGAAATCATGCTGGACAAAAAGTTCGGCGCTTCCGGCAACCATGTTGTGGTGGAAGAATTTTTGACCGGGCCGGAAGTCAGCGTGCTGTCCTTCTGTGATGGCAAAACCGTCAAGCCGATGGTTTCCAGCATGGACCACAAGCGCGCTTTGGACCATGACGAGGGCCTGAACACCGGCGGCATGGGCACCGTTGCCCCCAACCCCTGCTACACCCCCGCCATTGCCGCCGAGTGCATGGAGAAGATTTTCCTGCCTACGGTTGCCGCCATGCAGGCAGAGGGTTGCCCCTTTAAGGGCTGCCTGTACTTTGGCCTGATGCTGACCCCGGACGGCCCCAAGGTGATTGAATACAACTGCCGCTTTGGCGACCCCGAAACCCAGGTAGTACTGCCCCTGCTGGAAAGCGACCTGCTGACCGTGATGCAGGCCTGCACCAACGGCACGCTGGACAAGACCGAGGTCAAGTTCAGCGATGGCGCTGCCGCCTGTGTGGTGCTGGCTTCCGGCGGATACCCCGTTGCCTATGAAAAGGGCAAGGAGATCACCGGCCTGGAGAATGGCCAGGTGCCCGGTGCTGCCGATGTGACCGTATACCATGCCGGTACCGCCATCAAGGATGGCAAGCTGGTTACCAACGGCGGCCGCGTGCTGGGTGTAACGGCAACCGCCGCCACCCTGCCCGAAGCCCTGAAAAAGGCTTACGCCGCTGCTGACTGCATCCATTTTGACAAACTGCACCGCCGCAGTGATATTGGTGCCCGTGCCCTTGCGGCAATGAAAGCACAGGAGGGTTAAACAAGAATGGTTTACCGCATTTATGTAGAAAAAAAGCCCGGCTTTGACGGCGAAGCCCAGGGCCTGAAGCATGAACTGGTTGAGCTGGTTGGCATTAAGGGCCTGAAAGCTCTGCGCCTGTTGAACCGCTATGATGTGGAAGGCATTGACCGCGACCTGTTTGAGAAAGCCATCCCCACCGTGTTCAGCGAACCGCCAGTCGATGTGACCTATACTGAGCTGCCCACCGCCAAGACGGTGTTTGCTGTGGAGTATCTGCCCGGCCAGTTTGACCAGCGTGCAGATTCTGCTTCCGAGTGTATCCAGCTGCTGAGCCAGGGCGAGCGTCCGTCTGTGCGCAGTGCCCGCATCTACCTGCTGGACGGCGAGCTGAGCGCAGAGGATCTGGAAGCCATCAAGAAGTACGTCATCAACCCGGTGGAAGCCCGCGAGGCCAGCCTGGACACCCGCGATACCCTGAAAATGGAATTTGCCGTGCCCACCGCTGTGGAAACCCTGAACGGCTTCTGCGCTTTGGATGACGCTGCGTTGGAGAATTTCCGCAATGAAAAGGGCCTGGCCATGGACCACGCCGACATTGTGTTCTGCCAGAACTACTTCAAATCTGAACAGCGCGACCCGACCATTACCGAAATCCGCCTGATCGATACCTACTGGTCTGACCACTGCCGTCACACCACCTTCGGCACTATCCTGAACGATGTCAAGATTGACGACGAAGTTGTGCAGGCTGCATTTGACCGTTACATGGCCCTGCGTGCCGAGACCGGCCGCGATAAAAAGAACCGCACCCTGATGGACCTGGCCACCATCGGCGCCAAGGCCCTGAAACAGCGCGGCATCCTGCAGAACCTGGACGAGAGCGAAGAGATCAATGCCTGCACCGTCAAAATCAAGTGCGATGTGGACGGCGAATTGCAGGATTGGCTGTTCCTCTTCAAGAACGAGACCCACAACCACCCCACCGAGATCGAGCCCTTCGGCGGCGCTGCTACCTGCATCGGCGGTGCCATCCGTGACCCGCTGTCCGGCCGCAGCTACGTCTATCAGGCCATGCGCGTCACCGGCGCAGGCGACCCGCTCAAGCCGGTCAGTGAGACATTGCCCGGCAAGCTGCCCCAGCGCAAGCTGGTGACCACTGCTGCCGCAGGCTATTCCTCCTACGGCAACCAGATCGGCCTTGCTACCGGTCAGGTGGATGAGATCTACCACCCCGGCTATGTGGCAAAGCGCATGGAGATCGGCGCTGTTGTGGGCGCTACCCCTGCTTCCCACGTCCGCCGCGAGTGCCCCGCTCCCGGCGATGTGATCGTGCTGCTGGGCGGCCGCACCGGCCGTGACGGCATCGGCGGTGCCACCGGTTCCTCCAAGGCCCACAAGCTGGACAGCCTGGAGCACTGCGGTGCCGAGGTGCAGAAGGGCAACGCCCCCATTGAGCGTAAGCTGCAGCGCCTGTTCCGCCGCGAGGACGCCTGCTGCATGATCAAGCGCTGCAACGACTTTGGCGCAGGCGGCGTTTCCGTTGCCATCGGCGAGCTGGCCGACGGCCTGAACATTGACCTGAACAAAGTTACCAAGAAGTACGAGGGCCTGGACGGCACCGAGCTGGCTATCAGCGAAAGCCAGGAGCGCATGGCTGTTGCTGTTGCCGCTGAGGATGCCGAAAAGTTCATTGCCCTTGCCAATGAGGAAAACCTGGAAGCCACCGTGGTTGCTACCGTTACCGAGGAAAAGCGGATGCGCGAGAACTGGAACGGCGTTGCCATCGTGGACCTTTCCCGCGAGTTCCTGAACTCCAACGGTGCTGAGCGCCATGCCGATGTGCATGTTCTGCCCGGCACGGTATGGCAGCCCCAGTGGGCCGGTTCCACCTTTGCCGAAAAGCTGGAAAACCTGGTTGGCGACCTGAACGTTTGCAGCCAGAAAGGCCTGGGCGAGCGGTTTGACTCCACCATCGGCGCTTCCACCGTGCTGATGCCTTACGGCGGTAAATACCAGCTGACCCCCACCATGGCCATGGCTGCCAAACTGCCGGTGGATGGCGAAACCACCACCTGCTCCGGCATGGCCTGGGGCTTTAACCCCTATCTGACTGAAGCGGACCCCTACCGCGGCGCTTACATGGCCGTTGTGGAAAGCGTGACCAAACTGGTTTGCGCCGGTTTCCGCCACAAGGATATGTACCTGACTTTCCAGGAATATTTTGAGCATCTGAACACTGCCCCCGAACGCTGGGGCAAGCCGCTGGCCGCCCTGCTTGGCGCGCTGGATGCCCAGATGGGCCTTGGCATTGCTTCCATCGGCGGCAAGGACAGTATGTCCGGCAGCTTTGAAGGCCTGGATGTTCCCCCCACGCTGGTCAGCTTTGCCACCGCCATTGGCAACACCGCCAACGTCATGAGCCCTGAGTTCAAGAAAGCCAACAGCTCTGTTGTCATCCTGAAGCCGCAATACAAGGACGGCATGCCGGAGATCGGCAGCCTGCTTTCCATCTACAAGATCGTGGAGCAGATGATCGACGAAGGCAAGGTGCTGGCCGCAGCAACGCCGGGTTACGGCGGCATTGCCGAAGCACTGTTCAAGATGTGCGTCGGCAACCACGTGGGCCTGTCCCTGAGCCGCGATATCAACCTGGACGACCTGTTCAAGCCCTGCTATGGCGCAGTTATTCTGGAGCTTCTGGATGCTTCTGCCGGTGAATTCCTCGGTTCCACCACCGTGGATTACGTCATCAACGTCAACGGCGAAAACATCGACCTGCAGCACCTGCAGGATGTATGGGAAGCAAAGCTGCAGCCTGTCTTCCCCTACCTCAAGGCTGGCGAGGAAGTTAAATCCCTGGAATACAAGGTCAACTGCTTCCAGCGCGTTGCCCCGGCTGTGCGCCTGGCCACCCCGCGCGTTATCATCCCTGTGTTCCCCGGCACCAACTGCGAATACGACACTGCACGCGCATTCCGCCGCGCCGGTGGCGACCCGCACATTCTGGTGTTGAAGAACCTGACCCCCGCCGACGTTGCCGCCAGCTGCGAAGCCCTGGTGAAAGAGCTTGACCAGAGCCAGATTCTGATGCTGCCGGGCGGTTTTTCCGGCGGCGATGAGCCGGACGGCTCCGCCAAGTTCATTGCGGCGTTCTTCCGCAACCCCGCTGTGGCCGATGCCGTCAACCGTCTGCTGAACCAGCGTGACGGCCTGGCACTCGGCATCTGCAACGGCTTCCAGGCGTTGATTAAGCTGGGCCTTGTGCCTTATGGCGAGATCCGCCCGATTACCGAGAACGACCCGACCCTAACCTTTAACACTATCCACCGCCACCAGAGCATGCTGGTGCGCACCCGCGTAGCTTCCAACAAGAGCCCCTGGCTGAGCGAATGCAATGTGGATGATGAACACCTGATCGCCATCAGCCACGGCGAAGGCCGCTTTGTCTGCAATGACGGCCTGCTGCAGCAGCTGATTAACAACGGCCAGGTTGCCACCCAGTATGTTGACCTGAACTGCGTGCCCACCATGGATATGCGCTACAACCCCAACGGGTCTGTGCTGGCCATTGAGGGCATTACCAGCCCGGACGGCCGCGTGTTCGGCAAGATGGGCCACTCGGAGCGCAGCGGCGAGTACCTGTACAAGAACGTTACCGGTGACAAATATCAGCCGATCTTTGAGGGCGGCGTGGACTATTTCAAGATTTGATGGTAGAATAGAGAAAAACTCCTTCCGTCATCGCTGACGCGATGCCACCTCCCTCTGAGAGGGAGGCTTT
>OHIS01000363.1_pt1 | contig 11926 bp, 8 predicted proteins | sample 1568361 | NCBI WGS metagenome assembly OHIS01 (sample SAMEA3879607, study PRJEB24766) | human gut metagenome | biome: human-associated habitat; feature: feces | place: USA | collected 1985/1987 | reverse complement strand
GAAATAGAATATGCCCTGCCGAGAAACAATGAACTGATCATCGGGATGAAGGACGGCAAACACCATACAATAACGGAAATAAGTAATTCATATGAATTGAGTTCAGCGATTCGCAGGCAGATTTTTACGCTTGAGACAGAAACACCGGACGTTTTGGCGGCGCAGCTTAATGAAAATGAGACTTCGTTCAACAAAAGAATGATATGGATGGCGCTTGGCGGCGGTGCCGTGTTTATCGGGTACGCCTTTATTGTATCGTTTTTGACGGGCGGCAGGGAACTAAGCGAATTTACGAACGCGGATTGGGATATGTTCATACCGATGGGAATTGGTGGCGTATTGACGGCTATTATATATAACTGTGCGCTGATTCGGCGGGCGAAAAGGATGACGCTTATTGATAATATCATATATTGTTTGCATGGGGCGGTAATAGCCACCGAACCTTTGTCATGCGGCAATGCTGAGAGCGTTTATACGGACGAAAACTATGAAAAAAGAATAATTGTGTGCAGCTTCCCGAATGATAAAGGCGTTTATTACTGTGTGCAGACGTTAGATGACAACAAGGATGAACTGCCGGAGGATGTTTTTTCTAAGCTTATAGATATCACATCTAATATACAGAAAAGCGGAGAATAGCAGAAGAGAATATGAATCCCGCCCGGCATTGCATCGGGCGGGTGTGTTGGTTTATTTATTTCTCCCCAAACTGCACCTTTACGCCGTTTACCTCCACGACGTCGTCCGCGGGGATGAGAATGTATTTCAGGCCGTCTATTTTGCGCAGCTCTATCATGTCGCTGCGCTCCGGGTCAACCTTCACGGTGACCTCCGGCGTGGTTATGACGAATTGCTTTTTGTCTATCATGTTCACGGGCGGAAGGGCCGCGTCCGTGCCGAAGTGCGCATCGAACGCATCGGAGAACACCTGCACGCGCTCCGCCGATACGCCGCATTGACCAAGTACCGCGCCAAGCTCGTTTTTGGATAGGGCGAGCGGCTCCTCAACATGGTTTTCCTTATGCATTTCCATTATTTGGCCTATATGCTCCTGCACGGACTGCACGGTTTCTATGCGGCATTCTTCCGCCAGCGCTTCCGAAAGTATTTCGCTGAAAACCTCCTTTTGCGATGCTGCGGGCATGGGCGGCTCTATACCGAAAACGGCCGTGGTGAACTCCGGATGGTTATCGGCTGTGCTCTTGGTGTAATAAAGCGTTGCGTATATGTTTGCGGCGCGGTTATCGAACGCGGGGAACATGAAGCCAAGCTGCGGCGCGGAAACGGCAAAGCCGTTGTTGAGCGCGTTGAAGCAGTTTTCCGCAAGCTGATAGCTCAATACGGGCTGGGTCTGCTTAACGGGGCATATGCTGCAAATGAAGTAGCTAAATTCCTCGTCTGATGCATCGTGCTGCGCATGGCCGTCGCTGCTTCGGTAGGGGACGGAGTAAGTGTCGTGCACGAGCAGTATTATATAACCGCCGTCTATGTTCAGCGTCTGCGCCACGCGGTTGTAGAACGCGGCAAGCAGTTCCTCGTTTTCAAGGCCGCATGCGCGCATGGCCATGAGCAGCTTATGCTCATCGCTTTCCATGACCTGCCGCGCGCTGAATTCAAGGTTGATAAGGCTGCGGCCTATCGTGCCGGAAATAGGCTTCTTCAGCAGGGCAAGGAACCGTTCCGATTCATCCTGCACCATTGTCTGAACACTTTCACGGAAGGTGCTTATAACCTTCTTTGATTCATTAACGTAGCAGCCGTGCACGGCGTTTATCCATGTTTTATCCGGCTTGAACCGGCGGCGTATCTCCCGCGCTTCTTTATCGTTCATTATAATTAAACCTCGCATTATTCTCGTTTTGCCAAAAGGCAGATATGATTATACCATAAAACAGCTCTCCTGCGACAGCTTGCAAACGATGCCGCGCTTTGCTAAAATTACAGGCATGGCAACGGAGGAGTTTACGGATGATATACGTTATGGGCGATATACACGGCAGCAGGCGCCGGTTCGACGCAGTAATGGAACAGATTAAGCTGACGGATGAGGATACGCTTTATATACTGGGGGACGTTATAGACCGCGGGGAACACGGCGTGGAGCTTTTGCAGCGCATACGGGCGGCGAAGAACATGCGCATGATACTGGGCAACCATGAATACATGATGCTGTGCCTGCTGCGCGCGGACTACGACCCGGCGGACAGGACGCAGGAGCAGCGGCGCGAGCATTGGTACAGAAACGGCGGGGACGTTACGCACAGGGACATAAAAAAGCTGAGCGAAGCGGAGCTGGGATCCCTTTTTGATTGGATAGACGCGCTGCCGACGGAGCTGGACATAACCGTGAACGGCAGGCGATATAAGCTTGTCCACGCCATGCCGAAGGAGCTTTTTTACCTTGCAAAGCGGCCGCAGCTTGGCGAAAAATACTTTTCCGTATGGGACAGGCAGTCCGGAGAGGCGCCGCTTAGCGGCGAATACACAATGATATTCGGTCATACCACCAGCCATCATTATCAGGATGGTTCGCCCATGCGCATATGGCACGGCCCTGATCGCATGGACATAGACTGCGGCTCCGCCTATCCTGACGTGCAGGATAAAAACGCCGAATTCATAGGCCGCCTGGCCTGCATAAGGCTGGACGATATGCGGGAGTTTTATTCGGGGGAGTCGATTTATTGATAAAAACCATTGCGCATATTGCCATTTGTATGATTAAATAGCAGCGGAACAAAACGGCATATATGTAGAAAGGAAACAACGACATGATTTTATTGAAAAACGTTCGGCCGTATGACAAGTCGGCGGACGTGCAGGACATATTGATATGCGGCAGGGACATAATAGAGATCGCCCCGAACATAGACGTGCCTGAAAGGCTGATAGAGCAGACGATAGACGGCGGGGGCCTTGTTGCCGCGCCGGGCTATATTGACCAGCATGTGCACATAACGGGCGGCGGCGGTGAAGGCGGCTTTTCCAACCAGGTGCCGCCGCTGAAGCTGTCCCAGCTTGTGGATGCGGGCGTGACAACCGTTGTGGGCCTGCTCGGTACGGACGGCACAACGCGCAGCGTTGCCAACCTTGTTGCCAAGACGAAGGCGTTTAACGAGGAAGGCTGGACGGCGTACTGCCTTACCGGCTCATATTGGTACCCGACGCACACCCTTACCGGCTCCGTCACCGACGACATAACGTTTATTCAGGAGATAATAGGCGTGAAGGTGGCAATATCAGACCACCGCGGCTCCGGCATAACGAAGGAGGAGCTTACGCGCCTTGGCCACGCGGCGCGCATGGGCGGCATGCTTTCCGGCAAGGCGGGCATAGTGCATCTGCACACCGGCTCCGGCGAAGAAGAGCTGCGCAAGATAATAGACATAGTGAAAACCAGCGACCTGCCCGTGAGCGTGTTCAGGCCCACTCACCTGAGCCGCCACATGGATCAGGCGGTTGAATTTGCAAGCCTTGGCGGCTACATAGACTTTACCGCCGGCACCAATCCTTCATACGTTGCGGGCATACTGAACACAGCCTTCTCCCGCGCGCCCAAGGATAGGGTAACGCTCAGCTCCGACGGGAACGGCAGCCTGCCCATGTGGAACGAAAAGAAGGAACTCATCGGCATCACCGCAGGCCGCGTGAGCGCCGATCACGACGTTATATGCGCCATGGTGAACGAATTCGGCTACAAGTATTCAGACGCCATACGGGTGCTTACCGAGAACCCCGCCAAGGCACTGAAGCTTTACCCGTACAAGGGCCTTCTTGCCGTAGGCTCCTGCGCGGACATACTGCTGCTGAGCGACGCGCTTGCGATAGACACCGTTATTGCCAACGGTAAGCTGTTCAAGCTGCACGGCAAGAGCATGTATACGCCGAAGTTTGAGTGAGGGAAGAATAAAACCGATGCAAATAAATACCCACGCAGAATCCTGCGTGGGTATTGCTTATGCTGCTTATTCGGCTTAGAACGGACCGTAGCCGATTTTGTCTGCGATTACGATCAGCACGAAGGCCGCGGCTATGAGGCAGAGATATACCTTCCAGGCAAACTTTATCCACTTGCCGTAGTCCATGCCGCACAGGGAAAGCTGCGCAACGGAGCTGGTGGGCCAGAAGGTGTTGGTAAGGCCATCGCCATACTGATAGGCAAGAACCATTACCTGCTGATTGATGCCGAGTATTTCGCCCAAGGGACGCATTATGGGCATCATCATCATGGCCTTGCCGGAACCGGAAGCCACGAAGAAGTTGAACAGAGTTACGAACAGGTATATTACAAGCAGGGTAACGATACGATTTGTGTCGCCAAGCATGGAGGACATGGCGTGTATAAACGTATCGATTATGTTGCCGGAGGAGAGCAGCACGGATACCGAACGGGAAAGGCCGATAACCAGCGTGGTACCGACAACGTTCTGCATACCCTTTATGAAGTGACCGCAGGCTTCGTTGGGATTCATCTTGAAAAGAATAACGGCCAATATTACAACGGGGAAATACAGCGCGGCTATTTCAGGCATACCCCAGCCCCAGTTGAGCGCACCTATAACGGTTAGCACTATGCTGGCGACGAACGCGACAAGGATTATTATGCGCTTGGCATTGAAATCAAGGCCTTCCTGCATTTTGAGCGGGGCAACCTGCTCTTCGCGGAAGTTGGCGCCCATTATGCTCTTCGCGGGGTCTTTTTCAATTTGACGCGCATAGCGGACAAGGAAGAACAGACCTATAACATAGAACACTACAAGGCCTATGCAGCGGAAGCCAAGGCCGGAATACATGGGAAGGCCCACGAGGGTTTGGCTTATGCCGGTGGTGTAGGGGTTCACAAGGCCGCTGGTGAAGCCCACGGCCGTGGAAAGCATTATGATCGCGGTGCCGACCATGCGATCGTAACCAAGGCTCATGAATATTGAAATAACTATTGCATAGAAGGGATACAGGCCATCAAGGTAGCCTATAACGCCCATGGCGGTGAATATGGTGTAAAACAATATTACGACCACAATGTTTTTGCCTTTGACCCCGCGTATCATGCGCTGTATGCCCGCGGAAAACGTTCCGGTGGCATTGAGGATTTCTATGCAGCCGGTAACCAGCAGCACGGTGGCAATTATGCTCGCACTGTCCACAAAGCCCTTATGGATGGAGGTAAAAAAGCTGAGTATGCCGACGGGTGAACTATCGGTATAGGTGAAGCTGTCGGGATCGACGGCGCCATTGTCTCCGCGGGTATATGAGCCGGCGGGAACAACATAGGTCAGCAGGCTGACAAACAGCATAAGTATCGCAATTACCAGATACATATGCGGCAGGCGGAACTGCTTTTTCTTCTTGGTGTTGTCGCTCATTGGTTTATCTCCTTTTAATTTATTTATGAGAATTTAGCCACTCCACGGCGCAGTTGGCAAGTATTGCAGCGCCGTAGGGGAGCACGTTTTCATCAATTATGGTGCGGCTATTATGCAGCGGATAATAATCCGCACCGCCCGCACCAAGGAAGCCGAAGAAGGACGGAACGCATTTGCTTACATACGCAAAATCTTCCGCACCTTTCATGGGCGGCGCCTGGCAGACGTTTTCCTGTCCGAGTATTTCACCAACGTATTTGCTCATTTCTGCGGAAAGGGCGGCATTGCATACGGTACCCGGCGTTTTGTGTATCCTCAGCGTATACTTGCCGCGCCATGCTGTGATGTAGCCATTAGCAACTTCGGGCACGCGTTTAAGCAAATAATCATATACATCCGGATCGAGCGTCCTTATGGATATGGCCATTTCTGCCGTACCGGGGATTATGTTTGATGCGGTGCCGGACTTTATAAGCCCCACGGTAAGAGTGGCAAATATATCGGGACTTACTTCGCGCGGGATGATAAGATTGAGCGCGCTGCTCAGCTCGCTTGCTATCATAACGGGGTCTATTGTCTTTTGCGGCTCGGAAGAATGCCCGCCCTTACCTTCTATTGCGATATAGAACGTGGCCATTGAGCCGGAGGTAACGGTGGGACTGAAATAGAGTTGTCCAACGTCCATCTGCGGCCAAACGTGCAGCGCCATAGCTGCCTCAACGGGGGGATTTTCAAGCAAACCATCCTCTATCATGGTTTTTGAGCCATAGCCCATTTCTTCGCCGGGTTGGAACATAAGCTTTACCTGACCGGGAAGATCAGCTTCCATTTCCTTGAGTATCTTTGCCGCGCCAAGGAGCATTGCCGCGTGCGCGTCATGGCCGCACATATGCCCGCAGTCGTTTTCGGAACTGTAATCAAGGCCGGTTTCTTCCTTAATGGGAAGCCCGTCCATATCGGCGCGCAGCATAAAGCACGGGCCGCTTTTGCCAATAAGGCCCACTACGCCCGTTGAATCAGGAGCATCGGGGCAGCCGGAAAGCACGGCAATTTCCCTGTCCTCTGGACGATGTATGCCGCAATGGCGATTCGGTATGCCCATTTCATTAAGGCGCGCGGTTACATACGCGGCCGTTTTAGGCGTGGATACACCAAATTCGGGAATCCTGTGCAGCGCCCTGCGGTCGCTAATGAGCTGATCCTTAATGCCGATGGCTTTTTCCAATATTTTGTTTGTCATGCATATCCTCCTTCTTATGTTGTTTTGTATATGCAACGGCTGTTACGCTTGGAATACCGTAATGCCGTTTACAACGGTTTCTAAAACGTTTACGCTTGTAAAGGTATCAGGATTGATTGCGAAAAGGTTTTTGTCGAGTATTGTCATATCGGCAAGTTTGCCTATTTCAAGCGTGCCGCGTATGTTTTCATCGCGCGCGGCCCATGCAGCGTCGCTTGTGAACAGGCGTATTGCGTCCGCGGTGCTCAAAGCCTGATCAATAAGATATGTTTTTGTGCCGGCGCGGTTCTTCCGCGTGATAGCGCTGCGCATATTGTCAAGAATGTTGAAAGGTTCAACGGGGCAGTCCGACCCGCCGCTTGTATGTATGCCCATATCGCGCATAGTTTTCCATTGGTAGCATTCTGCTGCGCGTTTTTCGCCGATGCGTTCCGCGACTACGTTCATGTCTGCGTCTATAAAAATGGGCTGTATATACGCCTGAAGCCCCAGCTTTTTCATACGGCCAAGCAGCTCCGGCGTGGTTATCTGCGCATGTACAACGCCGTGCCTATGCTGCGGCCATGGATCTTCATTGAGCACGCGCTCAAATATGTCGCAAAGCTGTTTCAAGGCCAAATCGCCTATCGCGTGAGCGGCAACGTCCATGCGGTTGGCATTGGCTTCGCGAATGAGATGATAAAGCTCATCCACGCTGAAATTTGCTATGCCGTGGTTTGAAGGATCGTCAATATAGCCGTTTATCATTTCGGCGGATTTTGCGCCAAGGGAACCATCAAGCAGCAATTTACGGGTATATACGCGGAAAAGTCCGCCTGAGTTAAGAGTGGCATCGCGCATGGAGAGTACGCTTTTGAAACCATCGCCATATCCCTGCGCCTGCTCTATAACGCGAACGGTAAGCTTGTTATTGTCATCCATGCGCTTGAATATGCTAAGAAGCCTTTCGCCTTCAACGCCGGGCACTGATGTAAGGTCATCCGTGTGTATGGCGGTTATTCCGTCCGCATTCAGCTTCTTCTGAGTGTCAAGTATAAGCGTTTCTATTTCCGCATCGCTAAGCGGCGGCACAACCGTACGATACAGCCCAACGGCGCTTTCACGAAGTATGCCGGTAGTGTAATCTATACCGACGCGAATATCATCGCTAAGCTCCGCTTTGCTTATCAGTTCAAGTGCTGCGCTATTGCATGCGGCAACATGTATACATGCGCGCACGGCAAATACGGGTATGTCGCGCGATACACGGTCAAGGTCTGCCTTTGTAATAAGGCGGCCTTCCTTCATGTACTCCTGGTTCCAGCCCACACCTATTACATAAGAAGGTTGTTCTTTTGCTATTCGATTGCGCAGTCGTCCAACCATGCCGTCTATCGAATCCACACCGAACAGCATAACGCTGCGGCTGAATGTGGCATAATAGAGCATATGCATATGGGTATCATTGAATCCGGGCAATATCATAGCCCCGTTCATATTGCGCTTCTCGTCCCAGCTTTGACGCTCGGCATCCGCGCTGCTGCCAAGGAACACTATTTTGATGCCATCTGTGCCGATGGCCTGATAGGCGTTCATGTTGCCATCCATGCTGGCAACAGTTGCGTTGTACCATAATCTGCGCATTGTTCGTTCTCCTTCAAAGTGTATTAAAGATTCAGTTAGCGTGGAGGTCAAATATTGTATTTTTGCAGCCTGTATTGAAGATTTTGACGGGAAATGCCAAGCCTTCTTGCTGCCTGGGATATGGAGTGAGTTTCCTGCAACGCTTGCAGTATTATGCCTTTTTCGTAATTTTCAAGCGCTTCATTCAAAGAAAAGCTTTCGGAATTGGCGGGAGGAGTGCTATCCAGCATACCGGGGAGAGAACCGCGGCCGGATACGGAAAGCAGCACCTCCCGGACGTCGTTTATTCTGAGTGTATCGGAACGCATGGATACGAGCGCGCCCTCTATAACATTTTTTAGCTCCTGAACGTTACCCGGCCAGCTATACTGGCGAAGTATGCTCTCAACCATGCTGCTCACAACGTGCACGCTTCGCTTCATCTCGAGATTATATTTATCGATAAAATAGCGCATCAGCAGCGGTATATCGTCAGCGTGTTCCCTAAGCGGAGGCATTCGCAATTTTATAACGCCAAGCTTATAATAAAGATCTTCCCTAAGCCGTTTTTCGCGCAGGGCGGCATAAGGATCATCGTTCATGGCGGCAACTACGCGCACGTCATACGCGGCGTTCGGCGCATTGATAGCGTGGCGCTTATTGCGGCTGAGGGCCTTGATCAGCTTTGCCTGCAATGTGTGACTCAGGCAATCAAATTCATCCAGAAGCAGCGTGCCGCCGTCCGCAAGTTCAAAAAGATTCTTTTCAGCACCGGCAGATTCGCAGTAAAACGAATTGTCATCATCGTGCATGGCGGCGCAGTTCTGCACTATAAACGGGCCGTTTGCGCGCGGGCCTTCGCGGTGAAGCGCCTCGGCCGCAAGCTTTTTGCCCGTGCCTATTTCGCCGTATATAATGGCGGGAGAATTGGTTTGCGCGGCGTCCCATATGCGCTGTTTCAGCTTTTTCATGCATGTGTTTTCGGTTATTATACTGTCCAGCGTTGAAAGCTCGCCATTAGGGCCGCTGCGCACTACCCGGTGGCCTATTTCAAAAAAGTGAGATGAATCTACAACGCCTTCAACATTGCTGCCAACTATTATAGGTAGAGTTGTTGATTCAAGCGTTACGTTTTGCCCGCGGTCGTTTATAAGGCGCTGCACTTTTTGATAAGAAGGAATGCCTGTGCGCAGCACGGTAAGTATGGTGGATGTTTCTTCGGTAAGGCTTGGGTAAATATCTAATATATGTTTTCCTACGGTGTCCTCGTGTGTGTAATAGGCGGGCATGGGCATGCTGTGGTATTCAATAACGCCTTGTTTATTGACGATAAGTATGCCGTCTGTATCCGCACACAGGTGCAGCATATCGCCAAGTTGGTCAAGGTAATGTTCCAGCATAGCTATCCTCCGCTAAAAATATAAACCACAAATACAGAAAAACAATAAGGTTATCGACAACTAACTTTATAGCTAAATCTTAGCATTCGTATAATGCAGCGTCAATTGCAAAAAACTTTGCACCGCTGCATAATAGTTTGCTTTCATGCATAATCCCTCTTATCCTTCCACATACTACCGATACAAAACATGATATGGCAAGCATGGAAATGAATTATTCAGGAGGAATAGAGAACCATGAAGGCAACCGGAATTGTGCGGAGGATTGACGAGCTGGGCCGCGTAGTCATACCCAAGGAGATACGAAGAACGCTGAGAATACGCGAAGGCGACCCGCTGGAGATATTTACCGACCGCGAGGGCGAAGTGATACTGAAAAAGTATTCGCCGATAGGGGAGCTGGGGGATTTTGCGAAGGAATACGCGGAATCGCTTCAGCTGGCGCTTGGGATGACGGCGGCCGTGTGCGACAAGGACACGGTGATAGCTGCGAGCGGGCCATGCCGCAAGGAGCTGATGGATAAGCCCATACACAGCGACCTTGAGGAGCTGATGGACAGGCGCGGCAGGCTTTGCATTGGGGCGGACGGCGGTACGGCGCCGCACATTACCGCGGATGAAGCGCAGCCGTTTGCCGCGGCGGCGATAGCCACGATAATCTGCGCCGGGGATCCGATAGGCGCGGTGATGCTGCTCAGCCGCGACGAGAACGCATCCATAGGCCGTGCGGAGCAAAAGGCCACGGAAACGGCGGCAAACTTTTTGGGCAAGCAGATGGAGGGCTGAAAAAAGCGGATCACGCGGGCGCATGGTGCTATGCCATGCGCTTGTTTGATTAATCGAACTAAAAATATATAATGATTGAATAAAAATTGTTATGTTGAGCATGCTTGAGGAGCCATGCTATAATATACACACGCGTATCCATGTATGCCGGTACAGAAAAGCATGGCTGCGTGTGAGTGGTGAAAAAACATAGGAAACAGGAGGAAAAAATGAAAAAGTATTTGGCGTTTGCACTGGCGCTGTTCATGGCGCTTGCGCTTATTCCGGGCATCGCACTCGCGGATAAGGGCGGCTGGGACGGCGGCTATGGCGGTGGCGGCTGGGGACCCGGAGAAGGAGGTAATCCCGGCGGTGGCGGCGGTAATCCCGGCGGTCAGCAGGGCGGCTACCTAAATCAAGAAAGATGGAATGGCAACATAAAGGTCGTTTGGGATACGTTTACGGGTAGCGGGACTACAAATCCCGGCAATAACGGCGCGGGCGTGACTGCGGTGACGCTGAACGGCACCGCCGTTACGTGGCAGGATTCCAACAAAACAGGCGCAGCCAGCGGTACTGCGCTGAGCAGCTATTATACTTCCGCAAGCAACCGGAACGAGCAGAGCGTGGAGCTTGCCATAACTGCAGAGAAGGGCTACTATGTATCCAGAATAGTTGTGGCCTGCATAGACCCGCACGGCCAGAGCCCGTACAGCTGCCAAACATGGAGCGCGGGCAATGCATATGATGTTCCCTTCAGCCTTGCTCAGTCCGTAAAGCAGAATGACGGCACGTTCAAGCTGTCCACTCAGCTTAACAGCAAGAATTTCTGCCACAGCAGCAACAGCAATGGCAACCACGGTTACTATATACTTATTCAGGTTGCGCCCATACCACAGCCCGTTTATGTTGAATACGACTACGGCAACGTGCTGACCCTGTGCGAGGATAACGCCAAGCTTGCCCAAGCGCTTAAAGACAGCAAATGGTGGACAACCGAGGGCAGCGGCAACGCATACGGCAGTGGCGAGGGCAATTTCGTGGAATATACCAAATTCGCTTATAATTATAGCCAACCATCCGACATACAGAACTGGAAGCATACCACCAACAGAGTGACTACCGAGGTGAAGGCGGCTGTTGCCAACTGGAAAGTAAAGTTCCTCGGCTGGGAAGTGACCTATTATGCAAAATGCACAAGGAGCGGCAACGAGCTGACCTTCTCCGAGCAGGTAGGCACGAGCAGCAATATAGGCGAAGGACAGAGCCTTAACGTATATACCCACGCAAAGCTTGTCGCCAAGTGGGAAATCGACACCACGCCTACCCCCACTCCCGAACCGGGGAAGATAAAGATTAAAATATGTAAGGCCATAGATGGCGACGGCATAAGAGAGCTTCCGGAGAATTACACTATAAAGGTGAAGGTCGGCGACGAAGAAAAGACCATGAGCATAGCGAACCTTATGGAGGTAGAGTTCGAGGTTGAGGTTGGCAGGTATGCGCGATGCCGAGCAGAAATCCACAATCTTGGTGTGAACATCGTTGTCATA
>OHIS01000355.1_pt1 | contig 12080 bp, 9 predicted proteins | sample 1568361 | NCBI WGS metagenome assembly OHIS01 (sample SAMEA3879607, study PRJEB24766) | human gut metagenome | biome: human-associated habitat; feature: feces | place: USA | collected 1985/1987 | reverse complement strand
GGAAGCTGCATGGTGAAAGCCTTGATTTGCGGCAAAGAATTTTTTATACTTTGAATCAGAATCTCAACACACGGGGCCGCGTCCAAAAGTGAGGAGAAGGATCACGGAGGGCATCTTTGGTGCTGAGGGCCTGATGCTCACCTCCATCTTCCTCATCCCCCAGCGGATGGCCATGTGGTCAGTGGGCGTGAGCTACTTTATGCAAGGTGCCGGGGCTGCCCCCACCACTCCGGAAGAAAAGCGTGCTCACCGGAAAGCCGTTATCCTCAAGACCATCCGGCATCCCTGCATCGTGGCCGTTTCCACGGCGCTCTCCCTCATCACCACCCTACTGTGGTGCCTGGTGGCATAAAACAATCTTTTAAAAAGGCTCTTTCTGCCGCGGCAGAGAGAGCCTTTTCGTTTACCCTTGTTGAATCTTCTTTACCAGTTCGAGATACGGCCCGGCGTATTTTTCATACAGCGGCTGAACCAGCTTGCGGAAGCGTTCCTTTTCCTCGTCCGAGAGCTGAATTTCCCGGCAGCCCGCGGCCAGTACCGTCTTGCGGGCGGCGGCCTCCTGCTGGGTCCAGAGTTCCCGCTCATACCGGGCGGACTCCCGGGCACACTCACGGAGGACACTGCGGTATTCATCCGGCAGCTTTGCCCAGGTCTTGCCGCTGGCCAGCTGAATTTCCGGCACACGGCTGTGCTCGTCCACCAGATAATACCGGGCCACCTTGTAGTGTTCCATGGCCAGGTAGGCAGGCCAGTTGTTCTCGGCCGCATCAATTTTATCCGTTTCAAAGGCGGCATAGACGTCACTGTAGGCCAGTGTCACGGGGTCACCGCCCAGCAGCTTGACCATATCAATGACCACATTGGCGTCCTGCACCCGGATGGTCATGCCCTGCAGGTCTTCCAGGCTGCGGAGGGACTTGTCGGAGTAGAACGAGCGAGCACCCGCGTCGTACCAGCTCAGACCCACCATATCCCGCTCTGCAAACACCCGCAGAAACTCTTCCCCAATGGGCCCGTCCAGCACCCGCCACATGTGGGCGGCATCCTCATAAAGGCAGGGCAGCTGGAGCACGTTCAGCTTGGGCAGGTCAGCTGCCAGCACCGAGAGGGAGAGCCGGGCAAAATCAATGCCGCCAATGGACAGCTGCTGCCAGACTTCCTGCTCCGTGCCGTATTCCCCGCCGGACTTGACCTGAATGACCACCTTGCCCCCGGTCTGCTGCTGCACAAGGTCTGCAAAATACTGCGCGCCCTGCGTGGTGGGGTATCCGGCGGGCTGGTTGTCGGCATAGGTCAGCACATAGTCCGGTGTAGTCTGCGGCTTTGCGGCACAGCCTGCCAGCTGCAAGGCTGCAAAGCCCAGCCCGGCTAAAAAAGTCCGTCTGCGCATGGTGTCTCCCTCCCTTTGCAGATAGTATAGCGCACAAGACTGCCTTTGTGCAAGAGACAGGAAAAGGCAGTGCCCGCCGCAAAGCAGGCACCGCCTTTTATAAGAAGGAGGAGAATAATAAGAATAAGAAGGGAATGTCTCAGTTACATCAGGCCCATTGCCTGAGGCAGTGCGGTAGACACTGCCGGGATAAAAGTGACCAGAAGCAGGCCGCCGATGATGGCCACATAGTACATGAGCATGTACGGCATGACCTTGGCAAGCGAGGTGCGGCCCACCTTGATGCCCACGAACAGCGCATTGCCCACGGGCGGAGTGATATTGCCGATGCACAGGTTATACACGAGGATCAGACCGAACTGTACCGTGCTCATGCCAAAGCTCTGGCAGATGGGCAGGAACAGCGGGGTGAAGATAAGGATGGCCGGGGTCACATCCATAAAGGTGCCGGACACCAGCAGGATGACGTTCATGATCAGGAGGATGATGTACTTGTTGTTGGTCAGGCCCAGCAGCAGAGCCGCCACGGCATCGGGGATCTGCAGGAACGCCATGACCCAGCCCAGAATGTTGGAAACGCCCACCAGAAACACCACCATGCCGGACATCTTGGCAGAGTCCACGATGATCTTCCACAGGCTTTTCAGGTTGATGGAGCGGTAGCAGAAAGCCAGCACCAGCGCATAGACGACCGCGATGGCAGAGCCTTCGGTGGCAGAGAACACACCGCCGATGATGCCGCCGATGACCACGATGATCAGGGAGAGCGAAGGCAGGGCGCGCAGGGTGCAGATGCCGAGATTTTTCCAGTCAAACTTGCCGGGGGTGCCTTTATAGCCCAGCTTGACAGCCAGCAGCACGCCCACCACACAGCAGCACAGTGCCCAGATGATGCCGGGGATGTAACCGGCCATGAACAGCGCAGCCACTGAGGTACCGCCGGACGCCAAAGAGTAGGTGATCAGAGCGTTGGACGGCGGGATCAGCAGGCCGGAGCAGGAAGAAGCGGCGTTGGTGGCAGCAGTAACGGCGGGATCGTAGCCCTGCTCCTCGGCACCGTCGCGGATCATGGAGCCAACCGCAGCAGCGGCGGCGGAAGCGGAACCGGAGATGGCACCAAACAGGGCGTTGGTGCCGATGTTGGTCACCAGCAGTGCGCCGGGCATCTTGCCCAGAATGGCCATGACGAAATCCACCAGACGCTTGGCGATGCCGCCCTGATTCATGATGTTGCCCGCCAGAATGAAGAACGGGATGGCGGTCAGGCTGAACTTGCTCATGCCCACGAACGTGCGCTGGGCGGCCGTCAGCACGGCAACGTTCAGGTCAATGGACGAGAGGATGGCCGTCAGAGAAGAAACGGCGATGGCGTACGAGATGGGCACGCCCAGGAACAGCAGCACCAGCAGGACTGCCAGAATGACCAACAATGCTTGAATTGCCACGGTTTAGCCCTCCTTCTTTTCGTTTGCAGCGGCTTTCTCGGCCTCGACCTTGGCGATGGCCTCGGAAGCCTCATCGGCGACCTCCAGCGAGATGGTGCCGTTGGCAATGCCGATGATGTTCAGGATGGAATACAGCAGGATGACCACGCCGCAGATGGGCATGACCCAGTAGAATACGCCGACTGCCACGCCCAGCGAGGAGGTCTGCTGGCCCATGGCCAGTTTGGAGACCTGGAAGCCGCCGAAGACGAGGATGGTGGCGGAGAAGAGGAACGCCACCACCTCCCACAGGATGTGGAACGCCTTGCGCATCCCGGGGTTCATCCGGTCCACCAGAATGGGGATGTTCATGTGGCCGCGCTCACCGGAAACGATGGTGGCACCAAATAGGGTGCTCCAGCCGAACAGATAGCCGACCAGCTCCTCCGACCAGGTGGAGGGAGAGTTGAAGATATAACGGGCAATGACCTGATAGGTGGTCAGGATGACCATGACCGCCATGCTCAGGCCAGCCAGAAGCTCAAGCGCCTTGTTCAGCGCGGTACGAAATTTTTCCATATTGGCCTCTCCTTAGTTTGCGGACGCGTATTCAGCATTGTATTCCTGAATACGGTCATAGATCGACTGCAGCTCGGGGTTGGCAGCCAGCACCGAGGTGTGCAGGGGTGCCATGGCCTCCTGGAACGGAGCCGTGTCCGGGTAGAGGAAGTTGACGTGCTGCTCGTTCTCGGCCTTGTTCTTCGCCTCTTCCACGGCAGCGGCCCAGGCATCCCGCTCCACCTGATTGATGAGCTGGAAGCCCTCCTCAAAGATGGCCCGCTCGTCGGGCGAGAGGTTGGAGAGGAACTCGTAGTTCGCCACCAGCAGGTCGGGGACCATCTGGTGCATGTCGTAGGAGTAGTATTTGCAGATGTCGCCGTGGCCGTTGTCGGTCAGGGCCAGCTCGTTGTTCTCCGCGCCGTCCAGAATGCCGGCCTGCAGGGCGGTGTACACATCACCAAAGCCCATGGGGGTGGCGGTACCGCCCAGCAAACGCATCATCTCCACATTGGTGGGAGACTGCTGGACGCGAATTTTGAGGCCTTTCAGGTCAGAGGGCTGGTTGACGGGGGTCTTGACGGTGTAGAAGTTGCGGGTGCCCGCGTCCAGCCAGGTGACGGTCTCCAGACCAGCTTTCTGGGTGGTCAGGAAGATCGGGTCGGTGACCTCATTGTCCTCCATCGCGGCGTGGTAAGCCTCCTCGCTGGAGAACAGATACGGCAGGTTGAAGATCTGGTACTGGGAGCTGAACGTCTCCATGATGGCGTTGGAGGCCACCACAAAGTCGATGGCGCCCGTCTGGGTCAGCTGCACCATCTCGGTCTGGCTGCCCAGCAGCTCGCTGGGGTAAACCTCCACGCGGTACTTGTCCCCCAGTTTCTCATTGATAAAATCCGCAAATGCGGTCAGGCCCAGGTGATCGGGGTGGTTGGCCGACTGCACATGGCCAATGCGGATGATCCGGCGGTCATCCGCAGCCTCTCCCCCGCCGCATCCGGTCAGCAGCAGGCCGCTTGCCAATGCGGCCGTGCCCATCAGCGACAGGAATCTTCTTCTCTTCATGCGTTGTATCCTCCCTTTTTCGATTCACGGTTTGTAAATTTATTGTAACAAAGGGTTCTTTGCCGCGAAACGGGAATTTTTTGTGAACCGCAGGACTATTTTGTCATTCTTGTATCCAAGTACAATTTTTTCGTCTCCGAGGAGAAAGAAACTGGCAAAAAAAGAACCGGAAGCACGTCCAAATCAGACGCACTTCCGGTTCTTTGCCACACTTTAGTTGTTTAAATTTTCTAGCCGGTATTCCGAGGGGGTCTTGCCGGTGATCCGCTTGAACACCCGGGTAAAATAGTTGGCATCGGCATAGCCGCAGGCGGTGCTCACGTCTTTCAGGCTGAGGCGGGGGTCCAGCACCAGCTGCCGTGCTTTCCCCACCCGGTACTCGTTGAGGTAGGCCGAAAAGTTGACCTTGAAGCACTGCTTGAACCTCTTGCAGAAATAGGCATCCGAGTAGCGCAGGGCTGTTGCCGCGTCCTGCATCGAGATATCCTCCCGGTAGTGGGCTTCAATAAACGAGAGCATCTCCGCCCGGATGATGGAGGTGCGGACATCCTCGTCCTCTTCCTCGGTGTGGAGCGGGGCAGCCGGGGCCGTAGGCTGTGCCCGGGGCGGCAGCGGCGTGCTCCGGGCCGACACCTGCCGGATGGCGTCCTCTACCGCAAACACCAGCTCCTGCTCCTTATAGGGCTTGAGCAGGTAGTCCAGCGCCCGCACCGCAATGGCCTGCTTGGCGTAGGCAAATTTATCATATCCGGTCAGGAAGAGGATGCCGCAGTTCTTGTCCGTCTCCCGGATCTTGCGGGCCACTTCCAGCCCGGTGTAGCCGGGCATCTCAATGTCCAGGATGACCACCTGCGGGGCCTCCCGGGCAAACAGCTCCAGCGCCTCCCGCCCGTTGCGGGCCTCGTACAGGACAATCAGGTCACCCAGATACTTTTGCAGCGTCTTGCAGAGGACTTTCCGCTCGATCAGCTCATCCTCCGCCACCAGCAGCTTGCACTTCATGCCCGTTCCTCCTCTTCTCCCTGAGGGATCTCAAACCGGATGACGGTGCCATGCCCCGCCCGGCTGAACACCTGCATTTTTCCGGTATCCGGGTAGAGCATGGACACCCGCCGGAAGATATTTCCCAGTCCGATGCTCTTTCCGGTCTGTTCGCTCTGCCGCATTTTTTCGCTCAGAGCGGCAAGTTCCTCTTCCGTCATTCCTTTGCCGTTGTCGGCCACGGTAACGTACAGCATTCTCCCCTGCCGCCAGACCCGCAGCAGGATGCGCCCGCCCTCCTCGCAGGCTTTCAGCCCGTGGGAGAACGCGTTCTCAATGACGGGCTGCAATGTAAACGACGGCAGCCGCGCCCGCGCCGGGTCTACCAAGATCTGCTTTTCCACGGTAATGCGTCCATCAAACCGCATCTGCTGGAGATAGATGTAATCTTCCAGCCCGTCCAGCTCCTCTTCCAGCGTCACCTCCTGCTGCTTGGTGCGCAGGTTGTGCCGGAACAGGTTGCCCAGGCTGACGATCATCTTGTCGGTGGTCTCGGCGTCTTCCAGCCGGGCCATGCAGGAGATCATGTTCAGGGTATTGAAGAGGAAATGCGGGTTCACCTGGCTCTTGAGCATCTCCATTCGGGTGTGATCCAGGTCTTTTTCCAGGGCCAGATTCCGCACTTCCTCCCGGTGGAGGGCGTTCAGGGTAGCCAGATGCTCCTGCATGGCGTGCTTCATCTGGTTGAACGTCCCGGTCAGCCGCCCCACCTCATCCTGGCTGTGGACCGGCAGATCCTGCCCGGAAAAATCGTTGTCCGCAATGCTGCGGGAAGCCCGCGCCAGCGCCAGCAGGGGCCGCACCACGGCCCGGGACAGCATATCCAGCAGCACCAGCATCAATGCCAGCGCCATAAGGAACAGCCCCAGATACACCCAGGGCAGTTGCTCCAACTGGTCGGCCTGTGCACTGTAAGCGGCGTTCTCCTGCTCCAACGTGGCCTGCGTCAGCCGGAGGGCGTACTCGGAGAGGTAATCCTGCAATTCCATCACCCGGTACATCTGGTTCACATAGGTATCCGCCGCCGGGGTCATCTGCAAAAAGGCGTCCCGGTACTTCTGGTAGCCCGCATAGCCCTGCAGCAGGTTCCAAGTGCGGGCGTAGCGCTCCTCGCCGATCTTTTCATAATCAAAGGGCAGCTCCGCCAGGCTGGCTTCGGTGATCTCGCAGGCCGTCTGATACTCCTCCGTGTTCTCCCGCGAGGGCTCCCGCACCATCCGGGAGAACGCCTTGGTCTCCGCCGCCAGCGCATCCTGCACGGTGTAACAGGCGCTGTTATCGGCCAGCATCGCGTCAAAGGCGGTGCTGGTCCACCGCCCCACAGCGGTAGCCATCCCGATGGACACCAGCGTCACGGCCAGAATCGCCCCCAGCCAGCCGGTCACTTTCCGCCGCAGCGAAAGTCCCCGCACCCGTTGCTCTGCCATCTTCTCCCCTCCCCCGCTGTTTTGTCCGTTTCGCATTTTCTTTAGTATAGTGTTTTTGCGGGCAAAGTGCAAGCTGAACCAAAAAGCACCGCGCCCCTCCCCGTTTCCGGGAAGCAGAGCGCGGTGCCTTTCTGGTTTTATGGGATCAAGGGGTCAGCCCTCAGCCGCGGTACTCGGCTGGCAGCTGGTCGAGGGTCTGCCACTTGGTCATGGCGTCCTCCAGCTTCATACCGTTGGCCACGGCGTCGCGACGGCAGGCGTTGACAGCCTGGATCTCTTTCATCTTCTCGCCGGTCAGGCTGTAGCCTTTCATGGCGATGAGGGTGGCAGCCCATGCCACCATGGGGATGATGCAGAACAGCACGATGACCACCCGGTTCATGCCGGGGGTGTAGGGGTCGTACTGGGTGGGCAGGCTTTCGAGGCCGATGAAGCTGACTGCAACACCCACAACGGTAGCGGACAGGCTGGAGACCAGCTTGTCCACCAGGCTGAACAGGGTGCCCATGATGCCCGGGATGTAGTTGCCGGAGCGGTAGGTCTCGTAGTCGGAGCAGTCGGCCACCATGGGGATGGGCATATCAGCCGTTGCGTAGTAAGCGCCATAGCCGATGCCGAAGAACGCGATGAACAGGATGGTGTACAGATTGATGGACAGGCCGTTCTCGCCCATGATGGACAGGGTGAACGCATCGCTCTTGCCCCAGAGCAGCAGCAGCACCAGCACGCCGATGTAGCAGAGGAACGCCACGGAGACATACTTCATCAGGCTGGCCTTCTGGCCCTGCTTCTGGCTGGTGCGGACGGTGAGCAGGAAGAAGGGCACGCTGAACACATAGCCCAGCACCATCATGGGCAGGTAGAGGCCGTCGTAATTGCCCATCATGCAGCCGTACAGCATACAGAGCACGGTGGTGTTGGTAGCGATAGAGAGGGCCAGCTTGCAGCCGGCACCGGCCACCATCAGCCGCTGCATGGGGTTATTGTTCTTGATGATCTGGACGTACTCGTGCAGCTTGACCTTCTCGCTGACCTCGCCGCCGATGCCGAAGTACTTGGGCTGGTCCTTCTCCCAGATGCCGATGATGGCCAGAATGGTGAGGAGGATGGAGATGACGATGCCCACCGGAGCCAGCGTGCGGAAGAACCCGGCGGAGGCGTAGCCGCCCTCATAGTTCTTGGCAAGGATGGGGGCAAAGAACTGCATAGCGCCCATGCCCAGCAGGCTGCCCACGGTGTTGAAGATGGTGAACAGCGGACGCTGCTTGGGGTCGTTGGTCAGTACCGTCTGACCGGAGCGGGTGCAGCTGGTCTGGAAGGTGTAGCCGATGACCCAGACTGCGTACAGAGCCACGAAAGCCGCATAGCGCAGGAACATCGAGCTGGCGGGGATGAGCGGGGTCAGGCAGTACAGCACGAGGATGCTGGCTGCCATGATGAGGTTGCCGATGACCATGAAGGGCCGGAACTTGCCGAACTTGCCGTTGGTGCGGTCCATCAGGGCGCCGATGATGGGGTCGGTGATGGCGTCGAACAGGCGCATCCCCGTGACCATGACCGAGGCAAAGAGCATGGAGAGGGCCAGCACCTTGCTGCCGAAAGTAGCGATGTAGGAAAGCACCAGCACATAGTACACGTTGGTCGCGCCGTTGTTCAGCGGAAACAGCACCAGCTGGTAGGTTTTGGCGCGGTTCAGGCCCGGCGCCTTTGCGGTTTGTTCACCCATTTGTGGTGTCTCCTTTTTTCTAAAAAAGCGGCAGCCTGCCCGCCTTTTGTTGGGGGGACAGGCTGCCTTGGGTTTCTTGCGGGGGATCCTTGGGGAAATGAAAAGAAGAGGAAAGGAATCTACTTGGAGCTTACTGCTGGTCCGCCGCGGGAGCGGTGTTCACAGCGCTCTTTTTGGCCTTGAGGGCCTTGCTGAGCTGCCATGCGCAGAGCACGGTCAGCACAGCCAGCACAGCGATCAGTGCATAGATCGCGGTCTGCCACCAGGGGGTAACGGTCTTCAGGGTATCGGTGGAAGCCCAGCCGTTCATGGCGTTGGAGTTGACCACGGTGTAGAGGATGTGGTGCATCGCATTGCGCATCTGAGTGACGATGTAAGCATCGTTCTCATAGTTTGCAGCCTTGGTGGTGTGGATCTTGGGCATCGGGCTGTCCCAGATGTCGGAGCCGGCGATGAGGCCGTCCACCAGGTCCATGTACTGGCTGGAACCGGAGAAGTCGGTGATGCACATGCCGCGCATCCCCAGCTCCTCACGCAGGAAGCCGGTCAGCAGGTTCTGGTTTGCGCCGCACCAGGTAGCGCCCCAGCGGTTGAAGCCGGTCATGACATCCCACGCGCCGCCATCGGTGATGGCCTTATCGGCCACTTCCAGATAGATCTCACGGGCGGTCTGCTCGTTCAGCCAGGTGTTCACGCCGCGGCGGCTGGTCTCGGAGTCGTTCAGGGCGACGTGCTTCAGGTAGACGTAGACGCCCTTGGACTGGATGCCCTGCACCTCAGCAGCGCAGATGGTGCCAGCCACGAACGGGTCCTCAGAGTAGTACTCGAAGTTACGGCCGCAGTAAGCGGTGCGGTGCATATTGATGCCGGGGCCGTACAGGCCGGAGTAACCCATGGCCAGGCAGTCCTCGCCGATGCACCTGCCGACCTCGTTGATGAGGTCAACATTGAAGGTAGCAGCCATGACATCCTCGGAGGTGTAGCACATTGCGGATGCACCACCGGTCAGGGCAGCGGTCAGACCCTGAGGGCCGTTCTCGTCCTTGGTAGCAGTCTTGCCGATGGAGGCAGCGGCTGCGGTGTTGTGGAAGCCGAGGGTGATGGTGTTGACCATCTCGCTGTAGGTCAGCTGGTCCAGCAGGGTATCCCACTCGGGATCATCAAAGTCCTTGCCGATCATGGAAGCGAGGGTCAGGCCGTTCTTGGCGCCCAGAGTGGGCATCTCGACGCTGTTGGCCTCAGAGCCGTCGTACTTGGTGAAGGCGAGGCTTGCAGCCAGAGTCTCGTTGGCGGTCAGCTGTGCGGGAGCGGTGGGGATGGTGCCGGTCCAGTCAGAGCGGCTCATCCAGGTCACGGAGCCGGGAGCGTCGCTGCTCTTGTTGGGGTCGGACTCGTCAAACAGGTTGGTGATGGCGGTGCCATTTGCGCCGGTGGAGAAGGTGGTGGTGTCGAGGGTGTCGTTGGTCCACTTCCAGACGAGGTCGGTGTTGCCGTTCTCGGTCATGCGGCCATTGGTGTTCTCGACAGTATAGCCCTTGGTAGCCAGAATGTTGTTGACTGCGTTGTGGGAATCGGTGGCAGCAGTGAAGTAGTAGTCACCGGCGTCCACGATGTAGGTCTTGGCGTTGTTTGCGTCGTAGGTGCGCAGCTCGCTCTTCGGGACAGTGATGGTCACGTCCTCAGAAGCGCCGGGAGCCAGCACGTCGGTCTTTGCGAAGCCGCACAGCTCAGCAGCAGCCTTCTCGATGCCGTTTGCCTTGTCGTAAGCGGTGTAGGGAGACTGGAAGTAGATCTGGACGGTCTCCTTGCCAGAGAAGGTCTTGCCGGTGTTGGTGACCTTCAGGGTGACGGTGAAGGCATCGTCAGACTCGGTCACATTGAAGTTGGAGTATGCGAAGGTGGTGTAGCTGTCGCCGTAGCCGAAGGGGTAAGCAACAGTGGTCGCCCAGTTGTAGTCGCCGGCCTTGGCGGTGCCCATGACGACGTCCTCGTAACGGGTCTCGAAGTAGCGGTGATAGACACTGTACATACCCTGCACGTCAGCACCCTCGGTCAGCAGGTTGTACTCTGCTGCGTTGGGGTAAGCCTGGGTGTAGAAGTTGTACATAGCGGGGTTTGCCATGTTGTCGTACAGATAGGTATCGACCAGAGAGCCGGAGGGGGTGACAGCGCCGGACAGCAGCTGGCCCACACCGTTGATGCCGGTCTGGCCCACGTCGCCGATCCACATAGCAGCGTCGATGCCGTAGTCCTCACCGCAGATCTCGGGGTTGAGGAAGTCCAGCTCGATGGCGTTGGAACTGTTGAGCAGGACGATGATGGACTTAAAGGTGCCGTTGTCTTTCAGAGCCTTGAGGTTCTGCAGCAGCTCCAGCTCCTCCGCGGAGAGAGCCAGATAGTTGCCGTCGCCCTCCTGGCCGGAGATCCAGCTGTCGTTGGTGCCATTCTCACCGCTGGGCAGGTCAGCACCCTCGCCGCCGGAACGGGAGAGGACCACGATGGCGGCATCGCCGTACTCGGCAAAGCTGCTCTCAGCGCTGGACAGAGCGCTCCAGGGAGCCTCGTTGACCGCATACTGGGTGTTCGCCTCCAGGGTATCGGAGATGGAAGCAGGGGTCATGCGGCTGTACTTGCTCATCATGGAGTCAGAGCTGTACAGGTTCCACAGGGTCTCGTTGACGGAGATGCCCTGGGACTCCAGAGCCTGCTTGAAGTTGGGAGCCTTGCTGGTATCGACAGAGCCGGAACCGGTACCGCCGTACATCAGGTCCACGGAACCGTGGCCGAACAGGCTGACCTTGGCGCCCTGTGCCAGAGGCAGGGCAGCGTTCTGGTTCTTCAGCAGGGCTGCGCCCTCGGCCTCGACCTGAGCGCACAGCTCAGCCTCATAAGCCTCACGCTCCTCATCGGAAGCAAAGCCTTTTTTGAAATACTCGGTATCCTCGGTGTTGCTGCTGTCGTGAATGATCTTATAGGTCGATGCATTCAGAGCAACGTTGATGGTGGTGGCGTACTGGTTTGCAATGATGTTGCCAACGATGGCCGCGATCGTCAGGATCGCGGTGATGGCAGTCAGAGCAGACCATAAACCCACCTTGGATTTCTTGTTCTTCATGGGTTCTCCTCCTTTTTATTTATACAATAGCCGGCTTTGTGGGAAAGGCGGCGCTTGCCTTGGGGAATCCGCCCGGGCTTATACCCAGTTGGCGCTCTTGGACTTGGTCTTGACCAGCTTGTAGCCGGGGTTGGGGGTGTCCACCTTACGGAACGATGCCGTGTCGATGCACTCCCCTGCCACAGCCTGCAGCTTGACCTCGCCGTTCAGCGGCACTTTGAACGTGAAAACATGCTCGCCGGTCTGCTCCGCGATCTTCTGGCCGTCAGCAAACAGGGCAACGGTCTTCTGGTTGGAGTAGACCTTGACTTCGATCTCGCTGGCGGTGCGGTCC
>OHIS01000354.1_pt1 | contig 12091 bp, 6 predicted proteins | sample 1568361 | NCBI WGS metagenome assembly OHIS01 (sample SAMEA3879607, study PRJEB24766) | human gut metagenome | biome: human-associated habitat; feature: feces | place: USA | collected 1985/1987 | reverse complement strand
GTTTATCCACACCGGAACCCATGTGAAATCATTATAATTGACAGCATCTGCACTATAATTAAAAGTCAGGGCTCTTCCGTCTCCGACATCTCTAACAATAGTATTTTCTTCGTACGCCGCACTGCCAAGGCCAAGCCATCTTTTCAGCACGTCCTTGGAAACATCTTTAATCTTCGTACCGTTGTCCGTATAACCGGCAATGTGCGTTAAATTGGAAGTTGTAAGACCCGCAGATGCATAGCCGATTTCAATGGTTTGGCTGCCAGCATAATCCTTTACGGCAAGCGCTCTGGTTGCATCACCACCTGCACTCGCACTTCCGGCATACTTGATGCTATTGAACTTGTCGCCCACGGTCTTTGCGTCCGCGGGTGCACCGTCAATGGTCAGGGTCTTGTCGGTGTTCACCACCTTCTTGGCCGCTTCCACCAGTTGGCGGGCTTCGTTCTCACTGGCCTTGGCGTTTCCTTCGCTGGTCTTGGCATTTCCCTCGCTGGTCTTGGCCTTCCCTGCGCTTGCTTCGGCTTCCTTGGCCTTAGCGGTGCAGGTGGCCACGCTGGTCCCCATGCTGTCGGCGCTGGCTTTCGCGTTGGTCTCGCTGGTCTTGGCGTTGGCAGCGCTGGTGGCAGCTTTCGTTTCGCTGCTCTTGGCATTGGTCTCCGAGGTCTTCGCGTTGGTCTCCGATGTCTTGGCCGCATTCTCGCTTGCCTTGACATTGGTCTCGCTGGTCTTTGCCGCACTGGCCGAACCTGCCGCCGCAGAAGCAGAGGATGCCGCAGCGTTCTGACTTGCCCTGGCTGCATTCTCGCTGGCCTTCGCGTTGGTTTCGCTCACCTTGGCAGCATCCTGGCTTGCCTTTGCCGCATCCCGTGCCGCTTCGGCCTGACGGAGCAGCTCTTTGATGTTGGCGATGCTCTGGTTCACAAAATCCCGGGTCCACTCCATCGAGCTGGCGATGTATTCACGGACTTCCCGACCATAGATCGCCTTCCGGATGCCCGTAATGATCGCATCAAAATCCATTCCTATTCTCAACCTCCTCCATTTTGAGCCCTTATGAACTGCTCAGGTTGCCCAGCAGCTGGTTCAGGAAACTGATGATCGCCTGTGCAATCGTCCATACGCTGTCCATGGCCTGCTTCTGCACCTGCTGCTTGGTCAGCTTCTCGGGGGTCAGACCAAAGGTGAACTGCTTCTCGTTGGGTGCATCCAGCGGCAGCTTCAGCTTGGTGCACACCAGCCACTTGTCGATCTCGTGGGGGCTGGAGATGATGTGGGTCTTGATCAGAAATCCCAGTCGGTCATTGCTTTCCCCGCTGTCCACCCGGTCGTAAGCGGTCAGGGTCATCACAGGCTCGATGTTCTGCTTATACCCCTTCAGCTCGGTCTGTGCTTCTTTGCGCAGGTTGTCGCTGTTTGTGTTGCCATCGACCTGGATACACTTCTCAATGATGCCGTACTTTGCTTCTGCCGCCTCGTCCCGCACTGTTTCTGAGATCGCGCTCACGGTGGTCGTCTTGAAGATCCACCATCCGCTGGTGGTCGTCTGAGTGCCGTATGCGGTCACACGGGTCACCACGTCGCTGGACATCTGCTCCACATAGCTGAAATCCAGCAGGTTCACGCCATATTCAATGGTCTGTGTCGTGGTGGCATCTGTTTCCACGAGGTAATCGATGTACACCCGCCATACCGCAGTGCCGTTGTCTGCCCGCACGATCCGTGTCCGCAGGTATCCGTCGTATTCTTCCAGCAAAAAGGTGTTCAGCAGGCTCCACTGGCTCTCGAACAGGGTTCCCTTGCTGGAGGTGTCGATGGTGCGCCCGGGCTGGATGTTCACCTTTCCGATGCCAAAGGTCCCGTAAGGCCCCTGATAGTAGTCCTTCAACGCCTGCGTTGCAAGGTAGAAGATGCTGTTGGAGGGCACGCTCGACCACTGCTCCAGCGAGTTGTCGGTGGTCAGGTAGTAGGTTCCGCCGTTCACCTTCGGTACAAATCGCTGGAGATATCCCAGCACGCCCTCGGCATACAGCTTGTAGCTCAGGTCAAACAGCTTTTCCGTCTCGGTAACATAACCCAGCCAGATCGGTTTGCCGTCCTCTTCCACCACCAGCCACGTTTTCTCGTACTTCAGGGTGGTGTACACGGGGTTCTTGTAGCTGCCGAATGCCGTGTTGATCTGGTATGGAATGGTCGCTTCAAAGCTGCCGAACTCGTTTTTGGCCAGGTTCAGCACCGGGTCTTCGAGGAAACGGTTGGAAACGCTTCCCTCTATCGTGTCGCCCTGGGAATCAAAGATGCACTCCCGGGTGTCCCACTGGAACCCCAGAGCGCTCGTACCGTTAAAGGTCTCCGTCTTCTTTGAGATGGTCCCCGCATAAACTTGATATCCGATGGCTCCTCCCTCCTTTCTGCATCCATTTTGAAATTTCGTAAAGCTGACGGAGAGGTTTATAGATACGCTGGCTGGTAATACAGGTTGATCGTTCCCTCACCCGCCATCAGGCCAGTCACCCGCACTTCGTACACGTCATATCGCAGATCGTTGTCGATCAGGCCGATGTCCACCTTTCCCATGCTCTCGCTCAGTTGGGCCGGGATGGGCGAAACTGACACCGCCGGAAGTCCCAGCTCTTTTGCCTTTTCGTAGGGGTAGGTCTGGCTCTTTGCCAGTGTAACCCCCACATAACCGCTACCGGTCCATTTTGCTTGCAGCAGGCTCGGTTTTTCGCTGGGCGGCATCCGGAAGGTCTTGCTCTGGAGTGCCTTGATGGGAATGTCCTTGCAGTAGGGCACGGCCAGATCGGTCTCAAACCCAAAGGTATCCCACACCCAGTCCTCCTGAATGTTGTCGTACAGGAACTTGAACGGGTAAAGGCTGTAGGCAAAGGTCACGACGCTGTGTCCGTTCTTCTGCTTGAGGCCCCCGTTCACCCAGACACGCCCCAGATAAAAGAACGCCGGGTCATCCTCCAGACGCACCTTGGTCTGTGCCGGGATCGAGTTGCTCTTCGCCAGCGCTCTGGAAAGATACTCCAGCGCTCCGGTTCCCACAGGGGTCGAAAGGTTCTGCCCCCGCCACTCGTCCGTGTCCAGATAAAACTCCCAGTTCCCCTCCCGGGCTTTGAATACCGGGTAACCCGTCAGGCTCTTGGAAAGGTAGGTGGTTCCGTCTCGTCCGGGTACGTTCACGGAGAGGACTTTCTCCACCGGGGGAGCCACCACAGGCCGGGAGACCGGGATCATCTTCCAGTCATCCCAGGTGTTCTTGTCACCAATGGTGATGGAATGGTACATGGCTCCTCCTTAACTCAGCATGTCGGCAGGCGGCTGGAAGTCATAGGAGATGGTCAGCGTCACCCGTCCGTCGTTGCCGTTCTTGACGTTGCTGATCCAGCAGCGCCCTTTGTAGCTTCTCGTCTGCGCGGTGGAGAGCACGGTTCCACCCAGCTCCATCTGCACCTCGCATTCTCTTCCCTGAATGATCCGCATCAGCCGGAAATAGGTGCTTGTCCAGTCACCTTCCCGGCTCGACCAGTCGGGGTAAAGCCGAATGCTCTGTTCGGTCTTGTCGGGGATGCCGCATCGCTCCCGCACATCGTCCATGGCGTGCCGTCCATAGTCATCCCAGCTGGAATGTGGTACGCCGTCCGCCACATAATAAAAGTCCCAGCTCCCGGTCGAGTTCTGGAACACCCTCTTTCCCAGCGGAGCCTTTTCCGGCGTGCCGTGGTAGGAAGGAAAGTCCATCGTCTCGTATTTTTCCTCAAAGGCATTGACATGCAGGGGATTCAGGGGGACCAGTTGAAGTCTCTCGTGCTGTATTCCCGGGAAGCCCCTGCATTGTCATATACCTTAAAAATAAGCCCCGCAAATGTGGGGATCTGTGAGGAAAGCGCCGGGTCAGTTGCGCTCCGTCCCATCATCGGTTGTTCCTCCGGTTGATCTTTCCCAGCCCCTCGTCCACGTCGTTGATGATCTCGCCCACCAGTTTCCGGCCGTTCATCTGGACCTTCATGTTGGCCACGGCCCGGGCAATGCTGTCGATGTGCTCGCCCAGTGCCTCCACGCTCGAAACGATGTCGGCGTTGGGGTTGGCCTTCTGGTCAGTCTTGTTCGCCTCTTCCTGCTGGGCCTTGGTCACCTCGGCTCTGCGCACCACGTTGGCGGCAAGGCCTGCGGTGCGCTCTGCATTCAGGGCGACCGTGCCGTTCTGGAACAGGGTGTCGTTCAGCCAGTCCACTCCATTTTGAACGTCGCTCATGTCCACTACGGGCTGGATGCTGGGTTCATACTCGAAGTCGTCGCTGGCAATGTCACCCACTCGCTGGGCCAGATCCATCATGGTGGAAAGGGCAGTGTCGCTCACGTCCTGTACGCCCTGCACCACGGAGCCGGTCTCGTCGGTGATGCCCTGCGCCAAACCAAGGCTCAGGTATTCGCCGATGCCCGCCATCACGCGGCTGGGGGAATGGATGCCAAAGAAGTCGCAGAATCCGTTCACCACAGCACTGCCGAAGTCGCAGATGCCGTTCCACACCGCACCCGCCGCACCGGTAATGCCCTGCCACAGGCCGGAGACCAGGTTTCCGCCCACGTCCACCAGGCCCTTGAAGCCGTTGCTGATCCAGTCCCACAGGTGCGAGAAGGCATTTCCCAGCCAGTCAAAGAACCCGCTGAAGAAATCGCCGATCTTGTCCCAGTTGGCGATCAGCAGTCCGCCGCCCGCAATGGCTGCGCCAATGAGCCAGCCTTCGGGGCCAATGGATCCCAGCACGCTCACCAGAGTGCCGCCCAGTTCTCCCAGACCGCCCAGTAAGCCGCCGGAGCCGGTGATCATCTCGCCGATGCTGCCAAGTCCGCCCAGTGCTTCTCCCAGCAGTCCCGTGCCGCCCGTGGCAGAGCCCAGCAGGCCGCTCATGTTGCCCAGGATGCTGCCAAGGTTCTTGGCCGCGCCGGTCACCTTGACCACCTGTCCCATCACCTTCAGGGTACCGCCGCCCTGGGCCAGTTTGTTGAAGGTCAGCATGGTCTTGCCCAGATTCATCATCGTCTGGCCAAATTCGCTGCCCATAAAGTCCAGCACGGTGGTAATGCCGCCGGTCACTGCCCCGCCCCAGTCGCCGCTCACAAGGGCGGTAATGGTGCCAAAGAGGTCGGTGATCACTTCGGTCACGCCGTCCTTGGTGGCCACACCAAAGGCTCTGCTGAGCTTCGAGGCCATTTCCGGGGCGCTCTTCTGCACCTGTGCCCAGACGCTGTTGAAGCCCTCCTGAATGGGCCGCCAGTTCTTCGAGATGGAGTAGCCCAGCTGCATCATCATCCGCTTGCCGGAGTCGTCCAGTTCAAAGGCATCCGCCAGATTTTCCGCAAAGCCCACAAAGTTGTACTGTTCGCTTTGCAGGTCTGCCAGTGCATCCAGTGCGGTCTCGCTGTTCTTGCCAAACTTCTTCACAGCCTCGTCGTACTTCAGCTGCTTGTTCGTTACCTTCTTCAGGCTGTAGCTCATGCTGTCCAGTGCCGTGCCCACGCCGATGATGGCGGTCATGGTGCCCTGGGTGGCGGCTTTCCGTGCCTGGACGCTGTCGGCTCCGTATTGTTCCACCGCAGCCTTATAAGCATCCTCCCGGCCCGCAAGGTCGCCGTCGCCGTAGAGCTTGGCCAGCATGTTCTGCCGGTTGGTCACCAGCTTCTCCTGCTTTTCCAGGTAGGAGACCTTGCTGTCGTAGGCATCCAGCTGGGCCTGATTCAGCTCGTTGATGAGCTTCTGCTGTTCGGTCTGCGCCTCCAGATACTGCTGGTAGGCCGCCTGGGTCTTCTGGCTTGCCTCGCCGAACTCGTTTTTGATGGCGATGTAGTCCTTCTCGGTGGCCAGCAGGATCTCCGCCTGGTTCTTGATCTTCCGGTTGATGTAGTCGATCTTCTTGTTGGACTTCTCGGTCACCTCGGCGCTGTCCTCGTACAGGGCGCTCCAAAGCTCGTATTCGTCCTCCGCGGTCTTGGCATCGGTCTCGTACCGCTCCTGAATGACCTTCAGGATGCTGTCCTGCTTGCTTCTCTGAAGCTCCGCAAGGGTCTTCTGTTCGCTCAGCAGGGTGCCGTAAGCGTCCTTGGTCTTGCTGTTGTTTGCGCCCACCTTGGCCAGCAGGGTGTCGTACTGATCTTTCGCAATGGCCACCCGTTTGGTCTGGAGCTCGATCTCCCTTGTCAGGCTCTCGGTCTTCTTGGTGATAAGCTCTTCCACCGTGGCCGTGTCGCCGCCTGTCACTTCCCACAGCGCGTATTCGCCGGTGGCGTTGGACATCTCGGTCTTGTTGGCCTTCAGCTTGTCGGAGAATGCATTTGCCAGCGTGTCTGCCAGCGACTTGCCGGTCTTGGAGGCTTTGGACTTGGTGGTGCCTCCGCCCGCTCCGTCCAGTGCATCATCCACGGCGTTCTGGTAGTAGTCGGTCAGCGCGCCAAAGGGGTTCAGCTTGCCCCATGTGCTGTCCACAGCATTCTTGATCTCCTCCACGGTAGAGGGGGTCTTGTTGATGCCGCTGTTGGAGGGGATCGGTACAGTATCCTGCGCCGCCTGCTTTGCTGCATTCTGTGCGCCCTTCAGTCCATGTTGATAAACGGGGTTGCCCAGATGAAGCGAATCCATCTTCATGGCGTTGTACAGCCCAACCATGCTGTTCTGTACGGCAATGGTCGCCTCATCCAGAGCAGTGGTCATACCGTCTTTTACCGCAAGGGCCGCATTGTAAGCGCTGTTCCGCAGCTCGTCCTGTTTCGTCTTGTCGCCAATGCCCAGGATCGCACCCTCAAGGATGTTCTCCGCGTCGCTGGCTGCAACGTCACTGGGCGAATGGATGCCCCAGAAGGTGGTGAAAACATTCCGGATGGCGGCAGCAGCGCTGTGCATGGCCGCCTTTGCCCGTTCCAGAATGCTCTGGTTTTGCAGGCCTTCCACAACGCCCAGCATGACATATTCGCCGTTCTCGGCCATCACCTTGGAAGGCGACGCAATACCAAAGAACGATTTGAACGCATCAACGATCTTTCCGCCCAGCGATTTGATGCCGTTGACCGCCATGCCAACCGGCCGGTCGTCCTCAAAGATCTCGCCGAACCAGTCAAAGATGCCCAGCGCCGCATCCTTCATGGCATTTCCGATGCCGCTGAACAGTTCGCCCCATGTTTCTGGAATACCAAGGAAACTCAGGCCGTCTTTCGCCAGCTGCCAGCACTCCGGGATCACGGCACGGACCAGCGCGTCAAATGCCTCGACAATAGGCCCGGCGCAGTTCTTGATCACCTCGCAGAGCATCGTCACCACAGTGGTCAGTGCTTCCTGAATGTCCGGGGCGGCGTTGATGATGGCTTGACAGATCGGTCCTGCAAACATGGAAAGAACACCCATCGCCGCAGTCGCCAGCGCGATCACGCCCAGCGACTTTGCGAAGTTCCAGAATGCTTTTGCCAGCAGTTCCAATCCAACCGCCAGCTGAGGCATTGCTGTCAGAAGAGCACCACCCAGCATGGTGATGAGCATTCCGTCCAGAAATACCTGTAACGCCTGCCCGACAGTTTTCGGATCAGCATCGCCCAGCAGTTTAATGGCAGGGGCCAGGATCAGCAGCGCCGCGCTCATCTTGAGCATAGCGGAGCCCAGACCATCCAGTGCGGAAGCAACGCCGAATTTGGTGAAGGCGATCAGTGCAGTTGTCAACCCTCTGAGACCGAAAAGAGCAGCAATTCCACCCTTGGCTAAATCGACCCAGCCCAACGCCGCAAATTTCTCTACCGCCGCAGCCAAAACATACAGCGCACTTGCCGTCAGCAGGATGCCCGCGCCGGAACTCACGCCACCGGTGGACATGCTGGATGCGATCGTCAGAGCGGTCAGTCCAGCCGCAACCTTGACCAGCCCGTCGATGGCCGCATCCCCCATCACGGCAAACAGCCCCACGGCTCCTGCCAGTACAACAAGGGAGGTAGACATCACAAGGATGGCCGCGCCGGAGCCGAACTTCGTCTTGGACGAAAAGGCCGACATGGTGGTCATCAGGAGCATCAGGGTCTTGATGCTGGTCATGGCCGCATCCAGCCGGACAAGCTGAATGTTCGCCAGACTGCTCACCGCCTGCGCTGCGATCCAGATGCCGCCAGCCATGGCTGCGATCGCGGCTCCATTTTGAAATCCGGTCGGGCCGATCACCTTGTTTACCGCAGCCAGAGCCGTGGCCATGGTGGTCAGCAGGATGCCCAGCGAAACCACCGCCATACCGGCTTTTACCAGGCTGGTGAACTTGATCTCGCTCAGGGGCTTCAGAGCGGTGGAAAGCACCTTGATGGCACCGTTCAGCGCCACCAGTTCTACCGCCGTCGAAAGGATCACCTTGTGGTTCATGGCCTTCTCGCCAACCACCAGCGCCAGAGAGAGCTGACGCATCGCCAGCATCATGGCAACGATGGACGCGGTCGCAACAACCAGCGCTGAGACATTTGCTGCAATGTGGCCTTTCTGCATGACCTCCATGATCCGGGAAAGTCCCTTGGTAATGGAACCAATGGCAATGCCCAGTCCGATCAGCGCCGCAGCAGTGCCCCACAGGGTCGCCGCGTTCAGGGCGCTGGCTTTCAGGCTGTCAAATGCTTTCGTGAACCGCTTGGTGGTAGGCTCCAGCAGCTTTGCCGAGACCGTCAGCAGGGTCACGAAGCCAAAGACCGTACTGGCGATCTCCGTGAACTGGTCAGGGTTGATCCGGCTCATCACGTACATGGCCCCGGCCAGGATCAGGATCGCGGTGGCCATGCCGGTCAGGGTCTTGGTGCTCTCGTTCTTCTGCCAGGTCTTGATCGCGCTGGTCAGGTGCCGGAGATGGAGTTGAGCATTCCGGTCAGCGGGGTCTCCAGCATTGCTTTCAGGCTCTTGGTGGCTTTTGCCATCTGCCCGATGCTGAACGCCAGCAATCCCACGTCGATCAGGCTCATAAACCGGTAAACGTCCGTCCCGCTGATGGCATCAAAGCCCTCTTTCACAGCGGTAAAGAACTGTTTCACCGGAGCAAAGGCATCCCCCACCGAGCCGTTGATCTTGTTCATGCTGCGCTGGAAGCTGGAAGCAAACTCACTCATGGATTTGCTCAGGTTCTTCGGCATGTCGATGAGGTTCTGCTGGAAGTCCTCCAGATTCGGCTTTGTCAGCCCCAGCACCTGCACCGCTTTCTCGCCAAGGCCGCCCAGTTTGGAGAGCAGGGTCGAGATCGCCATGCCCAGCGCACCCAGGATGCCAATGCCTCCGCTTGCTGCGGTCCGGATCACAGCGCTCAGTCCGTCAAAGGCCCGCCTGCCCACGGAGTACAAGGTGCCCAGCAGGCCGGTGCTCTCCTCGCCTTTTTTCAGGAAGGTGTCGATGTACTGCGCGATCTTCGTGCTTTTCAGCATGCTGCCCAGTGCATCCACGGGGCTCAGGAGCTTCGTCAGCGCCGTCCTGATGCCGCCCAGCTTCTCCCGCAGGGTGCCGCTTCCGGTGGCAACTTTATAGATCGTCTCAAGGAAATCCCCAAGCCCGGCTCCCACGCTCAGCATCACCTGTGCCACAGGCTTCGCAGCGTTCGCCAGCAGCGAAAATGCTTCCTTTGCCACCGCGCCGATTTTGCTCAGGATCGTGGTAACGCCTTTCAGCACCGTGAACAGGCCCTTGAAGGTCTTCTTGATCTTCTCTGCGGTCTGGTCGGTGATAATGAGCTTCTGGGTCATCAGGTCGAGCCGTTCGGCAAAGCTGTAAATGCGCTCCCCGTCTGCGGGCGGGAAGATCTCACTGAACGCCTCCTTCACAGGGGCCACCACTTTGCCAATGGCATCCATGATGTTCCAGAAGCTCTGCACCAGATGCTCTCTGCCGGAAAGCTCGCCGATCTTCTTGGCGTACTCGTCCAGGTCCAGGGTTCCATTTTGAATCTCAGCGTTCAGCTTCGCAAAGGCTTCCGCATCCCGCTGGATGGTCTCCCGGTCATAGCCCTTTGCGGCCATCTCCTTGTCGCTCAGGGTCAGCAGCTTTTCGGCACTGGTCTGTGCTTCGTCAAGGCTTGCTTTCAGCAGCTGGGCACTCACGCCGTTCTGCTGCAATGCCTTGGTAAAACTGCCCGCTTCGGTGATCTGGTCCTCGGTCACAGCACCGCTGGCCAGTGCCACCTGCTGGAGGGTGTAGCTGTAGGCATCTGCCTGATCGCCCAGCTCATTTTCAAGCAGTTTATTCCATCCGCTGTTCAGTCCGTCCTTCAGCCGTTCGTTCAGCGCTTCGATGGGCGGCACAAAGATGTCGTACAGCCGGTTCGCCAGCTCCGTCCATGTGTCGGTGGCCTCTTCCTTGTTGCCAAAGATCGTCTCAAACACGCCCATCCATTTTGAACTGGCAGCGTCTTTCGTTGAGTCGATGGCCTGTGCGAAGCTGGTGGCCTGCTGGGCGGCGAGAGCGGCGCGTTCTGCCAGCTCTCCGTACTGCCCTTTCAGCTGTTCCAGCGCCTCCGAGCTGGTCATGCCCGGGTTCTTCTGGGTCAGCTCATAGGCCGCCTCCATCATGGAAGCATACTTTGCGAAGGTCTTTTCCATGACCTCAGTGTTGGCCCACTTCTTCTGCAGGCTCGACTCAAAGCTGGCGATGGTCACTTCGCCTTCTTTGATGACACCCAGCTCCACCGCTGTGTCAATGAGCTCCTGCTTCAGGGCCTTGGTGGCCGTACCCATCAGGTTCAGGCTCTTCCAGTCCTGAAGCTGCAAATGTCCGGCGCTGTAGCTCTGGGTCAGGTTCCTGATGGTGCTCTGGAACGCAAAGCCCGTTTTGCCCGCGTCTGCGGTGGCGTTGGCAATGCCCATGATCATGGGGATCATCTTGTCGATGTTGCCGCCCGCAGCCGTCATCTGGGAAAGGGCACTGGTCATCTCGCTGAAGCTGTAGCTGGTCTCGTCGGAGTACCACATCAGCTTGTTCAGGTAGCCGTTCACCTGATCGATGCTCTTACCCGTGGCGTTCATGATAGTCTGAACGTTGGAGGTCTTTTCGGTGTACTTGTCCCAGCCGCTGGCCACCTGATCGATGGACAGACTCTTGACCAGCTTCTCGCCCGCATCCACAAATTTGTTGGTAATGTTCACCAGCGCCGTGGTGGCCACGATGTTCAGGCTCGAGAACTTGGATTCCAGCCGGTCAAGGCTCGTCTGCATGGTGGCAAAGTCCACGTCCTTCGCGGCTGCGTCCAGCTTCTCAAAGCCCTTTTCCGCTCCCTTAAACTGGAGCTTCTCCATCAGCCGGTCAATGGTCGAGATGGTCTGTTTGGTATTTTTCTCAAAATTTGCGTTGTCAAACCGCATTTCAACAACGCGGCTGTCTACTTCCTGGCTCATTCTGTCCTCACCTCGCCCCATGCCCTTGCTGCGATCCGCTCAAAAATGGGCCGCATCGCAGGGTTGATATAGTCCACTCCCTCTACGTATCCTCCGTTTCGCGTGCCGTGTCCGTATTGCAGGATAACCGCAATGGGCACACCGTCCACGATGTTGGAGTTTCTCCATGTAATGGCGATGCGCTCTTTTCCCTTCGTCACCGTGTAGCCCCAGCTTGCTGCCGTCTTTCCCGTGTCCTTCGGGGTCGCCTTCGCAAGGGCCTCCACGCCCTCCTGTCCGTATCGGTCAAGCAGCTCATCCAGGCTCAGGTTCGAGCATCGCTTCAAAAATTTCCGGCTCTTCTTCCAGTCGCCCTTCTGGCGAAAGACAATTACTTTTGGCATCTTACCCTCTCGTCTTCAGCCGGGCCTTTCTCTGCTCGTTCAGCATCCGCTGCTGGGCCATCCGGTCACCCTTGCTCATCTTCTTCGCCGGTGCCTGGCTCTCCTGGCATACCCGGATCAGGGTCAATAACCGGTTTAAATGCCACTTCTCGCACTCTTTCGGAATGCCAAAGCTGAACATCTGGCAGTACAGCACCTCGGCCGTGGTCTCGGTCCCGCTTTTCCGGGGCGGTCGTTTTGGCCGGGGCTTTCCTGCGGTCTTTCGTTCGTTGGGTCTCGGCTCCCCGCTGAACCATGTTGCGGTCATGGGAGCTTCC
>OHIS01000345.1_pt1 | contig 12277 bp, 7 predicted proteins | sample 1568361 | NCBI WGS metagenome assembly OHIS01 (sample SAMEA3879607, study PRJEB24766) | human gut metagenome | biome: human-associated habitat; feature: feces | place: USA | collected 1985/1987 | reverse complement strand
TTCTTCCTGCATATCGCTCATCCTTTCGCTAAAAATTCAATTGTGAGACGTGCAGCCTGTTCCCGGACATCCGGGGCAGAGGCATCCAGCCAGCAGATGTCCTCCATGTGGCGGAACCAGGTCAGCTGGCGCTTGGCATAGTTGCGGGAAGCCTGTTTCAGCTTTTCCACGCAAGGGGCAAGCGCGCTCTCCCCCGCAAAGTAGGGGAAGAATTCTTTGTATCCGATGGCCTGGGCCGCCGTCTTATAGGTATCCCGGTGTTCCCACACATGTTTTGCCTCGTTCAGCAGATCCTGTTCCATCATCTGATCCACCCGCAGGTCGATGCGGCGGTAGAGCTGGGCGCGCTCCGGGAAATCCAGCCCAAGGATCAGAGAACGGTAGGGCTTTTCGGGCGGAAGTGAGTCTGCTTTCTGCTCACTGAGCTTTTTCCCGGTGGCGCGGTAATGCTCCAGCGCCCGCAGCACCCGGACATGGTTGTTCGGATGGATGGCCGCCGCCGCTTCGGGGTCCACTGCCTGCAGCTCCGCATACATGGCCTCCGGACCCTTTTGGGTCAGTTCTGCGGCCAGCTGTTCCCGCAAACCGTCCGGCGTTTTCTCAGCGGCAAAGCGGACACCATACAAAAAACTCTGGACATAGAGCCCGGTACCGCCCACGAGGATGGTCAGATGCTCTCTGCTGGAGATCTCATGCTCCAGCGCTCCGGCCAGCGTCTGCATCTGCTGCGGCGACGCATACTCGGCTCTGAGGCGCAGCGTAATCTCGGGGCTCAGCGGGTTGACGCCATACACGGCTTTCAGGTCCTCGCCGGTGGCTTTCTGCCAGGCTGCCAGGGCCTCGTCGCGCGTACTGGCCTTAACAGCCGCCACGTATGGCTTCTGCCGCAGCATGGCGGCAAGCTGTGCGGCCTGAGCGTCGCTCACCGAGTCGGCCATCACAAGGGTCATCTCAAGGCTCTCGCGCAGACGCTGCGTCTCGTTGCGGCCCGCCATGGCAAGCGCTCCGGCGATGCCGGCGATGAGTAGCAGCAGACTCACGCTGATTAGCGTGGTAAGGCTCTCGGCTCCTTTGCCCGCCCGGTAAGTGGTGATTCCCTTCATGGCGCTCTGTGCGGTAAGCTCTCCGGCTAACTCTTTTTACTGCTCTTTATACACTGCAAGAACCGCCGCCTGACCGGCTGCGGCACTTAACTCTGCAAAATTACAAAATTTTAGTCCCTTTGTCAAGAGGCTCAGGCAAAAAAGCCTCATTTGCCCGTGCTTCAGGCCGTAAATACCCAGCGCCATACCAAAATCAGGCTTCGGAGGGCGCGGCGGGTTATTTCTTCATCGGCACGGAGCGTGTGCCCAGGCGGTAGCCGTCGGCAAACACCTCCACGGTGTAGTTGCCGGGCGTCAGGGTGTAGCCGCCGGCGTTCCAGTAGATGCTCACCGGCAACTCGCCGTTGTCATACTCCTCGGTCTTGGTCTGCGTGCAGGGCACGCTCTTGCCGTCGATGGTGAAGTTGCCGCCGTGGCCAAGCAGCACGCCCTCGGGGCTGAGAATGCGCACATAGAAGGTCTTGCGGCCTGCTGCCGCCGTGTTGTTGGGCGTTACAGTGAAGCTAACTCCCAGGCGCACTGCCTTGTTAATTTTCTTCTCCACCTTGTCCTTCTTGTTGTAGGCTGTCATGCGCAGGTTGGTGATGGTGAGCTTGCGCGCCAACTGCACTGTCTGCGTCAGCTGCTGGTTCTGCACCGAGGTCTGCTGCACTGTCTGCGTCAGCTGCTGGTTCTGCTGCTGACTGCTGGCCAGCTCATTGCGCAGCCCCTCGTTCTCCTTGCCAAGGCGCTGAATCTCTTCCAGATAATGCTTCACGATGCCGCGCAACGTGCCTATCTCGGCCTCAAGCTGCGCTATCTTGCGCTGACTGGCCGCATTGTCGCTCTTATGACTCTTGCGCTCCTGCTGCAGCTGCCGCATCAGCTCCTCGATGCGTGCCTTGCTCTCGTTATACTGAATCACCAGCGAGTCGTTCTTCAGATACACCGCCTGGTCCTCATATTGCATGAAGTCGGCCTGAAGGTCGGAATACTGGCGGTCGAGGTCATCCTGCTGTATGGCCAACTTCAGGCTGTCGGCCTCCAGACGCGCCTGCTGAGCCTCCCGCTGGCTCTGGTTCTGACCCGTCAGCAACAGGATTATCAGCGTTACGAATCCGGCCACAAGAACGGCGCCGGAGATGATTATGAAGAGAACTTTTTTGTTCATTGACGTGTGTTTTTGAAACGGCGGTTATTTTCCCTGCAAAGTTAAGGCTTTTCCTCCAATTTTTCATTACCTTTGCACAAAATGAACATCATCAGGACAATAAAAGTTGCAACGGCGCGCCTCATGGCGGTTGTTGCAGCCGCAGGATATATGGCTTCGGCGTCAGCCTCACAGCCCGACACGCTCTCTCAGCTGCCCGGCTCGGGCACGGCCGCCGACCCGTTTGTGATAACTTCTGCCGCGCATCTGCGTGCTTTGGCGGCTATGGCCGACTCAACCGCCGGGTGCAAGGGGCACTCGTTCCGGCTCGGCGCCGACGTCTGCGCCGACTCCACTTTCCGCCCTGTGGCGCTCTTCAATGGTTCTTTCGAGGGCGCAGGGCATACGCTGACGTATAATTACGCGGCGGAGGCCGACTCGCTCGGGCTGTTCCGTGTCATCGGTCGGCAGGGGGTGGTGAGGAATCTTGTGCTCGCCGGCTCGCTCTCGGCCAACAGGTATGCGGGGGCTTTGGCGGCGGAGTGTCAGGGTCTTGCCGACAGCATCACCAACCGGATGGCTGTCAGCGCCAAGGAGAATGTGGGGGGCGTTGCTGCGGTGTTGTCGGGTTCACTGACGAACTGCGTCAACGGGGGTGTGCTGAGGGCTGATGCCTACGTCGGCGGTATTGCCTGCAAAATGGCGGCGGGGGGTCTGCTGGCCAACTGTCGCAACGAGGCAGACATTCTTCTGCCTGAGGCTTCTAACATAGGGGGCATCATCTCTTACACCACGGTGAACGCCTCTTCGGCGCGGTTGCTGCGTTGTGTCAACACGGGGGCTCTCAGGGGGCGCGAATCGGCAGGCGGCATCAGCAGCAGGGCTGAGTCGGGGCTGTCGCTCGACTCGTGCGTCAACAGCGGCACGGTGGCTGTCAGCGGCCGTTACGGCGCGGGCATAGTGGCGCAAATCACGGGCAACCCGGTGCGCAATGTGCAGCTCACGGCCTGCAGCAACAGCGGCGCCATAATCTCGCCGGCAGATTACTTAGGCGGCATCGCGGCCTTTACCACAGGCAATGTTACGCTCTCGCACTGTGTCAACACGGGCGCGGTAACGCACTCGGGCAGCGGGGCGGCTTACATAGGGGGATTATGCGGTATGTCGTTCGGCAATATCTCTCACTGCGCCAACGCGGGTGTGGTCAGCGCTCCCCACTCCTATGCGGTGGGTGGACTGGTGGGTGCGGCGCAGCAGAACTGTCGCATCAACTGCTCTTATAATGTGGGGGCTGTGTCGGCCTCGGCCACGGCGCTTGATGTGGAATGGGGTGTGGCAGGCGGCTTGGCAGGAGATGTCCGGGAGACGGTTCTGTCAAACTCTTATAACTTGGGTGTGGTGAGCGCCTACGACAATGCTGCGGGGCTCTGCGGCATGATTCACAACAATTGTGCGCTGCGCTATTCATACAACGCGGCGGCTGTGCAGGCTGCCGGAACGGCTAATGTGGGGGCTGTGGCGAATCTCTCTTCGGAGGCTGCCACGCTGCCGGTTACCACCAAAGTGTTTTATGACGCTGATGTGTGTCTGCGTCTCTCGGCCTTCGACCGCGAATATGCCGTGGGTTACGCCACTGCCGAAATGTGTCAGAATCCGCCGTCTGAGCGGTTCGACAGTGTGCGGCTGTGCTATCCGTTGCTCACCGACCCGGCGCCGCTGCCTGAGGCTCTCATGGCCTCTCTGTGCGTGAGCTATGACCTGCCGGGCGACAATGCCTCGAACGTCAACGGGGCTGTCTTCGTCGGCGTGCGCCCGGGCATCGACTGGCACGCCAACCGCTGCTTCGGGTTTTACAGCCCGGGCATCTACAAGCCGCTGCACACGGGCTTAGGCACTCTCACCGCCTCCTGTCGCGGCACTTCCCTCACGCGCACTTTCTCTTTCACCGTACGCTCTTACAACAACGGCGCCGAGGTGCTTCTGCAGCCCATACGCACCCAATGGCACACGCTCACCGGCCTGCCCGTAACCCATCCCGCGCCGGGCACCCTCTACCTCCGCACCGACCACTACCCCGACGGCACCGCCCGCACCACCAAAGCGCTGGCTGAGTAGCCTTAGCGGCCGCTTGGTAGCTTTTTTAGCTAATTTAGCTGTTTTAGCTAATTTAGCCGGGTAGCCTTTTTAGCTTTTTTAGCTTGCAGGTAGCTATAATTTTGGTGCCGGCGCAGGCTTTAGCCGCGAATATAGAGCCGGCGCAGGCTTTAGCCGCGAATAAAAAAGCCCGGGCCGCAGTGGCCCGGGCTTTTTTACGCGAGGTGTGGTTTATTTCACTATTATGCGGAGGGTCTTCGCGGCGGTGGGGGTGGCGGCGCGCAGCAGGTAAACGCCGGCCGGAAGGGCCGTGGCGTCGAAGGTGGCTGTATTGCCGTCAAGGACTATCTCCACAGGCGCTTTCATGCCCTGCAGCGTGTAGAGGGCGGCGCTCTCCAGAGTGGACGGGGCCGTCAGCGTGGTGCCGTCGAACTGCCACTGGCTGTCGGTGTCGATAGAGTTGACGTCGAGCGTGGTTACCTTAAACGTGGTGTAGGCAAGCTGTTTGCTCTGGCAGAAGATGGCCAGCATATACCGCTTGTTCACCTCAAGGGCGTCAGAGGAAATGGTGTACGACAGATGTTTGGTGTTCTGTCCGTCGATGAAGAGGGTCTCATAGGTCTCGCCCGAGATGATGGCGCCGCCGTTCTCGGGTGCTATATATGCGGTCATAGGATAGCAGAAATAGCCGCGGGTGACGTTGAGGTCGAAGTTGAAGGCTATGTTCGAGGCATCGACGTTTTCAGCATCTGTTACGGCCAGATTCGACACGTTGAAGCGCACCGGCGAGGGAGCGGCGCTGAGCGTTACGGGAACGCGGTCGGAGATGAGGTAAGCGTTGTTGCCCAACAGCTGAATCACTGCCAGGTCATAGCTGCCGGCGGGGGCGTCGAAGCTGCTGATGTATGTTACGTCTTCCGATTCGCCGCCCATGAGGTCGATGGCGTAAGGCGACGAATACTCAACCAGGGAGTTGCCCTGCAGCAGACCTACCACGAAATATTCATATACCTCAGTGGTGAGCGGGTTTTTCACTTTCATCGTCACCTTGTAGTTGTTCTGGTTGTAGAGCGGGGTCTGCAGGGTGAGGTTCTGAGCCTCGAGCAGGCCATATTCGGGGAAGGCGAACTGTATGCCGTCGGCGCTGCGTTCCATGTAGGCGATGGTGGGTTCGCCAAGGGGCATCAGCACCTCGTCCCACACCTTCTCGCTGAGGGTGCACGAGCTGTTCACCATAGGGGTGATTTCATAATAGCCGTTGGCCAGGGCAGGCACCGTAACAGTGATGTTGCCGATGACTTTGCGGGGGTTGACTCTCTGGAGCTTGCCGGTGCCGTAGATGGTCTCGGCGCCCGTTTCCATGTTGCGCACCCTCAGACCCATCTCCACCTCCACTGCGGCGGCGCCAAGGTTGCGGAAGTTGCCCGACAGCGACAGGGTGTTGTTCACGGTGTCGTAATCCGGCGTTACCTTCACGGTGTTCTCGAAGATTGCCAGACCGGTGTTGCAGACGTTTGAGGGAAGGGCGTTGAGGATAACGCTCTGATAGATGTTATAGCCGTTGTTTGAGCCGCCGATGCCCTGGCTGCGCGGGTCGAGGGCCGTGAGACGGAAGTAGCCGTCGCTGACGCCGCCCCAGCCCCAGTTGAAGTGGAAATAGCCGTCAGAGCTGTAGCCGTCGCACACAAAGGCGTGGCCCACACTGAGGTTCTGGCCCGAGTAATAGCAGGGAGCGTTGGCTGCCAGCGAGCGGTAGATGTATTCCTCCCACTGCAGCAGCGGACATTCGTCGCGCGAAATCTGAGTGGTGCATTTGCCGTAGCCGAAATTGTCGATGAGGGCGCCGGGCACTACCGACGACATGGCGCCGGAGCCGCTCAGGCCGTAGCCCATGTTCACCGAGATGCCGCAGGCGAGCATCAGCTGTGCCACGGCGGCTTTCTCCTGAGAGGTGGAGTTGTCGCCGTAGGTGTCGGTCATGTGAGCCCAGTCATAGACCTGTTTGGAGAAGTCCATCGACAGGGGCTGACCGTTCCATGTGTAGGTGTTTGAGCCGATGCCGCGTTCGGGCCAGTTGTGATGCTTCACCACCTGCGCCATGGCGGTAGCCACGCAGCCGGTGTAGGTTCTCTGGCCGCTCATCAGCGGGCAAGAGTCGTTGTAGGGGGCGCCCTGGTTCCAGCGGGTGCTTACCAAGGGAGCGATGGGGGCGCGCTGCGGGCGTGTCAGCTCCTTCAGCGGGCGGATGTTATTGGCTTTGGCGTAAGCTATCTCGCGGGCATATTCGCCCAGCCACCAGCGCAGATTGTCGGGCATTTGGGCGTTGGCGAAGGTGCCTGTGGAGCTGTAGGCCAGCACGGGAGAGGCCACATCGTCGGCCGAGGTGATGAGGAAGCCTTCGCCCTGGCGTGCAAAGACGTAAAGGGCGGCTTCGTTGTTGGCGTCTTTGGCCGTATAGACCAGGTCGGCGGTGGTGAACCGCGACGGGGATGCCATGCGCACGTTGGGCGCTGCTGCGCGGCTCAACGACTCACCGGCGGTGAGCGGCGACGCCTGCATCATGGCCGTCAGGCCAAGCAGCATGACAAGGCTGAGTAAAATTTTTTTCATTATTTATGGGGTTTGGTTTGTGTGCGAGGGGGTAGCTAATTTAGCTATTTTAACTATTTTAGCTAATTTAGGGCAGAGGGAAGCTCAGCTTTTGCCGGCGAGCATGCCGCAGGCCGCCTCTATGTCGAGGCCGCGGCTGGTGCGTATGGTGCTGAGGATGCCCTTGGAGTTGAGGTAGTTGCGGAAGATAATCATCTTCTCCTCGGTGGCCGGCTGCAGGTCTACGCCCTCCACCGGATGGAAGGGGATGAGGTTTACGCGGCAGGGCACGTCGCCGATGAGGCGCGCCAGACGGTCGGCGTGTGCAAGGTCATCGTTGAAGTTGCGCCACATTATATACTCCAGGCTGAGGCGGCGCTGATGGGCGAAGTCGTAGCCTTTGAGTACATTCATCACCGCCTGCAGCGGGAAGGCCTTCTGCGCCGGCATTATCTGCTCGCGCTCGCGCGGGTCGGCGGTGTGTACGCTCAGCGCTATCTGCACCTGGGTGCGGTCCAACAGCTCTTTGAGCTGCGGCAGCTTGCCCACGGTGCTCACGGTGATGCGCTTCGGACTCCAGTTCCAGCCCCACGGCGCGGTGAGGATGTCGATGCTTGCCAACACGGCGCTGAGGTTGTCGAGGGGCTCGCCCATGCCCATGAACACTATGTTGGTGAGAGGCGTGGCGCCTTCGGGGGTCTCGGGCGGCAGACTCAGTATCTGGTTCATTATCTGCGCGGTGGTGAGGTTGGCGCGGAAGCCCTGCCGACCCGTGGCGCAGAAATAGCAGTTCATCTTGCACCCGGCCTGCGACGACACGCAGAGCGTCAATCGCTCCTTGTCGGGAATGAGCACGCTCTCTACCTTTACGCCATGGCCGTAGTTGAAGGCGAACTTGCGTGTGCCGTCGGCCGAGCGGCGCGTTACCGCCGGCGCCACGCGTCCCACGCTGTAATGCTTTGCCAGGATGTCGGCGTTGCGGCGGCTCAGTCCGCTCATGCCGCCGAAGCTCTCTATGCGCAGCTGATAGAGCCAGTGGGCAAGCTGACGCCCTACAAAGGCCTGCATGCCGAGGCCCTTTACGGCTTCTTCAAGTTCTTTTACGGTGAGTCCTATCAGGGGGTTCATGGGCGCTCAGGTTTGTGTATTTGGGGGTGAAATGTGTATGCTTTGAGGTGTTTTTTCACGGTAGGTAAAAAACGCTTTCCGTCGTGGTGGCGGAAAGCGCTTTGTGGGGTTCTAAGGGGTTGCCGCCTCTTGCGGGTTGCGATGCTGTTAGCGGGCAGCCTCGAATTTATAGATGTTGTTTTCTATCTTCTGCTTGCCTTTGAGGGCGTTGAAGATGTACTGCATGGGGTTCTGGGGGTTGAAGCCGTTGAACTGCTGGAACATCTGGGTGTACATGGCGTCGTCCATGGCGTTGCCGGCATTCTTGAGGCCAATGACCTGGAAGGCGTAAACGCCGTCGCGACCCTTCATAATCTTATAGGTGCCTTTCTTGGAGCCGGTGATGGCGCCCACCACTTCGTGGTCCTGAACACCGCCGGTGTTGAACGGGTTGAAGGCTACGTCGCCGGTCTGCACGGGCTGACCCATAGCGGCGGCGGTGGCGGCAAGGTTACCCTTGTTGTACTGTTTCACCCAGGCGTCGCCGGCTTTGGAGTTGCGTGCGTAGGTCTCCACGGCTTTCTTCACGTTGCGGTGGTTGATGGGCAGATACTCGTCGAACTCGTCGAGCACGGCAGCGGCGTAAATCTGCGGATGAAGCATATCTTTGCTCTCGAAGATTTCGCTCACGTCGCCGGGGTTGCCGTCAATCATCACCCAGCGGACAACCTGACGCGAGTCGGGAAGGAGCTCCTGGCCACCCTCATATACCGGAATGGCGGGGGTGTTCTGGCTTACGTCGAGGTTTGTTACGTTGAAGCCCTTCTTGGCGGCGTTGGCCACAAAGGCTTTTGCGGTGTTGTTGTCGGCCAGGAAGTTCTGCAGCTTCTGCTGAGCGTTGGCTATGGTGTTCGAGCTGGGCTTGAGGGCGTATGTTACGTCTTCAAAGCTGTAGATGCTCACCGGAGCGTTCTGCTTCACGATGCGGCCAATGAGGGCGCCCTGAGCGGGGTCAGACTGCAGAATGACGTAGCGGTCGGGGTGGTTGTTGAGCGAGTCGAGCATGGCGCCTTCCAGAGCTTGTGTGGGGCCGTTGGGGCCGTACATCTGCACCCAGTATTCTTTCTGAGCCACAATCACCGAGTCGGCGCTGAAGCCGCGCGAGTAGAGGCTGTCGAGGGGCACACCGGCGTTGAGGGCGCTGAGAACGCGCTGAGGCAGGTTGGCGCCGCCGGCCGTGGCAACCAGGTTTATCATGATGGAGTCAACAGCCTCGGTGCGCTGACCCATGCGGATGATTTCAAAACCGTTGATGTCGTTGCTGACGATGAGCAGCGAGTCCTGCGGAGCCGTAGCCACGAAGTTCTTCACAGTGGCGTTCTGGATGTCGGTGCCGCGGAGCTGATGACGTGCCGTAGCCACGCCTGCCTTCTTGGTGTCCTTGCCAAGCTCTCCTTTGGCGGCCAGCTCGGTGCGCGCTTTCTGTGCCAATGCCTTGGAGGCCTGCAGGTCGCTCTGCGACGGGGCTATGTCAACGCGGATGAAGGCGATGCTCTTGCTCGGAGCGTCAATCTTATACATATACTTCAGCTCCTCGTAGGCAGCCTGCATCTCCTGCTCGTTCACCGGATACTGCTTGGCGTCGAGGTTGCCGTAAGGCTTGAAAGCGTAGTTGGTCTGCGTCTGGGTGTTGAAGTCGTTGGCAAGCATCTGCCGGTCGAGGTCGTTGGGCTGGAAGGCCTGCGCCAGAGCCGTGTTGTAGAGCTCGCGGGCCATACCCTTCTTGGCAGCCAGCTCGGCGGCTATCCAGGCCTGCTTGAAGGCTTCCATATCTTTGGCGGTCTTGCCGTACTGCTGCGGGTTGAAGATGGCGTTGTAAGCCTGTTCGGGGGTCTGCACCTGAATACCCATCTGGTTGAGCTGCTGCATAATCAGCTGCACCTCAGGCACCTGGGCGTTGAACATATAAACGCGAAGCAGGTCGCCACCCACTTTTATGCCCATGCGGTCCACGGCCTGGTCTATGAGGGCCTCGGCCACCATCTGCTCCAGCACATACTGCGAAGCGGCCTGCGGGTCGGGCGCGTTGGGGTTCTGGCGCATCTGGTCGTTAAACTCCTGCATGCGCCGCTGATATTCTGCAAGATCAATCTTGTTGCTGCCTACCTTGGCTACCGTGGTGCCGGAGCCGAAGATCTGGCGGCTGTTGGTGAGTGCGTCACCGATGATGAAGGCAAGAAGAGCCACTGCTATAACAATGAGCAGCAGAACTGATCTCTTCCTGATTTTCTCTAAAGTTGCCATTTATTTCAATGATGTGTCTGTGGTTGCGAATTTCAGATGAAGTGTCTGTGATTGCTGAATTTCAGCACCGGCCGACCCGCCCCACGCTTGCGGGGTTGCCCAACCGATGCGTTTTTAGATGCTTTAGGCCTGCAAAGTTAATATACTTTCCCGACTTATGCAACAATTCGGGGCAAAAAGCGGAAAACCCCCGCTTTAATTAACTTTTTTTAAAGCCCAAGGCCCGGTTGAGTTTTGGGCCGAGCTCGGGCCAACACTCAACGGAGCCCAAAAGCTTTCTTGAACAGGGGAGCCAGGTCTGTTTTCTCCCAGGTGAAGAGGTCAACTTCGCGCGAATAGGGGGCTTTGCCGCGTTCGTGGAACCACTTGGTGACGCGGCGCGGCGTGCGGCCCACATGGCCGTAGGAGGCCGTCTCCAGATACATGGGCTGACGCAGGCGCAAACGCTGCTCTATGGCGTGCGGGGTGAGAGGCACCAGCTCGCGCACCTTCGCGGCTATCTCAGCGTCGCTCAGCGGCACCTGTGCCGTGCCGTAGGTGTTCACCGCCAGACTCACCGGCTCAGCCTTGCCTATGGCGTAAGCCGCCTGTACAAGTACCTGACGAGCCACCCCGGCGGCCACCAAGTTCTTGGCTATGTGGCGCAGAGCGTAAGCCGCCGAACGGTCAACCTTGCTCGGATCCTTGCCCGAGAAAGCGCCGCCGCCGTGGGCGCCGCGGCCACCGTAGGTGTCTACAATTATTTTGCGCCCCGTGAGACCCGTGTCGCCGTGAGGGCCGCCAATGACGAACTTACCCGTGGGGTTGACGTATATCTTCACTGTGTTGAGGTCGAGGAGCTTCTGCACCTCGGCGCTGTAACGGCTCATAACGCGCGGTATCAGCACCTCGCGCACATCGTTGCTGATAATCTGCTGCATCTCTTTCTCGGCCGAGGCAAGCGCCTGCGGAGTGTCGTCGAGCGGCTCCACGAACTCATCGTGCTGCGTAGACACCACAATAGTGTCGATGCGCACAGGCTCGCCCTTTTCGTTATATTCCACCGTTACCTGACTCTTGGCGTCGGGGCGCAGATAGCTCACCTGTTTCCCCTTGCGGTAATAGGTCATCTGCTTGCCTTCGCGGCGAATGGCGGCGAGTTCTTTCACCAGCGCGTGGGCTAAGTCGAGTGTCAGCGGCAGATAAGTGGGAGTTTCGTCGGTGGCATAGCCGAACATCATGCCCTGGTCGCCGGCACCCTGTTGTTCGGGGGCGTCGTTGCTGACGCCTCGGTTGATGTCGGGACTTTGCTCATGGATTGCGTTGAGGATGCCCACAGCGTCGCCGTCGAAGCGGTAAACGCCGCGCGTATAGCCTATCTTCTTAATCACGTTGCGCACGGTTTCCTGGAGGTCTACATAAGCCTCCGACCGCACCTCGCCCGCTATCACGGCCTGACCGGTGGTTACGAGCGTTTCTATGGCAACATGGCTTTCGGGGTCGCGCACCAGAAACTCATCGAGCAGAGCGTCTGAAATCTGGTCGGCAACTTTGTCGGGGTGTCCCTCCGACACTGATTCGGATGTGAAGAAGTAATTCATCTTTATGTTGGTTACAAAAAAAATAACATTCGAGAGGGCGGAAAGCTCCATCGAATGCCACGCTTCATGCCCCGGCCTTTTGCTGCGCTGCCCGAGATAACCTGTTATGCTCTGAGCGGCTTTTGAGCGACTTTTTAGAGGCGCCTTTTACAGCGCCGAAGCCGCGGCGGCAAATGTGCCCAAGGGGCTGTGTTGCGGTTTTAGCATTCTTTTAAAGTGGTTGCAAGCAGCCAAATTTGTCCACTTCTGAGGCTGCAAAGATAAGCAAATTTTCTCAGTCCCACAATAGTTTCCCGGTGCAGGCGCCCGACATTAACCTATATTATCAAATCGGCTGAATCGGCGGTGAGCCAATTCAGCCAATCTGATTC
>OHIS01000340.1_pt1 | contig 12511 bp, 8 predicted proteins | sample 1568361 | NCBI WGS metagenome assembly OHIS01 (sample SAMEA3879607, study PRJEB24766) | human gut metagenome | biome: human-associated habitat; feature: feces | place: USA | collected 1985/1987 | reverse complement strand
TTTTGGGCTTTATCCCTGAGGTGTGATGTAAGATGTGGAATCCGTTCAAACCAAAAATTGAAAACTCTGACCCCGGCCAGCGCTCCCTGCAGCTGATCTCCCAGAAAGGAATGCCCTTTGCGTATGTGGAAGCTTACAAATCCCTGCGCACCAACCTGAACTTTCTGACCAGCTCCACCGGAGCCCGCGCCATTGTGGTCACCAGTACCATGCCGGAAGAGGCCAAGAGCAACGTCTCAGTCAACCTGGCCCTGACCCTGGCCGAAGACGGCAAAAATGTAGCCCTGGTGGACTGCGACCTGCGCAAGCCCGTGCTGCACAAATACCTGAAAGCCGGTCACAACGTGAAAGGCGTTTCCAATATTGTCTCCAACCAGTGCAAGCTGGAAGAGGCTCTGCTGCGGCTGGAACAGTTCAAGATCACGTTCCTGCCCGCCGGCACGCCCCCTCCGAACCCCTCGGAGCTGCTGGGCTCGGCCCGGATGCAGCAGATGATCCAGCAGCTGCGCGCCACCTTTGATTATGTCATCTTTGACGCGCCTCCCATCTCCATGATGACAGACGCGGCGGTCATCGGCAATCAGGTGGACGGTGCTCTGTTTGTTGTTCGTTCCAGCTACGCCCCGGCCGAGTCCGTGGAGGCCGCTGTCAAGAAGCTGAAAGACACCGGCGTAAAAGTGCTGGGTGCCGTGCTGACCCGCTATGACGCCAAGACGGCGCTCAAGGGCTCCAACTACGCTTACAACTATTATAGCTACGGCTACTCCTACGGTACCCCCCAGACGGATCCGGTGGCATCGCAAAGCCCGGAAAAGCGAAAGCACGCAAAGCCAGCCGAAAGGGTAACGAACCATGACTGATCTGCACTGCCATATCCTGCCCGGTATTGACGACGGTGCCAAAGATGTCTCGGTCTCGCTGGAGCTGCTCCACAAGGAGTATGAGGACGGCGTGCGCAACATCGCGTTCACCAGCCATTTCAACAGCGAGCGCACCACGGTGGAAGCTTTTCTGGAAAAGCGTGCCGCCGCCTACGCGCGGCTGACCGAGGCACTGAAAGAAGAGCCGATGGACTTCCGGTTCAAGCTGGGCAGTGAAGTTTACTTTTCTCCCAAGCTCTGTGAGCTGGACGCCAAGGCCCTCTGCATGGGCGACACCGCCTACATGCTCATTGAGTTTCCAACCACCCATAAGCCTCATTTTATCAAGCAGACCCTGTACGCTTTGCAGGAGCAGGGCATCCTGCCGCTGATCGCGCACATTGAGCGTTACCCCTATGTGCTGGACGACCCCACCCTGCTGTATGAGTGGGTGGCCGCCGGTGCTTACGCGCAGATCAACGCCGGGGCCCTGCTGCAAGATGCAAAGCTCCGCAAGAAGCTCTGCAAATTCATCTCGTGGGGGCTCGTGCATGTGCTCTCCACGGACACCCACTCCCCGGACAAGCGCCCGCCCCGGATGGCGGAGGGCATCCAGATGCTGCAGAAGGCTCTGGGCACTGAGATCGCTGACCGGATCGTCCGCAACGGTGACGAGCTGTTTGACGACCAGGAGCTGGACATCATCTCCCCGCACCAGCCCAAAAAGATGCTGGGCATGTGGATTTGATCATCTTTTGTCTTTGATTGAAAATCCGATATTTTTATTATAAACTTTGAAAAAGAGGAATTTTATTATGAACTATCCTGTTGCTTATGCCGTGATCCCCGAAGAAGAAAAGACCTACATCGTCGGCAGCGGCGATGTCCAGTACGAGAAGCTGTTCAACTACTTCATCGGCGACTTCCTGCGTGACACCGTCAAGAGTGACGTCCGCAACGCCATCTGGAACAGCGCCAAGCAGAGTTCTTTCACTCCCATTGCCAACTGGTTCAAGAACGTGGACGACATGGGTGTCATTGCACACCTGGGCTACTTCTACGGCTTCTGGCACATCTGGAGAGACGTTAAGGGCTACCTGGGCTAATTAAAAAGTAACGTATATGCAAAAGAAACAAATTTTTCAGCTCGTGCTTCTGGCTGTGGGCGCGGTCCTGGCTGCCGTGATCGGCTTCTGGCTCGTGCCGGTGAGCAATTACGTCAAGGCCCGCACGGCTCCGCTGGATGAGACCATCCTGGAAGCCGAAAGCAGCACGCGGGAGGTGGTCACCATCTCGGATACCGAACTTTCCCAGCTCATCAGCGGTGACCTGACCCTGGATGCACTGGCCGACCTACCCGGCGTCATCACCGTGAAGCCCGTCGGCACCACGGCAGGTGCCGCCCAGAGCGGCGGCGCGGCCAATCGCTCCCCTGCGGACGAGACTTCCGCTTCTGCCATTGCAGAGAGCGAAGCTTCTTCGGACGCTGCTTCCCGTGAGGCACAGGCCGATGCAGAAACGCCCGCCCAGAGCAGTGCTGTCTCCGGCAGCACCGGCACTTCCGGCAATGCCAGCCTCTCGGAGGCCGCCTATGAGGGCGAAGTCAAGGCACTGGTCCAGCAGCTCTATGCTGTGAAAGGCCGGGCGGAAGGCGGCCTGAATGCCTGCATTGCTTCCGCCAAGGCAGAGTATAAATCTCTGCCGCCGGAGCAGCAGACCCGCAGCCGCAAAATTGCCATCTGCATGTCCAAAGCCGGCCAGCTCTCGGCCCTGCAGGCCTCCTGCGACAGTGAGGTCAACCGCATTGTGAGCCAGATGCGCTCGGTGCTCAAGGCCAACGGCCAGAGCACCGCCCTGGCAGACCAGGCCATGAGCAGTTACAAGAGCCAGAAGAGCGCCCGGCGGGCGGCTCTGATGAGCCAGCTTTACGGCTGAGCCGCTTTTTGATCACCCTTTGGAGGAACCAGCGTGGAACAACTCACATTTTCGCAGCACGTTGCGGCAAACGGCGGTTCCCTGCCCTGGCAGGACGCTGTGCGCCTGACGCTGCTGACCATCCAAACCATTTCGGCTCAGACAGATCCGGAAACCACCTATATGGATGTCTGCCCGGAGCAGATCGTACTGAGCAAAGACGCCCGGGAAGTGCTCTCCTGCGGTAAGCCCCACTCCCTGAAAGAGTGGGACGCCGCCGATGCCGCCAACCCGCAGCTGCTGCCCTGGGAGTTTTGGAACGCCTGGAGTGCCCGCACCCCGGCTGCTCAGGTCTACCCAGTCGCGGCCTGCCTGTTCGGCGCTCTGAGCGGCCACCTGCCCATGGCGGCCAAAGCCCGGCTGAACGGTGCGGCGCTTCGCACCCTGACCGACATCCCGGACGCGCTGAACAACGTGCTCCAGAAAGGCCTTGCTCTGAACGCAGCCGACCGCTGGCCGTCGCTGGAGGCATTCCGGGCGGCTCTGGTCGATGCCACCAAAATTGAGATCGCGGTGGATGACACTCCTGAAAAAACCGACGACACCCCCGCCCTGCAGGCAGGTCCGCTGGACCTGAGCAAGGTACGCACCGTTGATGCACCCAAGGGGCCGCAGGCAGTCTACAAACCCACGGCCCAGAAAAAATCCGTCAAGCTTGGCCCCCTGCTCCCGGTGGCTGTCCTCTCGGTTGCGTTCCTGGGCGGCCTGCTGGCCTATCAGTTCACCCTGCGGGGCACCCCGACGGCGGAAGAGCTCTTCCTGCCCACGGCAACGGCCAAGACTTCCAGCAGCTCCAAAGCCACGGAATCGGAACGTGAAGCCGCTTCCAGTGCGGCAGAGAGCGAAGCAGCTTCTTCCAGTGAGGCTGCTGCCTTCTCCCCCGCCGCCAGCGAAGCTCCGGCCAGCGCTCCCTCCACCAAGCAGGAGGAGCCCGCCAGCAGCGCGGCTTCTTCCAAGGCGGCATCCAGTGCAGCCAGCAGTTCCAAGGCCGCCAGCGCTTCCAGCAAAAAAGAGGAGAAGCCCGCTTCTTCGGCCAGCAGTGCATCCAGCACGGCTTCTTCGGAGGCTGCTGCCAGCTCCGCGGCCCCGGAAAACGTGACCCAGACGCTGACCCTTGCCGACGGCAGCAAGTTTGTGGGCAAGGTGGACGGCTCCAAGCAGACCGGCACCCTGACCAAACCCAACGGCGATGTCTATACCGGCACCTTTACGGACGGCAAGCTGGAGGGCAAAGGTACCCTGAAAGCCGCCAGCGGCAACAGCTATGTCGGCAACTTTGCAGGCGGCCAGCCCAGCGGCTCCGGTACCATGAAGTATGCCAATGGCAGCACCTACACGGGCAGCTGGGCCGATGGCCAGCGCAGCGGCTCCGGCACGGTGAATTACGCCAACGGGGATCAGTTCTCCGGCAGCTTTGCCGCCGACCTGCGGGACGGCAGCGGCACCTACACCTGGGCCAACGGCACCACCTACCGCGGCACCTGGAAAGCCGGCCAAGCGCGGAAAGGCGGCACCTACAGCTATACCGATGCAGGCGTGAAAGAGGGCCTTTCCGCAGGCGGCAACCTGACCATGCAGGATTGAGCGCCCTGCCCTCTTGACAAGTCGCCTCGGCTGTGATATTCTAAAGCTCCTAAAATATCGTGTGGATTTTTACAGTATCAAGCTATTTTTCGCCACACAATGGTGCAAAAGCCATTGTGTGGCTTTTTTGCGTCCAAACCTCTGCAGCCCCCACCCGATGAAAGGAGATCTCTTCTGTGAACAACACCTTTATGAAAGAGCGCCCGGTCTTCCCGCTTTTGATGTCCATGGCGCTGCCCAATGTCATTTCCATGCTGGTCAACTCGCTGTACAACATTGTGGACAGCCTGTTTGTGGCCCGCATCAACGAATCCGCCATGACGGCCCTCTCGCTGGTCTTCCCGGTGCAGAACCTGCTCAACGCCATTGCCATCGGCTTTGGCATCGGCATCAATGCACTGGTGGCCCTCTGCCTGGGTGCCGGGGAGCACGAAAAAGCCGATCAGGCCGCCACCCACGGCATGGCGTTTTCCCTGCTGCACGGCATCCTCGGCTCGGCCATTGCCATTGCCATCATGCCGTCTTTCCTGGGGCGCTTTACAACGGATGCCGAAGTGCTCTCCATGGGCCTGACCTATTCCCACATCGTGTTTGGCTTTGCCACGGTCAACATGGCCTCCCTGGCTTTTGAGAAGATCTTCCAGTCCGTGGGCCGGATGAAAGTGACCATGGTAGCCCTCATCGTGGGCTGTGTGGGCAACATCATCCTGGACCCGCTGCTCATCTTTGGCATCGGGCCGTTCCCTGCCATGGGCATTGCAGGCGCGGCGCTGGCCACCGGTATCGGCCAGGCACTGAGCACGGGTGTCTACCTCGTGGTGTACGCTTCCACGGAGCTGCCCGTCCGGCTGCGCCGCGCCTGCCTGAAGCTGGACAAAGAGTTGGACACCCGGCTCTACTCCATCGGCATCCCGGCCATCCTCAACCTGGCGCTTCCCTCTCTGCTGGTCACGTTCCTCAACAGCCTGCTGGCCGCGTTCTCGGGCAGCTATGTGGTGGTGCTGGGCATCTACTACAAACTACAGACATTCCTCTACCTGCCCGCCAACGGCATCGTGCAGGGAATGCGTCCCCTCATCAGCTACAACTACGGTGCCGGGGAGCACAAACGGGTACGCCAGCTCTACCAGATCACCCTCATCCTGAGCGCCGCCATCATGGCAGCGGGCACCCTTGGCTGTCTGGTGGCCTCGGAGCCTCTCATGCGGCTCTTTACCTCTACCCCGGAGACGGTGGAGGCCGGAAAAGTTGCTCTGCGGATCATCTGCCTGGGCTTTGTGGTCTCCGCCATCTCCACCACCTCTTCCGGTGCGCTGGAAGGTCTGGGCAAGGGCACGCAGTCGCTGGTGATCTCCCTGTGCCGCTACATCGTCTTCATCATGCCGCTGGCCTGGGTGCTCTGCCGACAGTTTGGCCCTGTGGGCGTCTGGAACGCGTTCTGGGCCACGGAAGTGCTCTCCGCCATCGTTTCCCTTATCGTCTACAAAAAGAGCGTCTGACACGTTTTCCGTATACGCAAAAAAGGCTCCGGGCCTGCACTCCCCTTTCACAGGGAGGCAAGCCCGGAGCCTTTTCCGTTTCAGCCCAAGGGCTGGTTTTTATTTGGTGTGCTGCTCGGTGCTCTGGTCGTCCGATTCAATCGGCGTATCCAGTTCCTCCACGGGGGCAGCGTTCTTTTTGGCCTTACGGGCCTTACGCTTGTGGATCAGCTTCCGTGCGAGGAATGCTGCCACCAGCAGCGCGGCTACCGTGCCGCCGCAGAGCTCCCAGAGCGGGATGCCCTTGGGCACAAAGGCCATGACGATCTCGGTCCCGGCAGCCGTAAAGGTGATGTAGCTGCCAAAGGTATCGGTAGGCACTTTGATCCATTTGCCATCCTGCTGGACATAGACGCTGCCCTGCTTGCCCTGCGGCAGATAGCGAATGGTGTGGGTCTCCTGCCCGTCGTCCGAGAAGTCCAGCAGCCACTGCTCAGTGGCATTAGCCACGCCGGACGGCGTCTGGGAGGTAACGCTCAGGGCATTGGAGCCGCCAAACAGGCCATCCACATAGAAGATCGGACGGCCGTTGGTGCGGACATCAATGCTCTTCAGTGCCGGGATGTAAGAGGTGTACAGCGCCGTGACCACGGTGTCCAGATGGAGGTCATCCAGCACCGGGGTGCTCCACTCGGCAAAGTAGCCGTCTTTCTGGGGCAGCTCGGGGTAATCCGCCGCGGTAAACGATGCACCGTAAGTAAAGGTGCGCTGGTCCACGACGTGGCCGTCGGCCATAAAGGTCAGCGTCAGCTTCTGGAAGCCCTTGGGCGCGCCCTCCAGTGCCCGCATGGTATCGTAATCAATGGGCTCTGCCTGACCGGCACGGCTGATACGGTCAACGCCGCGCAGGGTATCGGAGACAAACAGGTTCCCCGTGAACGTACCATCCTGGCCGCCGGAAATGGCGCCCCAATACTGACCGTCGGTGTTGCTGCTGCTCGTGGAGAGGGCCACTTCGGAGTCATCCCCGTCATCGTCCGGCTCATGGATATCCACCATGGCGCGGTTATCCTTGATGATGCAGCTGTTGCCGGTCAGGACACTGTCCGCGCCCTGGCCCACGATGCCGCCAATGTACTTGCTGCCGGTCAGCTCACACTTGGCCCAGTTGGAGATCAGCTTTGCGGAGGAACGGCCTGCAATGCCGCCCACCTTGTTGTTGCCATCCACTTTGCCGTAAGCTTCGCAGCCCGTGATGTAGCCCAGATCCATCTCGCCGCAGATGCCGCCTGCCGCCTCTTTCTTGGAGGTAACGGTGCCCTCGTTGACACAGTTCATCACCACCGCGCTGATGGTGTACTCGGTGCGCAGGAGCGAACGGTTCTCATCCTTATCGTCGTCTTCGGGGTCAAGGGTGTTTTCCACCGCCATGGTACCCGCGATGCCGCCCACATTCATGTCGGCTTCCACGGTGCCGCGGTTGGTGCAGCCCTCGATCTTGCCCTCGTTCTGGGCCGTCAGGTTCTCGGACTCATCTTCAAAGATATTCTTGCTGCCGGGGTCGCTGATCTCTTCCACAGCATCCAGCAGCAGGTTGGAGACCACATTGATCTGGTCGTTGATGGAGCGGAGGTTGCTGGTGAGGGTGTTGCTGGCCGAGAGCATATCCCGGTTGAGGGTGCTCATCTGGTCGGTCATGTTCGTCACAGCGTCAAACAGTTCATCCTTGGTCGCGGTCATCTCGGAAGAGGGGCGCGGCACATGGATGGGATCCTGCTCCGCCAGCCAGTGGACGATATCCGCCGCCTGGCTGGTCATGCTGGTCAGGCCGCTCATGCCCTCCGCCATGATGCCGAGGCTGGCGGACATGTGGCCCAGCGTTGCGCTGGTGAGGGCGGAATCCGTCTTGAGGATATCCAGAGACTTGTCAAAATCATCCGCAGCCTTGCCCAGATCCTGTGCGGCATCGCTCAGGGAATCCAGACCCGCCTGAATGGAGGCCTTGCCGGAACTGATGTTGCCGGTGTTGAAGCCCAGCTTATCCAGAATATCTTCCAGATTGCCCAGCTGGTCGCCCACATTGCCAAGTGCGCCGGACATGCTGGTAAGGGCAGAAGCCATCTGGGGATTGCCCTGCTCCGAAACGAGGTTGGCGGTGTTGCCCAGCAGCGCGCCGATCTGCGTGGCCAGGCCTGCCATATTGCCCACGGCGCGGGTGACCTGCTTGCCGGCGGAAGCCAGCTGGCCGTCATCGGCCAGCAGCGTGGCGCTCCGCAGCAGGCCCAGGCCGGTGGTCAGCAGCTTCATCTGGCCGCTCATGCCGGAGCCCAACGAGAGGATGCTCATGGCGGAATTCGCCACCTGCAGCAGGGAGATGGCTGTTTTGATGTGATCGTCCACCGCGTCACCGGACACGCTGGAATAGCCGCCCAGAATGGTGCTGATGGCGCTGCTCAGGCCGCTGTCATCCTTGCCCGGCAGCGAGGCGATCAGGTCATCCAGACCCTTGCTGATCTGCTCCAGACCCTGTTTGCTGGAATCCAGCGCATCGCTGGCCTTGTGCGCGCCGGAAGAAGCCTTAGCCAGTGCCGTGGAGGCGGTCAGCATCTCGGCCGCCATCTCCGCGGTGACCCACTTGAGCTGGCCCACGGCGGTGGTCATCTTATCCAGTGCGTCGACACCCGTGTCCATCACGGGCTCCAGCCGGGTAAATGTATCGGAGATGAGGTCTCCCGTGCGGTCCACCTCGTCCGCCACTTCGTCAAAGTAATCGCCTCCCTGCTCCTGCAGACGGCGGGCTGCCTGCACGGCAGTGTCCATCTGAGAGTTCAGGGTGTTGAGGTCGGTATTGAGGAGGCTGGTGCTGCCGTCCATGTCATCGGCCGCGCCGTTGACCATGGTGTGCAGCGTGTCCAGCTCGGTGCGCAGACGGTTGATGGTGCTCTGGTCCAGGTCCAGCTCCACATAGGGCTCTGCCTGGCCGGCAATGCCGCCCACGTCCTTGCGGCCCTGTACCAGGCCCTGGTTGACACAGCCGGAGATCAGGCCATCGGTCCGGCCCACGATGCCGCCCACGTTATAGCCTACATGGGCATAGCCCACGTCGCCCGCGTTGGCACTGCTGAGGATCAGGCCGGAGGAGCGGCCTGCAATGCCGCCGGTATCCGAGGAGACATTGGAGATGTTATTGCTCAGGTCATCGCCCATATCCTTCTTGACCAGCTCCAGCAGGGTGGCCGGGAGGCCCTCCATATCGAGGGCGGACTCCTGATACTCGGAGTTGACGGCGCCCACATTGGTGCAGCCGGTGATGACACCGAGGTTGTAGCCCACGATGCCGCCGGTGGCATACGCACCGCTGACCATGGCACGGGAGGTGCTGTGGTCGATGGTTCCGCTCGTCTCATTGCGGCCCACCAGACCGCCCGCCTCCTCCTCGCCGTGGACAGCACCGGAGAACGTGCAGTTGATGATGGTGCCGTAGTTGGTGCCCACCAGACCGCCTGCGGTCTTCTGGGTACCAGCGGGATTGACCACACCCTTGATGGTAAGGTCCTGAATGGAACCGCCCTCTTCCAGGATGCCGAAGAAGCCGGCTGGAGAATAAGCCCCCACGAGGCTGACATCCGAGATGGTGTGGCCGTTGCCCTTGAACGCGCCGCTGAACGACGCAACGGGGGCCCACTCCGTATCCTCCAGCGAGAGGTCTTCCTGCAGGATCACGGTCTTGCCTTTGGACCACTGATCAAAGCCGCATTTGTCGGCAAAGGCCAGCAGGTCCGAAACACTGTTGATGTAAATGGTATCCGTCGGCGCGGTGTCGGCCGCAAATACCGGCAGCGCCGCCGAAGCCGCCAGCACCAGTGCCAGCAGCGCAGCGGTCAGGCGGTGCAGCAGCCGGGTGCTGCCCGCCGCAGACTCATTCGTCCGCATGGGAGTCGTTTTCATCCTGCACCTCCTGTGAGATTTTACCAGAAAGAACGGTAAGATGTACGTTTCCATCCACAATGGCGTTCATGGTACCGGCCACGGAGCCGTTCACCTCGCCCTGCACCATGCCATTGACACGCACCCGGCCGCTGGCCGTGTTGGTGTGCAGCACCACATGATGCATGGAGAACGAAGTTTTATCCACCAGCTTGCCGCCCACCAGCAGGATCTGCGGCAGGACGAACAGCACCAGGAAGATGGAGATGATGGTACCGCGGCCCAGGCACTGGCCGATGCCCACGATGCAGGCATCGGACGTCATCTGACCGATCAGGGTACCGGCCACCGTCATGATGGTGCCGGAAGTGAGGATGGTGGGGAACGCAAAGTTCAGCGTCTCGATCATGGCCGTCTTATGGTCCATCTTATCCCGCAGCTCGTTGTAGCGGGTTGCAATGACGATGGCGTAATCAATGTTTGCACCCATCTGGATGGAGCTGACGATCAGGTAGCCCATGAAGTACAGCGGCGTGTGGATAAAAGCGGGGACGGAGAAGTTGACCCAGATCGCGCCCTCGATGACGAGGATCAGCAGGATGGGCATTGCCACCGACTGGAACGTGAACAGCAGGACGATCAGGACGATCAGCACGGAGACCACGCTGACCACGATGTTGTCGATGGCAAACGACTTCTGGAAGTCGTACTCGTTGGTGGCGTCGCCCGCCAGATAGATGTCGCCGTCCGGGTAATACTTCCGGGCGATGGTGCGCATCTGGTCCGTGAACTCATACATTTCATCCCCGCTCTGGAGGCTGGGGTTCAGGTAGACCAGAATACGGTTGTAATCCGCGCCCTGCAGCTGGGCCTTTGCGCTCAGCATCTGGGTCTGGGCATCATGCAGGTCGTTGATCTGATCCTGGTCCAGGCTGACAATGCCGGAATCGACCTCGTCACAGACGTAGAGGAACATATCAATGAGCGGCACACTGTAGTTGGAGAAGTTGCCAATGACCTGGCCGTACTCATCATTTTCCAACGCGTAGCCTGTGTAGACCACTTGGGCCAGCTCGTAATCCAGGCCCGCCATCTCAGAGAACTGGCGGGAAGTGAGCCGGTCTTCCAGCATGTAGCCGTCCATGGCCTCGATGTTGGAAAGGCCGCGGGTGTGGTCCACCTCATCGTGGCTTTCCAGTTCTTTGATCATGGCTGCTTCCACCCGGTAATCGTCGTTCTTTGGTACGACGAGAGCCACCAGGTTGGACTTGGTAAAGTTTTCGTCGATCATGTTATCGGCGATCTGCGTCTCATTCAACACTGGCGTCTTGATCGGGCCGTAGCCATAGGCGTAGGGGCACTGTGTCTGGAAATGGTAGGCAAACACCAGCACCACTGCAAAGACGATGGGAACGATCTTGCGGGTTTTGTAAGCATAGCGGCCCACGAACGAGATCTTGGGCACAAAGTTGCGGTGCTTGGTCTTGCTCATGTAAGGGCCAAACAGCATCAGCAGGCCGGGCATGACCACGAAGACCGACAGCATGGAGAACAGGATGGCCTTGATCAGGCAGATGGCCATATCCGGGCCGATCTTGAACTGCATGAACAGCATGGCCACCAGACCGCCGATGGTGGTCAGGGAGCTGGAACTGATCTCCGGGATACTCTTGGCCAGCGACTCGATGACCGCCTCTTTCAAGGGCAGGGTCTCGTGTTCTTCTTTAAAATGGTTGCAGAAGATGATGGCGTAGTCCAGCGAAAGGGCCAGCTGCAGAATGTTCGTGACCGAGTTGGAAACGAACGAGATGGTGCCCAGCAGGAAGTTGGTGCCCATGTTGAGGATCATGCCCACCACGAAAGTGAGCAGCAGCACGGGAACTTCCGCATAGGTCTGGGAGGTGAAGATCAGCACCACCACAATGATGATGGCAACATACACCATGATGACATTGACTTCACGCTCAATCGTCTCCTCCTGCGTATTGCCCAGCGAGGTGGAAACGTAGATATCGTAGTCTTTCAGGTACTCCTTGACGCTTTCCAGCGTTTCCAGGCACTGGTCGTCGTCCTCGGGGTAATCGAATGTGATGGAGTACAGCGCCGATACATTATTATAATGGGCGGTGGTATCATCGTACTCGATCATCTGGATGCCCCTGAGGCCCGCCAGCTCGTCGTTCAGCTGGTCTGCCTCGTCCGGCGTGATGTTTGCCACCATGACATCGGCAGAACCGTAGGTGGTAAACTCTTTCTCCATAATGTCCAGGCCCATGCGGGTCTCGCTGGTCTTGGGCAGATAGGTGGTCAGGTCGCTTTCCACCTTGACCCAGCTGCGGGAGAAGATGGTGAAGACGGCCCCCAGAATGACGATGAGGAACACAAGGTTGCGCCGCTCAACAATTTGCAGCGCGAGCTTGTGCATAAAATCGTTTTTGGGTTGTTCCTGCTCGGTCATCGTGTTCCCTCCTCTCGGCATTGCATTACTGGAGTTTTGCAAGGATTTCCTCAGCCGTCATACCGCTGGCCAGCAGCTTCTTCAGCACATCCTCAGCTTCGGCTTTCTTCGCAGATTCCGCTGCTTTGGTTTCAGCCTTGACCTTTTTGGCTTCAATTCTGGCGATTTCCTTGTCGATAGATTTCAGCACTGCCTTCTTGGTTTTCAGGTCTGCTTTCAGAGCATCAATG
>OHIS01000337.1_pt1 | contig 12531 bp, 8 predicted proteins | sample 1568361 | NCBI WGS metagenome assembly OHIS01 (sample SAMEA3879607, study PRJEB24766) | human gut metagenome | biome: human-associated habitat; feature: feces | place: USA | collected 1985/1987 | reverse complement strand
AAGAGCACGCCAAGCGGCGTGCTCTTTCTTTTGGTGGACCCGAGGAGATTCGAACTCCCGACCCCTACAATGCGAATGTAATGCGCTCCCAGCTGCGCTACGGGCCCATGGATTACCGGGATATTATAGCCCCGGAGCAGCCTCTTGTCAAGTTTTTTCTTCCCTTTTTTCAAAAAACGTGGTATGATGTGGGGCAGACTACACCAAAGGAGTAAAACAATGCAGACCATTGCGGAAATTCTGGCTCAGGAATTGGGTCAAAAACTGGAATATGTGGAAAATGTGGTGCGCCTGATCGATGAGGGCAACACCATCCCCTTTATCGCCCGGTACCGGAAGGAAATGCACGGCGCCATGGACGACACCACCCTGCGTTCCTTGGAAACCAGGCTCACCTACCTGCGTAATCTCCAGGATCGCCGGGACGAGGTGAAAAAGGCCATCGAAAATCAGGGCAAGCTGACACCTGAACTCTCTGCTGCCATCGATGCAGCCGGGACCATGACCGAGGTGGAAGACCTGTACCGACCCTACAAGCAGAAGCGGCGCACCCGTGGCTCTATCGCCCGGGAGAAGGGGCTGGAGCCTTTGGCAGAGGCGATTTTTGCCCAGGACGGCCGGGATCCCCAGGCTCTGGCGCTGGATTATATTGACCCGGAAAAGGGGGTAACCACCGTAGAAGAAGCCCTGCAAGGTGCAAACGACATCATCGCCGAGAACCTGTCCGACGATGCGGACATCCGCAAGGCTCTGCGCCAGCTGGTCATGCGCCGGGGCACCTTCACCTGCAAAGCGGCAGAGGATGCGGAGGAAGACGGCGTTTATCGTCTCTACTATGACTTCTGCCAGCCCATTCCCCGGCTGCTGGATCACCAGATTCTGGCCATCAACCGGGGCGAAAAGGAAGGCATTCTCAAGCCCGCCGTCACCCTCACCGGCAACGAAGGTGCCGCACTGGTATGCCGTGCCGCCCTGAAACCAACGGCTCAGGTCTCCGCCTTTGTCCGCACCGCCGCCGAGGATGCCTACGACCGGCTGATTTTCCCCGCCATCCAGCGGGAAGTGCGCAATGAGCTTTCCGACCGAGCCTACGCCGGTGCCATCGCAAACTTTGCCCTGAACCTGAAGCCTCTTCTCATGCAGCCCCCGGTAAAGGGCTTCGTCACCATGGGTCTCGACCCCGGATACCGGAACGGCTGCAAGGTGGCCGTGGTAGATGCCACCGGCAAGGTGCTGGACACCGCCGTGGTCTACCCTACTTTCAACGAGCGAAAAAAGCAGGAGGCCATCACCATTCTGTCCGGTCTCATGCGCAAACATGGAGTGCGGCACATCGCCATCGGCAACGGCACCGCCTCCCGGGAAACCGAGGCCATGGCCGTGGAAATGCTCCGTGCCTTCCCGGAGGCCAGCTATGCCATCGTCAACGAGGCCGGGGCTTCGGTTTACTCTGCCTCTCTCCTGGCCGCCGAGGAATTCCCGGAATACGATGTAAATCTGCGCTCTGCCGTGTCCATCGCCCGGCGGCTGCAAGACCCTCTGGCGGAGCTGGTGAAAATTGACCCCAAAGCCATTGGCGTGGGACAGTATCAGCACGACTGCCCCCAGAAGGAGCTGGATGCGGCTCTGGGCGGTGTGGTGGAGGACTGCGTGAACAATGTGGGTGTGGATGCCAACACCGCCTCCCGGAGTCTTTTGCAGCAGGTGTCCGGCCTGACCGCCGTCACCGCTAAGAATATCGTTGCCTACCGGGAAGAAAACGGCCCATTTACCAGCCGGACGCAGCTGAAAAAGGTGCCAAAGCTTGGGCCTAAAGCCTTTGAGCAGTGCGCGGGCTTCCTGCGGATTCCCGAAAGCAAAGAGGTGCTGGACAACACCGGCGTCCACCCGGAGTCCTACCCTGCCGCCAAAGCTCTGCTGGAGCTGCTGGACGTGAAAAAAGGCGAGAGTCTGACCGGCCTGGACGAGAAGCTGGCGGCATACGGCCTTGGAAAAGCCGCGGCTGCCTGCGGCGTGGGCGAGCCTACCCTTGCCGACATTGCAAGGGAGCTGGCAAAGCCCGGCCGGGATCCCCGAGACGAGCTGCCTGCCCCGGTGCTTCGGAAAGACGTGCTGGAAATGAAGGACTTGAAGCCCGGCATGGAGCTTACGGGCACCGTGCGCAACGTCATTGATTTTGGTGTGTTTGTGGATATCGGTGTCCATCAGGACGGGCTGGTGCACATCTCCGAGGTATGCAATAAGCGTCTTCGCCATCCCAGCGAGATGGTGAAGGTAGGCGATATTGTGAAGGTCGTGGTGCTCGGCGTGGATGAAAAGCGGCACCGGATCAGCCTTTCCATGAAGCAGGCGAAGAAATAATCCTTGCGGTGTACCCAGCCATGCAATTTCAATATAACCACTTATAGCAATCCGAAACATTTTTACGCACTTCCGGCGATGCGGCCGGGGGATTCTTAAGGGGGCGGCTTTTCGGCAGCGCCCCTTAAGCCGGCTTCTTATCAATTTTCTTGCCGGGACAAGAACATTGCCCCCGGAGGGACTAGCGCCGAAATATTCCGTGAGTCTTGGAATACAAATAAATCTGAAATTCACGGGACGATGAGTGCATTGTCCATTACGAGTTCTTAATTGGTTCGCAGTGACATGCGTTGTACGAGACTTCCGGTTGAATGATTTTTCCCTCATCCGTCACGGCTACGCCGTGCCACCTTCCCCGTGGGGGAAGGCTTTCGGTGCGGTTTGCAGCAAAATTCTCTGTCGACACTTTGTGGCGCGCCCGAGTGGGCGCGTCGTTTTTTCGTCACAACTCCAAATAAAATATTATCAAATTGTAACGTTTTCCAGGGTGCTTGACTTTATTCTGCCGATAGAGTATAATTACCGATGATTCCTTGGAAACGGAGTATTTTTATGAAGAAAGCAACCAGATTCCTGGTATCTTTGATGCTTCTGCTGCTGATTATCGCCAGCATCATCTGGTACCTGTTCATTTATGACCGGGCCTTCACCCGGGACACCCTGCTGAGCCAGGCTCGGTATCAGGCCATAAACGGCAATTCCCGGCTTTCCTCCTGGTTCTATGACTGCGCCTACAATTTCTCCGGTCATGACGAAAACGTGGCCATTGAGCTTGCCAACCAGTACAAGAAAACCGGCAACTACACCAAGGCCGAGCTGACCCTGACCACCTCCATCCGGGACAATCCCACGGTGGAGCTGTACACCGCCCTGAGTGAGGTGTTCGTGGAGCAGGATAAGCTCTTGGATGCGGTTTCCCTGCTGGAGCAAATTCCCGAGGGTTCCATCCGCCAGGAAATTGAGAACCAACGTCCTTCCGCACCCCAGGCCGATCAGGAGCCCGGCTTTTTCAGCCAGTATATTGATGTGCACCTGACCACCGACGGCGATGCCATTTTCTACACCACCGATGGAGATTACCCCTCCATGGCCGGGGATCGCTACAGCAGCGGCATTACCCTGCCCGCAGGCGAAACCAAGATCCGTGCCATTGCCGTGAAGGAAAACGGCCTTGTCAGCCGGGTTGCCGACCTGGATTACACCGTCACCGGCGTCATCGAAAAAGCGGAATTCCAGGATGCTGCCATGGAGGCTGCCATCCGGGAGCTGATCCACACCAGTGCCACCACCACGGTTTACACCGACGCTCTGTGGGGCATTACGGAGTTCACCGTTCCGGAGGGAACCAAGAATTTCAGTGACCTGGCCTACCTGCCCAATCTGACGAGCCTGACCATCAACGGCCTGGAAATTCCTTCTCTGGAATGCCTGACGCCCCTGAGCAAGCTGGTGGTGCTGGATCTGACGGGCAGCAGCTTCCCGGTGGACGACCTGAAAATTCTGGGCACCCTGCCTTCCCTGTCCAGCCTGACCATGGCGGAGTGCTCCCTGAGCACCCTGGCCGGTTTGGAAAGTGCCAAGAATCTGACCCTGCTGGATTTGCGTGGGAATACGCTGAAGAAGCTGGAACCCCTGTCCGGCATGACCTCTCTGGCGGAACTGAATCTTCAGAACAATGCCGTCACCGATCTGACCGTCCTGGGCGGCCTGACGAATCTTGCGAAGCTGAATGTGGGCTTCAACGCACTGACCAGCCTCTCCCCCATCCGCAGCTGCACCCGTCTGACCTGGCTCCACGCCGACAACAATCAGATTACCGTTTTGGACGGTGTGGAAGCCCTGACGGGTCTTACCACCCTGGACGTCAGCTACAACAAGCTGGTGAGCGTGGATGTATTGTCCGGACTGACGGAGCTGACGGAGCTGGGCATCGGCAGCAACACCATCACCGATATTTCCGCCCTGAAAACCTTGACAAAGCTGCAAAGCTTCGACTTCTCCTCCAATCAGGTAGCGGCTCTGCCTGATTGGCCCGAGGGCTGCGCCCTGCAAACCATCGACGGTTCCTATAACGCACTGACGAACATCGACGGCCTGAAAAACATGCAGTCTTTGACCCATGTGTATATGGACTACAACCTGATTACGAACATCGATGCCCTGAAGGACTGCTACTGCCTGGTGCAGGTGAACGTCTTCGGCAACGTCATCAAGGACGTGTCCGCCCTTCGGGATAAAGACATCATCGTAAACTACGACCCCACCGCGGCGTAATACTATTTCTTGATAAAATGATTTCATCATTTTATTCTGCCGTTTCACTGCAAACCGCCTGGGCGGCGGTAAGAAATGTATTGACTTCGTTTTTTAGCGGCAGTGGCCGCTGGCCGCAATCCTGCGGCCGAATAAAACGCTTTTAAGCGTTTTATTAAAAACTCGTATAAAATCACTCCCAGTTCGCAGGAACCGGGAGTTTTCCTTATTTCTGGGGAAGGGGAAGACCGAATCTGACGTTCATTTCCGGGTCGGCCACGGGGGTGACGTGCATCTGATGCCGGATGAGCCCGTGGGCATACAGGGTTCCGGGGAGCCGCTCCAGCAGATTCAGAGAATGAGGCCAGTTGTCCTCGGTGCCCGGATCGGACACATACTGGGGCACATGCAGTTTTACCTCCGTCAGGCCCTGGGCATCCGCCGTTTGCAGCTGGGCAATCAGGTCACGGCTGATGTCCGCACAGATTGCCGGACGGACACCGGCAAAATTCGACTCCAGGAAGGTTTCTGCCCGGGTATCCACTCCGGATAGCAGGAAAACCGTAACAAGCGGCAGAGCCAGCATCAGTTTGGGATAGCGACTCGCAAGAGCCGTGAGCATGAGCATTCCGCACAAATCCATCAGGAAGAACAGGCCGAACAGGTTTTCGCTGCGCCGGATGGCGGTGGGGCCTACCGCACTGGAAAGCATCAGCAGATACACCCCGAAGGCTGCCGCCGCAATCAGGACAACGCCCAGCCCCGGGCAGGGGAGTGCCTTGTCCTTCTTCCGACCGGCCAGAACACAGACAACGAAGCACACCACGATCAGCGCCAGCGTCAGCTGGTACAGCCGGTTCAGATCGAGGAGAATCCGGGCCAGGTACTTGCAGGCAAGGTATAGCTGATAGTACACAGGCGTGCTGCCCCCAGCCGAGGCTGCCCGGCCTCCGCTGAGTTCAAACACCGCACTGATGAACCAAGCCGCCAGAACCAGAAGGGGAAAGCCGTTCTCGGAGAGAATTCCCTTCCACTGCTTCGTTTTTCCATGGGCGATCAGGCTCAGCAGCACCACGCTTCCGGCCCAGGCGGCCAGAATGCCGCTGGCGGGCAGGTTGGAGAAAATGGCGAAATAGACCACAATGCAGAAGCAGCCCCGGGCGGCAGGTGCACCGGATTTCAGGAAATCCCCCAGTCTGGGATTGCGGATCAGGCTCATAACAAGCGATGCGTTCAGCAGAGCGGGCAGCAGATAATTATAGTAGCAGTTCAGATCGACGCAGTAAAAAAGGTACTGGTTGCCGGAATCCGCCGAGCGCAGAGCCAGAAAATGCACCAGCAGAAACAGGCAGGTGACCACGCTGGCTGTCAGCCGGGACACCGGGAAGCACCGGCGAAGAAGCTTTGAAAAGCACCACAGATAGCCGGTGATGGAAAGGCTTACGACCAAAGCGTGCATGACGGTTTGGGCGGTAATGTAGTCATGGGTCAGGGGCATGACCAAGTAGGCTGCGACGGTGGAAAAGAAGGGGAAGATTACTTCCGGGAAGACCTTGGCCGGGTTCCATTCCCCCCAGACCGGGGTGGTAGCCCGGACGTAGGCTAAGTAGCTCCAGTCGTCGGCATCGAAGACCACAAGGGCGTGGACTTTGGTAAACCAGACAAACAGAAAAATGAAGATTGCCAGATAAAACAGCCCGTGGCAGAGCTTTTTTTGTGTTTTGTTCATGGAAGCCTCCGATTTGTTTCGTTCCTCTTAGAATATAACACTTGTCTTTTTTTGTCAAGTCGGGGTCTTTTCGGTTGCCAAAAAGGGGCGTTTCCTGTATAATAGGGGCGAAAGGACGTGAGGCGGTTGGACAAAATCACCGTTGCGGTTCCCTGCTATAATGAGGAGCCGGTGCTGGAGCTGTTCTTTAAGGAAATCACTGCCGTGGCGGCGAAGATGCCCCAGGCGGAATTTGAGTTTCTGTTCATCGACGACGGCTCCCGGGATGGGACGTTATCCAAAATTCTGGAGCTTTCCGAACGGGACAGCCGGGTCAAATATATCTCCTTTTCCCGGAATTTCGGCAAGGAAGCGGGAATTTACGCAGGTCTGGAAAACGCATCCGGGGACTATGTGGTCATCATGGACGCGGATTTGCAGGATCCTCCGGCTCTGCTTCCGGAAATGTACCGGGCGGTGACGGAGGAGGGCTACGACTGTGTGGGCTCCCGGCGTGTGACCCGGAAGGGCGAGCCGCCCATCCGCTCCTTCTTTGCCCGGATGTTCTACCGGATTATCAACAAAATGTCCGATGCCCAGATTGTGGACGGAGCCCGGGATTTTCAGATGATGAACCGGCAGGTGGTGGAGGCCATCCTGTCCATGGGAGAGTACAACCGGTTCTCCAAGGGCATTTTCGGCTGGATTGGCTTCCGAAAGAAGTGGCTGGAATATGAGAACATCGAGCGGGCGGCAGGGGAGACCAAGTGGAGCTTCTGGAAGCTGTTCCTCTATGCCCTGGAGGGCATTGTGGCCTTTTCCACCATGCCCCTGGTGCTCTCTTCCGTGTTCGGTATTCTGTGCTGCGCTCTGGCCCTCATTATGATCATTGTGGTCATCGTCCGAACCCTGGTCTTCGGCGACCCCACTTCCGGCTGGCCGTCCCTGGTGTGCATCATGCTGCTGCTCAGCGGCATTCAGATGCTGGGCATTGGCGTGGTGGGTCAGTATCTGGCGAAAACCTACCTGGAAACCAAGCACCGGCCTATTTACCTGACCCGGCTGACCAATATTGAGAAAAAGGCAAAGAAGGAGGAAGCCTGATGGAGGGATTGACCCGGCCTATGGAAGACCGGAAACGGCAGCTGCTCTTCTGCCTGGCCTGCGTATTCATTTGGGGCCTGATGGCCCACGCCTACGGCTTTCTGCACAGCAGCTTTTCCCACGATTCTCTGCTGGAATTCAACGGTGACGGCCTGAGCAACCGGATCCGCATCAGCAACGGACGGTTTCTCTCTCCTGTGTGCCGGTGGATTTTCCGGACGAATATGACCCTGCCCTGGCTGGTGGGGGTGCTGGGATTGCTGTGGATCGGCCTTTCGGCCTATCTGATTCTTCGCTTGTCCCGGCTGAAAACCCCGGCGGCCGCCATCCTGGTTTCCGGCTTTCTGACGGCCAACCTGACGGTATCCGCCACGGCGGCTACCTTCCTCCACGATTTTGACTGTGACATGCTGGCACTGCTCATGGCAGTGGGAGCGGTATTCTGCTGGAACCGGGGAAAATGGGGATTCCTTCCCGGGGCGGTGCTGGTGATGCTGTCCTTGGGGCTGTATCAGAGCTACATCTGCGTGAGCATCGTGCTCATTCTCTTCGTGTGCATCACGGAGCTTCTGGACGGGGAGAAGGCCAAAAGTGTGATTTTCAAGGGTCTTCGGGCCTGCGCCATGCTCCTGCTGGGCGGAATCATCTACTATGTGCTTATGAAGCTGGTGGTGCGGCTCAGCGGCATTCAGATGCTCTCCAACGTCTACAATTCCCTGGACCGGCCCGCCAAGCTGCTGGAGGCCAGCTGGTTCGACATCCGCTATGTATTCAAGGCCACCTACCGATTGTATTTTGAGCGGATTATTCAGGTGCTGTCTCCCTTCCCGGCGGTGACCCAGGGAGCAACGGCAGCACTTCTGGCGGTCAGCGGCATTGCGCTTCTGGTGCGGGTGCTTTCCTCCAAGGTGGGCTGGATTGAGAAACTGCTGGTGCTGATTCTGGCGGCTCTCGTGCCCTTCGGCGGTAATCTGATGCACTTTGTGACCATGGGCAGTGCCGACCATGAGCTGATGATTTACGCCTACTGGTTGATTTATCTGCTGCCACTGCTGCTTTTGCCCCGGCTTCCGTGGGACAAGCCGGCAAAACCTGTTTCCTGGGTCAAACCCATTTGCGCCGGGCTCATCGTTGTGCTCATCTGCGCCCAGGTGCAGGTGGCGAACGTACTGTATCTGAAAAAGGACTTGGAGCAGGATGCCTACCTGTCCGTCATGACCCGGGTGGTCTACCGGATGGAGGAAACTGAGGGCTACGTCCCCGGGGAGACCCCGGTGGTGATGGTGGGGCTTCCTCAGCAGCTGAACGACACCATCCCCGGCTTCGAGGCTTACCGCAAGCCCAACGGCATGTGGATGACGGATGTGCTGAACTATGGGGACTCCGGCCACTGGGCGGCCTATTTCAAGTACATTTTGCTGAACCCGGCGAAAATCACCGGCGGCGGTAAAATGACCGACGATCCCCGGGTTCAGGCTCTGCCCTGCTACCCGGCTCAGGGCTGCACCGCCATCATCGACGGAACCCTGTTCGTCAAGCTCAGCGAGCCGTAATCCAACGAAATAACAACAAAGGGCTGGTGCAAGAATATCTGGTTCTACAATAAATGTTGGGGTCAGGCAATGAGCCTGACCCCAACATTTATTGTAGAACCCTTAAAAGCAGGGGCCTTTGACAGACTGAGCGCGCCGCAAGGAATTCCTTGCGGCGCGCAATTTACTTTTCCGAGGCAACGCTCTTGCGAACCAGTGCCCGGTGAAGCTTGGCCTCCGCCAGCTTCAGATCCATCTGGGAAGCGTTCTCGTTGTGGAGCACCTTGTCCGCCCGGTTATAGGCGGCCTCAGCCCGCTCCAAATCGATCTTATCCGCCCACTCGAAGGTGGTGGGCACCAATGTGACCTCGCCGTCGCAGACGCTGAGCATTCCGCCGATGCAGGCGGCGGTGCGCCGGGTACCCCCGGAGACCACCACTGCCCGACCCATACCCAGGGGAGCCACATAGTTCATGTGCCGGGCCAGAATAGCCACGTCGCCGCCGGTGGTGCGGACAAGCAGCTCTTCGGCCTGGCCGTCATAAATGAGGCCGTCGGGGGTGACGATTTTCAGGCGGAAGGGTGTCATGCCTTCTCACCGCCCCGGTACTTGGCGACCACCTCGTCGATGGAGCCGGCGAACAGGAAGTAGGATTCGGGAATATCGTCGTGCTTGCCGTCGATGATCTCCTGGAAGGAACGGATGGTTTCCTTCAGGGGGACATACTTGCCCTGATAGCCGGTGAACTGCTCGGCCACATGGAAGGGCTGGGACAGGAACCGCTGAACCTTACGGGCCCGGTTAACGGTGAGCTTGTCTTCCTCACTCAGCTCGTCCATACCCATAATGGCGATGATGTCCTGAAGCTCCTTGTACCGCTGCAGAATGCCCTGAACGGCACGGGCGGTCTCATAGTGTTCCTTGCCCACGATCTCCGGGGACAGAATCCGGGAGGTGGAATCCAGAGGATCCACGGCGGGATAAATGCCCAGGGAGGCAATGCCACGATCCAGAACAGTGGTGGCGTCCAGATGGGCGAAGGTGGTGGCGGGGGCAGGGTCGGTCAGGTCGTCCGCGGGGACATAAACCGCCTGCACGGAGGTGATGGAGCCGTTCTTGGTGGAGGTGATACGCTCCTGGAGCGCACCCATTTCGGTAGCCAGAGTGGGCTGGTAGCCAACGGCAGAGGGCATACGACCCAGCAGGGCGGACACCTCAGAACCGGCCTGGGTGAAACGGAAGATGTTGTCGATGAACAGCAGCACATCCTGATGCTTCACATCCCGGAAGTACTCGGCCATGGTCAGGCCGGAAAGGCCTACCCGCATACGGGCTCCTGGGGGTTCGTTCATCTGACCGAAGACCATGGCGGTTTTGGAGATAACGCCGGACGCGGTCATTTCGTTGTACAGATCGTTGCCCTCACGGGTACGCTCGCCAACACCGGTGAACACGGAGTAGCCGTTGTGGGCGGTGGCGATGTTGTAAATCAGCTCCTGAATCAGAACGGTTTTGCCCACGCCGGCGCCGCCGAACAGACCGATCTTGCCGCCCTTGGCGTAGGGGCAGATCAGGTCAATGACCTTGATACCGGTTTCCAGAATCTCGGTGGCGGGCTGCTGCTCCTCATAGGAGGGAGCGGGGCGGTGGATGGGCCAACGGGCATCGCCCTCCACGGCGGGCTTATTGTCGATGGGCTGACCCAGCAGGTTAAATACCCGACCCAGGCAGGCATCGCCCACGGGCACGGAAATGGGGGCTCCGGTGTCGGTGGCTTCCACACCACGCTGTAAGCCGTCGGTAGAGGACATGGCAACGCAGCGCACTACGTTGTCGCCCACATGCTGGGACACCTCGGCGATGATTGTGCGGTTGCCCAGGGGAATTTCAATTGCGTTGAGCAGCCCGGGGAGCTGGTCATCCGCAAAACGAATATCCAGAACAGGACCCTGAACCTGGATCACAGTTCCTTTGTTGTTGACCATAGGGGATTCAACTCCTTTGTGGGAGGAGGCTCCGGCGAACAGCCGAAACCCCTCGAAATGTTAAGAACCGGCGACGATTTCGGTGATTTCCTGCGTAATCGCCGCCTGACGGGCACGGTTGAACTTCAGGCTCAGATCCGCGATCATGTCCTCCGCGTTCTGGGTAGCGGAGTCCATGGCGGAGCGGCGAGCCGCCTGTTCGGAGGCCCGGCTTTCGCACAGCGCGCCGTAGAGCATACCGCCCAGGTATTCGGGCACGATGGCGGCGAATACCTCCTCCGCCGGATGCTCATAGAGGGTATCACAGCGTCGGGGAGGCTCCGTCTCCTTGATCTCCGGCTTTTCCAGAGGCAGCAGCTTCATAAAGTCCGGGGTCTGGGACAGCATGGACACGAAACCGGTGTAGGCAACATAGACCTCGTCGTACTGCCCGGCGAGGAACGCCCGGCAAACCTGCTTGGCGATGGAGAAGCAGTCGCCGATACCCACGGAGGCGGCCTCCGCGTAGCTCTGGGTCAGAATGGGCACGCCCTTATTCTGAAAGCTGTCCACGGCCTTCTTGCCGATGGGAAGAACAGTGGCATCCTGTCCCTGAATCTGGGAATAAACCAGCTTGAGAACGTTGCTGTTATAGCCGCCGGCAAGACCCCGGTCGCCTGCAATGACGAGATAGAGAATTTTCTTTCCCTCCCGTTTCTTGAGATAGGGGGAGGAGAAGTCCCGATTGGCTCGGGTGATGTCCTCGATGGTTCTATGCAGGATCTCAAAATAGGGGCGGGAAGCCGCGATCTGCGCCTGGGCGCGCCGAAGCTTGGAGGCCGCGACCATTTCCATGGCCTTGGTGATCTGCTTGGTGCTTTCCATGCTGCGGATGCGGTTTTTGATTTCCTTGGTGGAAACGCCAGCCATGGGAAATCCTCCTTCCTTATGCCGTGAACTGAGCTACCAGCTCGTCCAGAGCGGCCTTCAGCGCGGTTTCGGTTTCGGTTTCCAGCTTGCCGGTGGTGCGGATGGCTTCCAGCACGTCTGCATGGTAGTTATCCATGTGCTCTTCCAGCCGCTTCTCGAATTCGGCCACCTGCTCCACGGGAACGGAAGCAAGATAGCCGTGGGTCACGGCGTAGATGATGCACACCTGCTGGGCAACCTCCTTGGGGGTGCCGTTCTTCTGCTTCAGCACCGCCACGATCCGCTCACCAAGCGCCAGACGGGACTTGGTGTCCGCGTCCAGATCAGAGCCGAACTGAGCAAAGCTTTGCAGCTCCCGGTACTGGGAGTAGAGCAGCTTCAAAGAGCCAGCCACCTTCTTCATGGCCTTGATCTGGGCGTCGCCGCCCACACGGGACACGGAGATACCGGGGTTCACGGCGGGCATAACGCCGGAGTTGAAGAGCTCGGTTTCCAGGAAGATCTGACCATCGGTGATGGAAATAACGTTCGTGGGAATGTAGGCGGAAACGTCGCCTGCCTGGGTCTCAATGATGGGCAGAGCGGTCAAAGAGCCGCCGCCCAGCTCCGGAGACAGCTGTGCCGCCCGCTCCAGAAGACGGGAGTGGAGGTAGAACACGTCGCCGGGGTAAGCTTCCC
>OHIS01000336.1_pt1 | contig 12539 bp, 16 predicted proteins | sample 1568361 | NCBI WGS metagenome assembly OHIS01 (sample SAMEA3879607, study PRJEB24766) | human gut metagenome | biome: human-associated habitat; feature: feces | place: USA | collected 1985/1987 | reverse complement strand
TATTACAGCAGTTTACGGCAAATATCCTCCCCGTAAGCCACGCTCAGACCGCAGCCGTTATCCCAGGCAACCATGATGCTGCCGATGTCATCCACACCTCGCACGGTGCCTTTCGTGCCGACAGGCGGTGCCTGTGGGTCATCCATCTGAACAAGCTCCACACGTGTGCCGACCGGGTATTCCTTACGGATACGCTCGACCGTCTCTTTACTCGGAAATCTCATGCTGCGCACCTCCGTTTCTGAATGCAGAGGAGCCGGAGAGGTTCTTCAGCAGGATTTTTCGAGCGGTCTTGTATTCCGCACCGATGAAGCCGAGCCGCAGTAACCAAGTCCGCATTGCGTACTTGGGATTTTCGGTCTGCTGAGGATTTGCGCTTGCAGTCTTGACTTGCTTGGCAAGCTGGCTGAGCGCCAGGCAAAGCTGAATGTAGCTTTTCAGCTGACCTGCGTGCAGTCCGTTTTTCTTGCCGCCCGAGGGTGCGTCAAACTGGAAAAGTCTGAATTCAATCGTGCCCTTTGTAAAGGTTGCGTGGAGGTTCAGCATATGGTAGCGGCTCTCGTTGTAGTGTGCCGACCTGCCGTAATCCGCGTTCTGACTGCCGTACCAGGTGTCCGCAAGCGCCGCCATGGTTTTGGGCTTCTTGCGGTTGAGTTCCACCAGGAAATCCTTGCTGACCGTGCGGCAGTATCGGTTCATGCGGTTTCTGTCGAGGTTCAAGGCGCTTGCAAGCAGGCTTTCATGGCTTGCCATAATGTTTGCGAGGTTTCGCAGACTTTGCGGCGTGTGACCTTTCCGAGCCACCTCCGTACATTCCGCCTGTGGCTCGGAGCGCTCCGCATTTATCGTTTTCGCTGTACTTTGTGTAGCTGTCCTGCGAAAATGCGACAGCATGGCGGTCGGTAGCATTTAACGTGAATGAAACGTCCTCGTTAATGCCGCTGCCTTGAGGACCGTTTTTATCGGCTCTGCCTATCATTGAACCCTGGACGGCTACGACTGCCACGCCGCCTTGGTTTGAGTCGGGAGAATTACCACCTGTATCTATCGTCCGTGATGTATCTGTTTCATAGCAGTTATGAGATTTGCATTCTTCTGAAACTGCTGCGACATCTGCACGAACGGCGAAGCAATAACGCCGCCCGTGGTCGGGTGCTTGCCGAGCAAGCCGTAAGTGCTGATTGCTTCCTCGCACTGAATGTATCTTGCGTATGCCTGCGCATAGGCTTCGATGAGCCGCTTGTTTACAAGGTTCTCGCAATTACGCTGTTTAAGCCACAGCCAGGTTTCTCTGTAAATATCGTCAGCGCCGAGCGGAACTCCGTTCTTCTGCCGAGCCGAGAGATAATCGCTTGGCTTCGGCATATCCGTGCCGTTAAGCACAGCGCCCTCCGGCAGGTCAACCGCTTCAAGTTCGGCAGTGTCGAGCGCAGGTATATCGTTGCTTATGATTTTGACCGGAAGTCCTTTCTGCTTTTTCTCTGCGGCAGGAGCGGGTTTATCTCCGGCGCGTACCCGTCTGCCGCCTCTGTTTGTGCCGTCCTTAGCCATGATTTTCACCTCCGCAGGACAAGAAAAAAGGACGGTTCACACCGTCCGAAAATATTTCATGGTTTAATACCCCGTTTGAACCTCGATTTTTGCGCACGAAGCCCCGGACCGCTGTCCGCAGTAAAGGTCACAGGGATTTCGACCGCCCCTACCGGTCGCCGAGGTCGTGATGTATTTTCGTATGACACGACTGGCACAGCGACATCAGATTGCTGAACTCGTTTGTGCCGCCGCGTGACACGGGAACGATATGGTGTACCTCCTCAACAGGATTGAGCCGACCCTCTTTCAAACAAATCTCGCACAGTGGGTGAGCCGTTGCATACCGCTTTCGTATCTCACGCCATGCTCTGCCGTACTTTTTGTTGCTATCGGCAGGGCGGACGAATTTATTATAGCGGCGGTTCATCTGCTTTGAGTGTTCCTCGCAGTACTGTCCGTCACATCTGTTGGGACAGCCGGGGTAGGAACAGGGGCGCTGTGGTCGTCTGGGCATTTGGGTCATCTCTTTTCTTTTTTGCTGATTATATCATACCATAATGTGGCGGTGGACATCTACGGACAAAGCAGGACATTTCGGGCGCATTTATATTACGATGGGATTTTCGGGGACTTTTACCTTGAGGAGAGCCTCGCCGTGCCAGCGGCGAATGGTTCTCGCATCGGCATTCAGTTCGTTTCCGATCTGCTCCCATGTACAGTTGTGAATGTAGCGGTAACGGAGAACGAGCCGCTCATCCGTATTCTGTACGGCTTCAATGACCGTCCGTATCTGCTTTTTCAGACAGACAAGGGTGTCGATTTCCTTGTTGATGGTGTCCTCCAAATCCATGATCTTTTCAAGGCTCCGTACAAAGGGGGCTTTCGTACTGCGGGAAGTCTGCACCTTTTCGCCCCAGGACGGAGAGGATATGCTGCTTGCCATTTCACGAAGCATGGTGACTTCTTCGATATTGGAGTTGATACGCTGATCGAGGCGGTAAGCCTGACTCAAATATTCCTTTGCTGTCATGCCGCCACCTCCGTTTGCAGTTTTCGCATCAGAAGCTCTCCGTCAACCGAAGTCAATGCGCTGTACCATGAGGAACGGAAGAAACTCTCACAATCATTCCTCATCTGCCTTGCTTCGGCATCCCTCGGATATTTCTTCAGCTTTTTCAGGGCTTTCATATAGTCCTTCGCCGCTTGGATCACTATGGCATTCGCCAGTTCTTCAAAAGGGTTCATATTCTGTACCTCCGATTCTTTATTTCACTCGGATCGGCACGGATTTTCATAGATTGTCACAGATTGGCTTTGACCGCCGCTATCAATGCGGACTGCGTCTTGTCCTTCCGCTGAAGGGCTTTCAGAATGTCCTCATCAATGGTGCCGGCGGTGATGATGTGCATGACCACCACGATATCGGAGGTTTGACCCTGCCGCCACAGCCGTGCGTTTGTCTGACTGTAAAGTTCAAGGCTCCACGTCATACCGAACCACACGATGGTACTGCCGCCGCTTTGAAGGTTCAGCCCGTGCCCTGCGGATGCCGGGTGGATAAGGGCAACGGGCAGCTCGCCGTTGTTCCATCTGCGGATACTGTCGGAACTGTCCATCCGTGAAAACGGGATATGCAGTTCGTGCAGTCTTTTTTCGATACGGTCACGGTCGGACTGATACCAGTATGCCACCAGAAGCGGTTTTCCGTTGGCGGCTTCGATGATGTCCTCCAAAGCGTCCAGTTTTCGGTCGTGGATGAGGTGGCATTTGCCGGACTCGTCATAAATCGCCCCGTTTGCCATCTGCGTCAGCTTTCCGCAGAGGACGGCGGCATTGGCGGCGGTAATCTCCTTGTCCTTTCCGAGTTTCATCACATACTCGGATTTAAAATCCTCATAGATCTGCGATTCCGCATCGCTCATTACGGCGGGATACGCTGTGCTGACCAGTTCCGGCATTTTTAGGTGGTCGGTGGACTTCATCGAAATGGTGATATCGGAGATGGCATCATATATTGCCTGCTCCGCGAACGGCAGCGGCTTATAGGAATACACGATCTGACCGTTGCGTTTGTCCGGGGTGAAGTAGTTGAGGCGGTAGTTGGAGATGAACCGTCCGAGGCGTTTGCCCATATCAAGCACCCGGAACTCTGCCCATAAGTCCATCAGACCGTTTCCGGCAGGAGTGCCGGTCAGACCCACGATGCGTTTTACAAAGGGTCGGACTTTCAGCAGGCTCTTGAACCGCTTTGCCTTGCCATTCTTGAAGGAGGAAAGCTCATCGATCACCACCATATCGAAGTCGAACGGGATGCCGCTGTCCTCGATGAGCCATGAGACGTTCTCGCGGTTGATGATGTAGATGTGGGCTTTTTTCTTGAGAGCCGCTTTGCGTTCGGCTTCGGTGCCGACAGCCACGGAGCAGATGAGGTGCCGGAGATGATCCCACTTATCGACCTCGGCAATCCATGTATCCCGCGCTACTCGTAGCGGAGCGATGACGAGAACCTTCCGTACATCAAAGCTGTCGAAAAGAAGGTCGTTTATCGCCGTCAGCGTGATGCTCGTTTTGCCCAAGCCCATATCAAGCAGGACGGCGGCGATGGGATTTTCCTTGATGAAGTTGATGGCATATTTTTGATAGTCATGCGGTTCGTATATCATCGAGAATCTCTCCGATCTGGTTCATATCGTTAAGGAGATACACCTTGAAACCGAGATGCTGAAGCAAGCCATGCCTTGACACCTGTAAAGGACGGGGCTTTTTGCCCGGAGCCTTAACTTCCACAAATGCCATCAGCCCATGAGGGAGAAGCACGATGCGGTCGGGCATTCCGTCAAAACCGGGACTGACAAACTTGGGAGCGATGCCTCCCATATTTTTCACGGCTTTGACTAGGCTCTGTTCTATCTGTTTTTCGCTTTTCATATTTTTCCTTTCTACGGGACAACAGGGACAACGAGGACAACTGTTCCTATATATTCCTTTTGCGCGTATGTGCTGTTTCTTTTTCACTTAACGCCGAACAAATATAAGGGAAAAAGTTGTCCTGTCCGTCCCGTGGCTGTGTGTTATTCGGTTATTTGGTAGAGTCGCTGCTTACCATACAGGGGCAACGTTTTCCGATTCGACGTCCGCTGCCAACCGTCTATCTGTGTCATAAGAGCCGCAATGGTGTAGCTGTCGGTGGTTTTGAGTTCGGAGAGGTTTTTGCCGAAACACTCGCACCATATTTCTGCGTTGCACACCGAGGTTCTCTTTACAGTTCCTTTTTCGGCAGTCGGATCGCCGGAGAGGAAACTGCGTCTGGCATATATATCCATACTGTGCCATGTGGTCGGCAGCAAGGTGTTCAGATATTCCTCGACCATTCCGACACGCTCGTCCACCTCCATAGCGTTCCGCTGCGCCTTTTCGGACTCGGCGAGGATATCGCCTTCGAGATACAGCTTTTCGCCGGACTCCCAGATGGCTTTCGCTTCTGCCCAGAACTGGTCGCGGTCAGCCTGTGTAAAGTGCCAGTTCTGCTTCTGTGTTTTCTGATGAACCTTGATGATCCAGAAGCGGCGGTTGCCCGTGATGTCACGGAGGTAGCCGCGTTCACCGTTGACCGTGCCGATGATGATGCACTGGCGGGGGTGGCTTTCGACCACTCTGCCGTAGCTCGGACGGTATTTGTCATCAGAGGTGGAGAGGAAGGATTTCACCTTTTCAATGTCGGCTTTTTTCATTCCGGCAAGCTCTCCTATCTCGACCACCCAGAAGCCTTGCAGTTTTTCCGCTCCGGCTTTATCGTCCATATCGGTCAGCGAGAGGGATTCAGAGTAGTATTCGGGCGTGACGAGGTCTTTTACGATGGAGCTTTTGCCGATGCCCTGTTCGCCGTCAAGGACGGGAACGCAGTCGAACTTGATGCCGGGACACATGACTCTCGCAACAGCGGCGGCGAAGGTTTTTCTCGTGACGGTACGGACATACTCCGTATCGTCAGCCTGCAGATATTTGATGAACAGTTCATCGACACGCTTCACGCCGTCCCACTTGGGGAGTCCATTGAGGTAATCCCTCACAGGATGGAAATGACGGTCATCTGCCACCTTGGTAAAGGAGACGTCGTAGTTTCGTGTGGTGAACTCGCCGTAACGGATATCCACGAGCGATTTAAGCTGGGCAGAGTCGGCATCCCTCCAGAAAGAGTTTCCTTCGGGACGGTCCCACGGCATTTCACCTGTGACTTGGATGCGATTCGCCATATCGTTGAAAGCGAAGCCTTGCAAGTCGGGATCGTTTTCAAGGATGAGGTTCAAGTTCCACACGCTATTTTCCAATGCCCCGGAGCGGGGTACGAAGTGAAGCCGCTTATGCCAGTCGGCATCATCGGAGAAATCCTCTCCGGCTTGAGCGATACGCTCGGCAGCAAGATTCTCTTTGACCGTATCGTCCGAGAGAGCAAGTTCGGTCATCTGCTTGAAGGACTTCTTTTCGTCATCATCGCCGAAGCGGTGGATGCGGACGAGGTCAAAAGCGTTCAGCAGTTTGCCGCAGGCGGGGTCCGTGGCGTGGTGGCTGTATGCGAACTTGTCATCATAGACCACGACACCGGCAGATGAGTCGGCGGGGATATAGTCGTAACGCCCCTCCATTGCGGAAGGCTCATATACATCGGCGAGGTATGTTTCGATAACGGCGGCGATACCGTAGGCACGGCAGAATGCGCCCACCACACCGGGCTTGGCGAGAGGGTCTTCCTGCTTTTTGCCGCTTGCCTCACGGACGGCGCTTTCACGGGAGGAGGTCGGAAGCAGGGAGCAGTCCTTCCAGTTCGGATGCGCCGTGAGATATACATCGGGATTGAGCCATTCGCCCTCGGTGGTCTTGCTGATGAATTCACCGTTTGCCGGAGTTGTCGGCCAATACATAAGCTGGCTCGGCTTGTAGGAGCATTCGTCAAACTGGTCGATGCCCCAATCGGAAGCGAAGTATCTGGCGAGAGCCACATACTCGTCCGGGGTTATGTCCCTCGTCAGCGGCACGATGATGCGGCAGCGAGGCTGTTCGGGTGTATGTCCGTGGGTGGTATAGAGACAGGATGAGTACCGGCACTCCGAGGCGAAACGGTCGATAAAACCAATCTCGGCATGGTCTGCGTCCATCGTGAGCATGGAGCGGCATACCACGGTCTCACGCTTGCGGCGGTTGCCTTTCAGATAACCGCCCACAAAGCCGCCTTTGTCCTTGGCGCGGTCCCGGTCATCCTTTTTGAGCTTCGGATATTCCTCTACGGTTTCGGTCGTGCGGATGGTGGTTTTCAGCCTTTCACACAAGTCTTCCCATGTGGTGGTTTTATTCGCCCAGGTCTTTGCGTAGCAGCTATTGCCGTAGGCGATTGGCAGGTCACGCATTTTTGGTTACCTCCTTAAGGTCGGAATTAAAATATCGGATGGCATAGTTCTTACGCTTGGCTCGGTCAATTTCGGCAGCCATGCCGCTTGAAATCAGATCTCTGAAGACCCATAATTCGGCGCACTTGCTCATCAGCACATTTCCGAAGAACATGGCAAGCTCGCGCTCTTTCGGATTGCTGTCATCCATGAACTGCGGAAACAGCAGATGCGGAGCGATGGGGAGATAGCCGCTGTCCACGGCGAATCTGCTGTATCTCTGTGCCGCCTTGACGTTCGTCTCCACATCTCCGGCATAGGGTGAGCAGATATACACAACAGGTCTGAATGCGAAGAACGCTTTTTCCTCTTTTATAATGTTTGTCATTGCCTCGTATGCGGTGGGGTCGTAATAGCCCTCCGCATTGAACTTGTTTATTCCCATAGGATTTACCTCAATCTTTCTTATAGAATTCCGTGATATACCCGTCTGCCCGGAGGAGCAGTCCCTTTGCCCACGGCGGCGTTCTGCCCATCTGCTCACAGATGGCATCGAGGGATACACGAGGGTTGGCTTCAATTACGAGTTCATCGTGGATGTGCATGGTGATCGAGCAGCGGCGAAGGGTCTTCATGGCATAGCATAGAATGTCCCTCGCTGTTGCCTGAACGATATTCTCCACGAACTTGGGATCGTAGCTTTCGAGCCGTTCCCATTTCTTCGTACCGCCGACACCTTCGTAGGTAATACAGGAGCCGCCGAATCTGTTCTCGCCGATTTTCGGTTTGACGTAATTGAGCATCCTGCCGGACGGAAGAAGTATGGAGAGCATTCCGCTGCGGCAGAGAAAGCGAATGCCGTGTGTTTCGGCGGTGGTCTTATCCCGGACGGCGGTCAGCACGGCGCGGTCAACATCCCACCAGAACTTGACGATGTTGGGGTTTGCCGCTCTCCATGCCTGAACGAGCGGCTGAAGCTCCTCTTCGGTCAAGCCCATCTCTAATGCTCCCATTGCCTTCAAAGCACCCACGGAGCCGCCGTAGCCGAGAGCCAGTTCAGCGATTTTGCCTTTCTGACGGAGGTGTCCGTTGACACCGTGCTTTTCGACCGGCACTCGAAACATCTGCGATGCTGAAGCGCAGTAGACATCTTTGCCTTCAGCGAATACCGCCTGCCGCCACGACTCTCCGGCGAACCATGCGATGACCCTCGCTTCGATTGCCGAGAAGTCAGCCACATAGAACATTGCTCCCTCGCGGGGAATGAATGCGGTGCGGATGAGCTGCGACAGCGTGTCCGGCACATCCTCATACAGCATTTTCACGGCTTCATAATTGCCGCTGCGGACAAGCCCTCTCGCTTCAGCAAGGTCGGACAGATGGTTCTGGGGCAGGTTCTGCATTTGAATGAGCCTGCCTGCCCATCTCCCGGTGCGGTTGGCACCGTAAAACTGAAACATACCTCTGGCTCTGCCGTCCGAACACACAGCGTTTTGCATTGCCTGATACTTTTTCACCGAGGACTTGGCAAGCTGCTGGCGGAGAACAAGGGCATCGGCGAGTTCCGGCGGTGCGGTCTTCAGCATTTCGTTGACGACCTTCTTGCCGAGACTATCGGTTTCCAGACCGTTGTCGGCAAGCCATGACCGCATCTGCGATACCGAGTTGGGATTTTCAAGCTCCGTGATGCGGCGCATATCGTCCATCAGCTCCTGCCTTGAGACGGCATCCATTCGGATAGCTGTATCTACAAGGGGCATATCCAGCCGAACCCCGCGATCATTGATCTCTTGATCAATGTGGTATTCGTCCCACACGAATTCCGGCACGGGGAACTTCATGAGCTTTTGCTGTATGCCCATTTCGGTTTCCACGTCACGGAGGTTATATGATTTGAAGAGTGACCATTTCTCCGGGGCATCCTCCGGGCGGTTGCGTGTTCTGCCACCGTTGCTCTTGGTCGGAGCGCACGGGGAGCAGAAATACTTGATGAGTTCCTTGCCCTCGGTAAGCTTCTGTTTGTCGAGGTTCAGAACCGCGCCGACACCCTGCAGCGAAAGCGGCAGTCCCATATATGCCGCCCACACCATCGTGCATCGCCAGGATGAGGGGTCGAGGTATTCGCCCGTAGGCATTCCGAGATGCCGGGAAAGGCAGACCCTTTCAAAGTTGGCATTGAAGGCAAACTTCAGCACGTTCTCATCGGTAAGCGAGGCGGCAATGTCTGCCGGTATTTTTTCACCGAGCGCCAGATCGACCACATGGACTTCGCCGCCGTCAACGGCATAACCGAAGAGCAGAACCTTGAAGTCAAGGTCTTCCGTGTATTTGTAGACACCGCACTTGCCGAGGTCGGTGCCGCTATATGTTTCAATATCTATACTTATGGTTTTCAAGAGTTGTCACCTCACATAGCCGTAAAGGGCGGCAGGATCGCTCCCACCGCCCACGGCGGTTGATTACTTAAAGTCCTTCATGCGTTTCTCGTGGTATTCGAGATCACGCTTTTCGCGCTCTTCCTCACGCTTCGCCCTGCGGCGATTGTCGAAGATGTCAGCAATGGAGTGGATCAGAAAGGTCACTCCGAGAAGAGCGTAGATGGACAGAAGTCCGATGCAGAGGATGGTGGTAATCATTTCGCTCATGACTTAGCCCTCCTTACGCCAGAAAATCGTCATCGTCATCGGTGTCGAAGTCGGATTCAGCTGAAGCCTTACCGCCGAGGGGTTCACCGTCACGAATCTTCTGAAGGTTGTTAAGACCGCAGGCAATGCCGCGATTTCCGTTGCTGTTGAAAGCGTAGAAGTTGATGGAGGCTCTGCCGTACACGCCGGAATAGACCTCGCTGCGGACAAGGATGGGATTGCGGTCAGCGTCCACGATACCGGGAGCGGTCGTGGAGTTGGCATTCACGAAGTAGCACCCTGCGTAGGCGGGACCATCGGGGCGTTCGGTATCGCCGTCACGCAGAGGATTCTTGATAACGGAGAGAGCCGGGACGGACTTGCAGTTGCCCTTGAGCTTCGCCTCGCCCTCGTGGTAGGCGGCTTCGATGGCAGCCTTGATCTTCTGGACGGTGACGGTATCACTCTTGGGGATGATGAGGCTGACGGAGAACTTGGGAGCGCCGCCGTTGATGGACTTGGCTTCCCAGACATTCGCGTAAGACCAGCGAGTGTCCTTGCCGGTGATGACCTTCATGGGGTTGTTGACTTTGGTGTTGTTATTAGACATAATCGTTTACTCCTTTAATTTTCAAAATCTGATGCCGCTGTGTTCATTGCCGGACGCTTGTCGGACATCGGGACGAGCGTGGGCTTTCCCTGGGGCTTCGTGATGAAGCGGCCGAGGATTTCGTCAAACTTGGCTTTGCCGAGTGTTTTCTGCATCTCGGTAATGCCGAGCAGTTTCTGTTCGTAGGGGTCGTGACCGGCGTCGATTACCGCTGCGGCTACGAGCCTTTCATCGGTGTACTTGCGGTTGGAGCGTCCCTCGACAACCTTCCATCCGTTCCACGCCTTACCGCTGATGGCGGCTTGCAGGGCATATTCCTTGATGTCGTTTGCCCAGGAGACGAGGTCATCGACCTTGGCGAGAACCTCTTCAATCTCCTCATCGGTGAGAAGCGGAGGTTCGGCGAAGTCGTAGGCGGCCAGAGCGAGGTTTGCTCTGGCGCGTTCCCGGCAGTCCGCTTTCGCCTTGCAGAACTGACACCATTCGCCGCAATGGAACTCGCCCTCACCTTTGAAGGCGAGCTCGGCGGTCGGCTTCAGAATGGTCTCTGCCCATTCGAGAAGCTCGGCGGTCGAAACGGTGTAGGTGCTGACGTTGGAGCGGCGGGGCTGGTAGATAGTCATCGTGACCGTGTCGATGTCGTAGAGAGCATCGAAGATCTCCAGAGCGCCGAGCGCATACAGCATCATCTGCGGGTTGTGGTCTGCGGAGACCTCCACGCCCTTGCCGTGCTTGTAGTCCACGATGTTGAGGGTGCCGTCAGCGATGAGGACGCAGTCCCCGGTGCCGAATCCGCTCTCGACATATTTGGAATAGTCGAGCCGTTGCTCAATCAGCACGATGGGGTCTGTCGTGACCTTCTTCGCTTCGGTGAGAAGTTCAAGCACATAGGCGGCATAGCCGCTGGCGCATTCCTCCATCTCCTCGTTGTACCAAGAGAGGTTTTCGGTGGGATCTTCGGACGGAATGCCCAGAGCCGTCTTGAGCTTGTGTTCGCACAGACTGTGGGTATCCGTTCCCTCGGCGGCGAAATCGCTGCCCTTGTCCTCGTAGTTCTCGCCGAGCCTCGCGGACGGAGGGCAGTTCAGCCACCTGTGGGAGGAGGAAGCGGAAAGCAGAGCGTGATTACCCATTTTCGAGTCCCTCCGTATCTTTGATGAGGGCGGCATACTCCGAAGGGTCAATGCCGGAGAGCGTTGCCGCACCGTGTTTACGGAGAAGTTCCTTCACCTGCGCGGTGAAACCACGGCTGGACATCTCTGCGAGAATCGCACGGACGTCTTCCTTGGTGGGAATCGGCTCGGTCGGTTTCGCCGGAGCTTCGGCGGTCTCGCCGCTGAACATCTCCGAAAGGGTGTCAGCCGCATCGTTAATAGCGACAGCTGCAGTTCGCAGGTCTCTGATCGCGGCATCCAGTTCGCTCATTTTTGACATCTTTGTGCGCTCCTTCCTTGATTTGCTTTTCTCTCACCGCCTGGGTGACTTTCTTTGCCAGTGTTGCCGACACGATGATGAAGTCGAGCAGAACATCAACAAGTTCTTCTTCTGGCTTCAGAGCATCTCTCTTTGCTTCGTTCATTCGTTTTCACCTCCCGAAGGAGCGGTATCGTTTTGCTCCTTACACTCTCCCATGAACATGAGGAGGGCATTTCGGAAAAAATCCGGGAAACTTTTTTCGAAAAATGTCGGGGAATTCTTTTTCGAGGACGGCTTTAACCTTTTTTAATCTGTAGGCATAGGTCTTTCTGCCAATCCCAATGCGTTCGCCGATGGCATCCTCTGATAAACCCTCAAGCCGCATCTCGCCGATTTTGATTGCCTCCGGCATCAGTTCTGTAAGCCGAGCGTACAGAGCTTTCATTTCGGAAGCCTCGATGATGATGTCTTCGAGTAAAGGCGAATCGTCTGGGATTTCATCGACCCAGGCGGTTTCGTTTCCTTCGTCATCGGTTTCGGTGTAATCGAGGGAACGCATATCGCCCATGCGGTGGAAGGGGCAGGTCAGATAGTCCATATCGCAGGTGAGCCGCTTACTTGCGGGACACACGCAGCGACCGTGCCGCTGCTGACGGATGCGGTAGATGTTAATGTCGTGGTAGTAGGCATCGAATTCTTCCTTGTTGACGGGGATGCTCTCTTTCGGGGAGCGGATGTAGAAGGTGTACTGGTTTTCGTTGCTTTCCATAGCTTGTCCTTTCCCGCTTTGAGAAGGGAAAGCGATGGATGCACAAAAAATCGGTGTATCTGATGACACACCGACAATGTCTGCTCGTGAGAAGGCATGACAATAAAACGGTGGGGCATCGGATTTTTGACGGGTGTCCGTCTGCGATTTCCGTATGCATCCACCGCTTCGTTAATGGCCACTCACAAAGCGGAGTAATGTATTTC
>OHIS01000334.1_pt1 | contig 12559 bp, 9 predicted proteins | sample 1568361 | NCBI WGS metagenome assembly OHIS01 (sample SAMEA3879607, study PRJEB24766) | human gut metagenome | biome: human-associated habitat; feature: feces | place: USA | collected 1985/1987 | reverse complement strand
AAAAGGCTCCCCTTTACGGGGAGCTGTCGAACGAAGTGAGACTGAGGGGTTGACGATATAAAAAAGGGAACGCCAGCGCGTTCCCCTGCAAGCTTATTCAGCCTATACTTACTTTATTATGTCTATGGTGCCTATGAGCGGCAGGCGCTTCATTTCGCCCTTGCAAACGCTCACCAGCGCCATTATCCAAAGGACTACCTGGAATACCCAGATGAGTATGCCTATAACTATGCCCGCGGTGATGCTGGCAACCACGCTGAGAAGCAGCAGAAGCAGCGCCTGATTGGCCCAGAAGGTGCCGAACTCGGTCTTGGGGTTGGTCACTATGGGCAGGAAGAACAGAATGGGGAACACAACGGCAAGTATGGCCATTGTTTTGCTGTTGTCGGTCTGCACCGGCTGCTGAACAGGCTGAGTGGGGTTGGTATAGGTGCTCTGTTGTGCGGTTTCGCCGGTGGTCGCGCCGCAGGTGGGGCAGAACTTTGCGCCGTCATCGTACTGCGCGCCGCAATTTGTGCAATAAGGCATAGAATAACTCCTTTCAAATTAACCGTAAGTGATGCACTCATATTACCACATTCTCCGTGCCTTGTCATCAGCATAAAGCGGCGTGGCGGCAACAATTTTATTTATGCTCGCTTATCCATTCGTCCATTATGGGCATGGATATGTTGAAATAAGTCGGCCCGATGTTAAGATACGTTTCATGGAAGCTGCGAAGGTCGAAGCTTGCGCCGCAAATATCCTCCGCTTCCCTCAGCTTCTGCTGATAAATGCTGTATCCCATGGCGTATTCAAGGAAGTAGAACGGGTTTTCCACGGCGTAGTCGTAATAAATGTCCTTCAACTCCGTTGCGGCCTCGTCCCCGAAATAGGCTGAGGTAAGGTCGAACATGTCATCCGCACTCTTGCCGAAGTAGTTCACCTCTATGCTCACTATAGCGGGCAGCAGCAAATTGCCTATCATGGAGTTCGCGCTCATAAAGTTGCAGTACGGCGCGCCGAAGCGGGTGTTGTAATTATCGAAGAACACCTCGCCGGACTGGGACCAGCTTTCGTAGTATCCGCCCATTGAAAGCGCCTGGCGGGTATAGCCGGTTTTGTTTATAAGCGTACGCAGGTACTGGTAATGATAAAGGTGGCCGGGGTAACCCTCGTGCGCAAGGGTGTCAAGGTATCTGTTGTCGTTTTCAAGCGTTTTGTTGTTTAGTATAATAAGGTTCTCGCTCGCGTCATCCACCGGCGGAATAAGATATGCCGCGGGGCTGAACTGGTCCTCCAGCTCGCTGGGGCAGTCCATGAACGTGAGCGTATGCTCCGGCAGCTCCGGATAGTAATCCGCCATCAGCTCTTTAAGGTACTCTATGTTCTCCTCCGTCGTGCCGACGCTCAGCTCCACCGTGTCGTACTTATCGAACACGGCGGCGTCCTTCTTGGCGGCGTCATAAAGCTTGCTCAACTGCGCGTTAAGCTCGTCATAAAGTATTTCCAGCGCTTCCTCCGGCGTTATGTCCGCGCAGGCGTTGTATTTAAGCTCCGTTGCGAAGAAGGCCTTGCCCTCCTCGCCGTATGTATAGAGCGCGCCGTCGGTGGTTGCCGTGCCGCGCAGCGCCTCAAGCCCATCGTAAAGCACCTGATAGGAATCGATAAGCGCGTTCACAAGCTCCGTATTCCTTGCGCTGTATGCGGCGCGTTCCTCGTCGCTCAGCTCGTCTATATCGGCTATGAATTCATCAAACGTGGCGAATAGGAAGCACGTCTCCCGCGCATCAATGAATGCCTTTATCTGCTCAAGCACCTTGTCAAGGGCGTTATCCCGCATGAATTTGCCGTCTACGGACTTCTCCTGCTCAAATGCCAAAACCTGCCCAACGTAGCGCGGCGTATCCGCAAGCAGCGTAAGGTAATTCTCCACATCCGCCTTGGTGTGCATATCATAGAACACCAAATTGAGCGGCAGATTGGAATGCAGCCCCACAAAGGTGTCCAGCACCTCGTTATAATAGTAATACTGATTACCTTCTATGCCTTGCTCAAGGAACTGAACAAGCGTATCGTAGGTTATCCTTGAATCGTCGGAGAGAGCATTGCGGTCTATCGCGTAAAGCTCCTCAAGCCACGCTATGTTCTCTTCGTTGCTCGCTTCCTGGTCGGCATAGGTAAATTCTCCCCAACCCGTAGGGTAATCCGTTATAAGGGGAAAATTCTCCGGATGCGCAACGGTAAGGTGAAAGCTCAGCGCGTCGCTCACAACGCTTTCCGCAAACATTCTCTCGTCCAGCTCTTTAAGCGCGGCCTCGGCCTCCGCCCGGGCTGTGTCCTCAGTGGGTTCGGGTTCGGGAGTGGGGGCAGAGGCTGCCGCGGGCGCCTCGGTAGCTATGGGCGCAGCCGTGTCCTTTGGCGCGGCGGAGCAGCCCAGCAGGCTGAGCGCAAGCAGCAGACTCAGCGCAAAACTCATCGGCTTTATAATGGATTTCATAAATAAATATATCCTTTCTCGGCTATATATAAATTTATGCATATACACTACCACATAAAGCCGCATTTCTCAATAAAAATATAAGGGAGCATATCAGCTCCCTTGGTATTTTCAGCTTTTGCTTACCGGTATAAGCAGGGTTTCCCCAACGAATATAAGATCCGGATCCTCGCGCGGGTTAAGCCGCAGCAATTCTTCAACCGTTGTGTTGAACCGGCGGGCTATGGACGAAAGCGTGTCCCCGCGGCGCACAACGTATGTCATCAGCTCTCCGCTAAGATACGGCTTCAGCAGCGCCCATGTGCGCGGCCCAGCAATGCCGTCCGCCGTGATGCGGTTGGCCCGCTGGAACGCGGTTACCGCGTTGAACGTGCGGCTGCCGAATATACCGTCCGCCTGCCCGGGGGAGAAGCCCGCGCTTGTCAGTGCCGTTTGCAGTATGGTAACAAGCATACCCCTGTCCCCGCGCCGCAAATATACGTCGCCGTAATCTATATACGGGGCTATTGCAAGCCACGTCGCCCTGTCCGCAACGCCCGTCTGCGCAAGCATTGCGCTCCGCTGGAACGCGCGCAGGGCGGCCTGGGTCTTTGTGCCGAAAAGGCCGTCTATGCGCCCGGGGCTGTTGCCGGAAGCCTCCAGCGCCTCCTGCAGCCGCCTTACCATTGCGCCGCGGCTGCCGCGCCTTAGCACATCAGGGTCGCTTTCAAGCGCGAACGGCTCAAGGAACTGCCACGTTACCGGGCCTATTATGCCGTCCTGCGTTGCGCCGAGCACCCGCTGGAACTGCATCACCGCGCGCTCCGTTGCCGCGCCGAATACTCCGTTTGCCGCGCCCGGGTCGTAGCCCGCGCGTATAAGGGCGGTTTGGGCCGTGCGCACGTCGCTGCCCGTATCGCCACGCTGTAATATCCTCATTGTTTTGCACCTCGCTCATTTTGCTCTTGGCGCATTTATAGCGCCTTATATTGCTACCATATGCCGCACAGCGCCCTCGTGTGCGCGGCAGGCACGTTTTTTTCACATTATTGCTCATATTGAGCATTTGAACATATGCCCAAAGTGTGATATGATAACTAAGATTATTAAATTGGTACGATATGCCCTTTATCAAGCGGCATGTCAGGAGGACAAATTGGGTAAAAAGCTGAGAACTCCGCTTATCTATTTGGCCATAGTGGTGCTGATGATTGTTCTGCTTACGCAGCTTCAAAACGGCGGCACGGACGATAAGAAGATCGAATATGCCGATTTTCTTGCCATGGCAAAGGAAGGCACGGTGGAGGCCGTTGAATACTGCAACGGCGAAATAGTTGGCATTAAAAAAGGCTCTGCGTATAAGGATCTGTTCCCCAAGAAGTATGACTTTATCTGCAACGTTTCCAACGAAAATGCGTTCCGTTCGGATATGGCGGCCATAGTTGCAGACGCCAAGGGCATAGATGCGGACAAGGTAACGCCGGAGGATTATCCGTTTAAATATACATATAATCCCCCGCCGGAGCCTTCCATATTGGAATACATACTGCCTTACCTTATAATGCTTGTCATAATCGTCGTGTTCTACGTTGTGGTATTCCGCGCGCAGGGCGGCGGCAATAAGATGATGAGCTTCGGCAAGGCGCATGCGCGCACCCAGATGGACCCCAACAACCGCGTTACGTTCGATGATGTTGCCGGCGCGGACGAGGAAAAGGAAGAGCTGAAGGAAGTTGTTGAATTCATGCGCGCGCCAAAGCGCTTCACCGAGATGGGCGCAAGGATACCCAAGGGCGTGCTGCTCGTTGGCCCTCCGGGTACGGGTAAAACGCTGCTTGCCAAGGCCGTTGCCGGCGAAGCGAAGGTTCCCTTCTTCTCCATTTCCGGCTCGGACTTTGTTGAAATGTTCGTAGGCGTTGGCGCAAGCAGGGTGAGGGATCTTTTCACCACCGCAAAGAAGTGCGCGCCCGCCGTTGTGTTTATAGACGAAATAGACGCCGTGGGCCGCCAGCGCGGCGCGGGCCTTGGCGGCGGGCATGACGAACGCGAGCAGACGCTTAACCAGCTCCTTGTTGAGATGGACGGCTTTGCCGTGAACGAAGGCATAATAGTTATCGCCGCCACCAACCGCCCTGATATACTTGACCCCGCGCTTCTGCGCCCGGGCAGGTTCGATAGGCAGATAACCGTAAATTACCCCGACGTTAAGGGACGCGAGGCCATATTGAAGGTGCATGCCAAGGGCAAGCCGCTGGCCAAGGAAGTCAGCCTTGAGGTGCTGGCAAAGCGCACGCCGGGCTTCACGGGAGCGGACCTTGAAAACGTGCTGAACGAGGCCGCCATACTTGCCGCAAGGTTTAAGAAAAAGGAAATAGGCATGACGGAGCTTGAGGAGGCCATAACCCGCACCGTGGTCGGCCCCGAAAAGCGCAGCCATGTTATAACGCCCGAGGATAAGCGGATAACCGCGTATCACGAGGCCGGCCACGCCGTTGTGGCGCGCGTGCTGCCCAACTGCGACCCGGTGCACGAAATAAGCGTTATTCCGCGCGGCAGGGCGGCCGGCTACACCATGACCATGCCGGAGGACGATCGCGACCATATGTCCCGCGGAAAGATACTGGACGAAATCGCCATGGCGCTTGGCGGCAGGGTTGCCGAAAGCATATTCTTAGACGATATATGCACCGGCGCATACAGCGACCTGCAGAAGGCTACCGAGCTTGCGCGCAGGATGGTTGTTGAATTCGGCATGAGCGACGAAATAGGCCCTGTGTTCCTTGGCGGGCAGACAGAGGTTTTCATTGCCAAGGATTGGGGACACCAGCGCAACTTCTCCGAAGAAGTAGCCGCGCGCGTGGATAAGGAAATTCGCCGCATACTGGAAGAACAGTACGACCGGGCAAAGACCGTGCTGACAGAGCACCGCGATGCCATGGAGCGCATAGTAAAGGCGCTGATAGAATTTGAGCACATTGACGGCGACGATTTTGAAAAGCTGTTCAAGGGCGAGGACGTGGAGCTTGAAACATTCAGCAACAGGCGCGCCCGCATAGAGAAGGCGGATGAAGAAGTGCTGGCCAAGGAAAAGGCGGAAGCCGAAGCCAAGGCCGCTGCCGAAGCGCAGGAACAGAGCGAGGACGGCGAAGGCGAAAACAAATAAGCTATAACATAATGCGCATGAAGCGGCCTTTATGGCCGCTTCTGTTGCGCAAAGGATGGGCAAACATGCAGCGATTTTGCGAAAAAGAGGCGCGTAAGCTGAATAAGCTGAAATATATATTGTTCGACGTGGACGATACCGTAACAAACGGCGGCAAGCTGACAGGCGAAGCCTTTGCCGCCATGTGGAAGCTGAAGGAACACGGGTTTAAGCTTATCCCCGTAACGGGCAGGCCCGCAGGCTGGTGCGATATGATGCTGCGCCAATGGCCCGTGCAGGCCGTTATATGCGAAAACGGCGCGTTTGTATATGACTATGATGAGCATAACGCCGTGCGCATGATACGCCACCCGCTTGCCGCGGCGGAGCCGAAAAAGCTCCTTGAGCCGGTCAAGGCCGCCGTGCTGAAGGCGTTCCCAAAAGTGCGCATGGCGCATGACCAGTTCGCAAGGATATACGATGCCGCGTTTGACTTTGCGGAGGATGAACCCAAGCTCCCGCTTGAAACGGCATACGCCGTGGCAAAGCTTTGCCGCGACATGGGGGCGGAGGCCAAAGTGAGCAGCATACACGTAAACGCATGGTTCGGCGCGTATTCAAAGGCGGACATGGCGGCGATATATCTTAAAGACTATTGCCATGCGGACGACGCAGAGAATGAAGCTATGTTCTTCGGCGATTCGCCCAATGATGAGCCCATGTTTGCGGCGTTCCCGCTGAGCTGCGGCGTGGCGAACATTGCTCCGTTTGCGGACAGAATGGCGCATTTGCCCGCATATATACTGGATGGCGAGGGCGGCTACGGCTTTGCCGAAGCGGCGGATATAATATGCAAAAGCACACAATGCGGTTGATTTTATCAATGCTGATAGATTAAAATATATGTAAGCAAAACGGAGGTACACGCTTAGTTTATGGATTTCAAACCGATAGATATATCGATGAAGCAAATGGTTGAGCATTACACGGCAAAATGGAAGCTGGAATGCTCGGAATACACCTTTTCAAATCTGCTCATGTGGGGCTGCGGCGGGAACATAATGCTTGCGGAGGATGAGCAGGCGCTCTATATACTGCTGCATTGGGGCAATGAACGCTTCATGTTCGCCCCGCTTACGGTTGAGCCCGAGTCTGAGTATTATCAAACCGCGCTCGATAAGGCGGCGGAATACATGCGCTCCAACTGCATACCGCCCGTATTCAAGGGCATATCCGGCCCCATAAAGGCCGCGTTTGAGCGCTGCACAGGCTACGAGCTGACGGAGGACCGCAACAACAGCGACTATGTTTACACAATGGAAAGCCTTAGAGACTTAGCCGGCAAAAAGCTGCACGCCAAGCGCAACCATATACACCAGTTCATGGCTCAGTACGGCGAACGGTACGAATACGTTAAAATAACCGGCGATATGATGGGCGAATGCGTTGACGTATACAATGAATGGCTCAGTGAAAAATCTCCCGACGAAACGGACAACATGGAGCTGTGTGCGATCAAAACGCTGCTCATGCACATGGACGTGCTGGGCATACGCGGCGGCGGCATAAGGATAGACGGCAAGCTTGCGGCGTTTACGCTGGGGCAGAAGATGGACGATAACATGGCCGTTGTGCACATTGAAAAGGCCGATAACGAAATAATGGGCCTTTACACGGTCATAAACAATCAATTTGTGCAGCATGAATTGACGGACGTTAAGTTCATAAACCGCGAGGAGGACATGGGCATGGAAGGGCTTAGGAAGGCCAAGCTGTCCTATTATCCGGCATATATGATAGATAAGTTCGACGGGAGACCAATTTGATGGAACTGACCATAAGGCACATTGGTGCGGATGAATACGGCGAAGCAAAGCGAGTGTGGAACATATGCTTTCCGGAGGACGCCACGGGATACAGTGATTATTATTTTGCCCGCCGCACAATGGCGGAATATGTGCTGGCGGCGTTTTACGAAGGCAAAATGATAGCCGCGCTGCACGCAATACCTTACCCCATAATGATGGGCGGGGGAACGAAAAACTGCGTAATGATAGCGGGCGTTGCAACGCTGCCCGAATACAGGCACCATATGGCAGCGGCGCGGCTTATAACGGCCTGCCATGCGGAGCAGAAGCAGAAGGGTACCGCGGCGGCGATATTAAAGCCGGACGTGAATTTCTATGCGCAGTTTGGGTATATGCCCTTTGCGTGGCATGATGAATACCGCCTGCCGTGGATAGATGCCGGCATACCCGCGCCAATACACGAGACAACGGCGGAGGAGATGCTGAAGATATATTCCGCATTCAGCGCGGATTACATAGGCATGATGGCGCGCACGGAGCAGGATATGGAGATTTATCTTGAGGGAGCGCGCAAATTGGGAGAATACGCATATTCGGACGGCAAGGCGTATGCATTGCTTAACGAAACGGACTACGGCGCGGATATATACGAGCTTGCGGGCGCGGACACGGCGGGGCTTTTAAGCTCCCTTGCGGAGGAGTTCGGCGCGCTTACGTTCAGGCTGCCGCGGGACACAATACCAGGCCTTCCCGCCATGCGCACGGGGGAAATCATGTTTTCCATGATATGTCCGCTAAATGAAGATATATTGCTTAAAAACACGGGCGCGCAAACCACCGAGGAGCTTGCATCGGGCGAATACGGGCGCGTATGCACGCTTGAATTCTGCTGAAGCGTTTGTGACTTTTTGGGGGAGTATGCAACGTTCTTCTTGACGCGGAGGGACTTTGTATTATATAGTAAAAGGGCGGCGGAACGCCCGCCGTTAGTTTATGGCAGCCAATGCGGCTGAACATGTTAAAAAAGGAAGGTTTTATTACTATGCCCACAGGCGGAAGCGATTTTTTGTCCTCTCTCGGTTCGTTCTTCTCCGGAAGCGGTATGTTCATCATAATGATGATAGTGCTGCTGCTGGTTATGATCATACCCCAGCGCAAGCGCGATAAGAAAATAAAGGATATGCTGGCATCCATTAAGGTTGGCGATCGTGTGCGCACCATCGGCGGCATATACGGCACCGTTACCAACATTAAGGACGACATCATCACCATCTCCGTCGGTCCGGACAAGGCCCGCCTTGTTTTCGCCCGCGGCGCCATTGCCAACGTTGAAGATGTTGCCGTGGAAAACACCATGGAAGAATCCAACAGCAAATAAGCAACGGCTGATTTAAGCAAAAAAAGGGCTGCACTAATGGTAGCTACTCATAAAACAGTATCAACAACAAACTGAAACAAGGTAGCTGTCATACAGGGTGCAAGACAAACGGGCATATCGTCATAACGGCGATATGCCCGTTTTGTCACGCAATAGAACGCCATTTTCGGGGTAGGTAATGGTTTAATATTACCTACCCCGTTTCTGCGCCTGCAAAGCTGCATGAACACAGGCTTTTTTGACTTCTATTGCGTAACATAGACCCATGATATTTTGAGGGCGGAAGCACTTGCTGCTTTCGCCCTCTTGTTTTCCATACAGCAAGAACACAAGTCGCTGTCAAGGTCGGGCGAAGCCTGTTCATTTCAACCTTGCACAGCAGCTTGTGTGTTGCTATTGTGCCGTCAAATATTACGCACCTTAAAATCATTCCACTTTGTTGCAACATACAGTTCTGCGCTGCTCCCGATTGCTTTGAAATGTGCTTTGCCGCAACGGATTTTCAAATCCTCGCGTCCACGTAAATCAAGTTCATTCGTCTTGCCTTTGGTTTCCAAAATGAAATACAGTTTTTTACTGCCATCAATTTCTACATAAACCGCCCAATCGGGGTTATATGTGCCTATTGGCGTATCAACCTTGAAGCGGCTCGGCAGTTTGAAGAACATTTTTACATCGGGGTCATTGTCCAATGCAAGGGCAAACGGCTTTTCGACTGTCGTGCTATCATAAACAATGTAATCATAAACACTATGGTCTACTGCAACGGCGTTTCGGTCAAGGTTAGCGATTAGCTCTGCGCTATCGAAAATCTCCTGCACATAGTATTCTTCACCATACAGCTTTTTGTAGCTGATACCATCTATTGCAAGAGTGCGGCGCACATCCAAAATAATCTGCGTTGCGTTTTCAATAAACATCTGCGGATTATTCAGAAAGTCCTGCAAGCGCCCGCTTTGCTTCAATATTTCCGCAACGGTAGCACGTTTAGTTAGTGTTTGCCCGCCTATAATAGCAAGAATATTTGGCAACGATGAGTAGCTGTCCTCAAGAGCAGCCGTTTTAATACCGCGTTCAATATAGGTTACGCCTGGATTATCTATCTGAATATCGGCGGTCTGCGTAATGATACGTGCTTTCGGTATCGCCTCCATGTTCCTTAATCCATCAACGCTACGGCGCACAAGCTCGTCCTCGTTTATCTTTACGCGATAGGTAGTCTTTTGCTTTATCTTGTCCCATAATTCCAAAAACTCCGGCGACGCGGTAACTTCCTTTTTGAGTTTTACCGTAACGTCCCTTGAAGCGTCGCGGATAGGCGGCCTTGTATCGGCTCGGCGTATTGCAGCAACAATCTGTGCTCTTGCGTTTTCTAACTGCGGCGGCAATTCAAGCGTTCCGTCCTGCAAGGCTGCTTTCATGCTGTCCTTTATCTTGCCGGATTTTGACACATATCCCCTTTCCTCAAAATGAGTTAAGAGCGTTTGCGCGTTATCGTAAGAAATTGTGCTTTGCACGACAACCGTTTTTTGCGATGTAAGCTCTGTTATCGCGGCAGGGGTAATGCCACCATCGCGGGCAATAAGTTCAACCGCTTTTGTTTTTGCCGCCTCAAGCTCCTGCGGCAATTCCGCAACTTCCGGTGTGGGTGCTTCGGTCTTAATGAATCCCTCACTCGCAAGATGGGAAATAAGCATTGTCGCCTGCTGTTCGGTAAGCGGCGTTTCTTCTGTTCGGATTTCTTCAAATACCATACCGCTAAACAAACCAAGTTGCAAAACGCCGAACTTAACGCCCGTATCGTCCTCAATCTCTTTTTGCAATGTATCGGCAAACTCCGCAAAACTCTCATTTGCCATAACGTGCAGCAGGTTTATGTTTCTGTCCTCAATACGCTCTCCGTCTTGATTGACGCAAAGACGCAAGCCGCGCCCCACCTTTTGCCTTGCGGTCAACGTGCTTTTCTGCTCAATGAGCGTACAAACTTGAAAGACGTTTGGGTTGTCCCAACCCTCTTTTAATGCGGAATGAGAGAAGATAAAACGCAACGGACAATCAAAAGACAATAACCACTCCTTGTCCTTCATAATCGTATTATAGGTGTTGTAGTCGTCCAACGTGTCGCCCCTAGTGTTTTTGTAATTCCCCTTTTTGTCTTGTGAAAAGTATCCGTCGTGAACACGCGCCACATCGACGGGAAAACGCCCGTGCAACTCTGCGTACTTTGGTAAGTTCATAAGCTCGGCATAAACTTCCTCGAACATCTGCGCGTATATTCCTTTGTTCCCATCCTCAGTGCGGTATTTCTTTACTTCGTCAATAAAAAACAAAGATAATACCTTTATCCCTTTTTCTGTATAGCGCAGTTCTTTATCTAAATGTGCCTCAATCGTCCGGCGTATCTGCGCCCGCTTCATAGTATTTTCATCAACGTCGCCTATTGCTTTCCCAAGCCTAATAACGTCAACGCCCGACAGCTCGATTTGCTCCATTCCCGGCGTACAGTCAATGCCGGAAATCGTATATCCCTCATACAAGTCGCGGTTGCCGGACAGCTTATATAAATCTGCGTCCTGCTTCACCGTAATTGTTTTACGGCTCACGTTACCGTCTTTATCAGCAATATCTATTTCTATCCGCGCCCGAAAACCATTCTCGTTGGAAACAGATAAAAGCCGGATATGGGGGCGGTTATAGCCTCCCGCAATTTGATTAGAGGAAACGCATATCTGCTTGACAAGCCCCATTTGGTAGGCGTCAACAGGAGTCAAACGGTAAAGCAGATTGACCCGCTCTCTATGCGTTGCGGAATAGCGGAATACGCACAAAGGATTGAGCGAAGCGATGGCGTCCTTTGCCTTTTGCGTATTGTCTACGCTCTGTGGCTCATCAATAATAACAATGGGGTTTGTGTCTTGTATGAAGCGGATAGCAGCGTCGCCGTTCAGCCTGTCCTGCTGCTGATTTATCACGTTTTCGGCTTTTCTAAAAGCGTCTATGTTGATAATCATAATTTCGATATTCGTGCTTGTGGCGAACTGCCTCACATCAGACAACTTTGCGCTGTTGTAAATAAAATAGCGGCAAGGGGCGTTATCGTAAATCGCCGAAAAATGCTCCTGCGTTACCTGCAAGGATTTATATACGCCCTCGCGAATAGCAACGCTCGGAACAACAATGATAAACTTTGTAAATCCATAAAGACGGTTAAGCTCATAGATTGTTTTTGTATAGACATAGGTTTTGCCCGTTCCCGTTTCCATTTCAACGGAAAACTGCCGCCCCTGCAACTCTTCGGTCTGCGGCAAATTATGCCTGCGCTGCACCGCCTGCATATTTTCAATTATTCTCTCGTCGCCGATATATAGCGCATTTGCAACACCCACATCTTGAAACAGGCGCATTTGACTGCCGCTTTTCTCCATGCTGAATGTTGACGTTTCCTTTTGCTGTCCGTCAAAGAGGGCGCAAACGGCGGCTACTGCGTCGGTTTGAAAATCTTGTTGCTTAAACTTAAGTTTCATTTTTGCATCCCCCTTTCTGCCTATTGAGGTTATCAATAATAACCGTTTCTACCTCATAGGATTTTTCGTGATTATCATATTCGGCCCGAAAATGGCAACGTGGGCATTGAAAAACATCTTCATATTGGTCGTGGTTCATTGGAGTATCACATTGGGGGCAATGTGCGTGCAGATTAGCCACATGCCATTGTTTATGATAGCTGCTCCATTCCCAATTCCAAGACCATTTCCATAAGCGAAAACGGTCTT
>OHIS01000331.1_pt1 | contig 12676 bp, 10 predicted proteins | sample 1568361 | NCBI WGS metagenome assembly OHIS01 (sample SAMEA3879607, study PRJEB24766) | human gut metagenome | biome: human-associated habitat; feature: feces | place: USA | collected 1985/1987 | reverse complement strand
CAGCTGCCGGAGCGGTGCTTAAGCCGCAAGGCGGGAATTGTGCGGTGTTGCCTCAACATTGTGATTCCTTTTTGGCTGCTTAGCCCGCTTTTCATTTCCTCCAGATCATCACCCCCATCCAGAACAGGTTGGCGAAAATCCTGTCGGTGCCGGTGGCCACCATGGCCGGGAACAATGCCCAGGACAGCACCACCCGATGGCAATATGCCCCAGCATCTGCCGCGTTCCTGGAATACATTCGCTCTCGGCTGGGGGATGCCTTTTGCTGATTTCACCCATACCAACAACAAACACCGTGCCGCCATGCAGGGGGTTCTCCTGTTTGCGGCACGGTGCTTTGTTGTATCAGGCTATTGTCGGGTTATTGTTTCTTTTTGGCAAGCTGTCTGCCCACGGCCCACAGCCAATCCAATGCGGCGGCGGCAAGGGCGGGGTACACGATCAGGCCGAACAGCTGGTACCAGGTGGGGATAAAGTAATCTGCCCCGCCGGGCAGGGTGCTGGCGGCGTTCAGGGTAATGCTTTGCGGAGTAAAGGTCAGGCCCACGGTCTTGTTTTCATCGGGGCTGCAGGGATCCAGCCGCAGTGCCACGATCTGGGTGCGCGGCAGGGTGTACACATAGGTGCCGTCTGCCAGCACTTTGGGGAAGACGCGGCGGTCCTGGCTGTAGGGCTCCCCCGTTTTTGTGGTGTAATACAGGCACATTTCGCGGGAATCGCCGTCAAACTCCACGTTGTAGCTCACGGTACGCACCACGCGGCCGGATACATCCTCCAAAATCATCTGCGGGTCGCCGCCTGTGGTAATCAGCTGGCCCTGGGGTGCGCTGTTCTCCCCCGGCTCCCCCCAGGTCAGCTCGGCCAGCTGCCAGCTTTCAATGGGGATCGAGGTTTCAGTCAGGGTGCCTTTTGCCTTGGCGGAGCTGTCCCCCGCAAAGGCCACCGCACCCTGCACCAGCCAGAACACCAGCGCCGCGCACCAGCACAACACCGGCAAGGCAAAGCGATGGGCAAACAGTCGGTTCAGGCGGCTTTTCCATGTCATCTCTTTCATTGGGCCGCCTCCTTGCTCATCTGCATTGTGACCGGCTCATACCCGGCATCCGTTACGCGGTAGAGCAGGGTCTGCCCCGCCTGCGCAGCGGCCAGGTGGTCGGTAAACAGGTTCTGATAGCTCTGCACAAAGATATCGTCGATCTTTTGCAGGTAAAGCACCGTACAGCCGTTGGCACGCACGGTTTCATCCAGGCGTTCAGCGGTGTAGGGGTGGTAGTAGCGCTGCTTCACGCCCTCCTCCTGCGGTTCCAGCTCCGGCAGGCCGAAGGTTCCGCCGCCGCCCTCCTGCGTGGCCCCCACGCCGGAGTAATCCACCAGGATGGGGTAAAAATCAAACACGGCAGAGAACCAGTGTTCGCCGTTATCCCCCTGGCTGACAAAAAACACGCGGTCGTTTTCGTTCAGGTAATCGCTGCACAGCCAGTCAGCTTCGGCGCGGGCGGTCTTGCGGTCGGCGAATTCGCCGTCCGAGAAGCCCAGCACCGAAAGCTGCGGCAGGATCATGCCGTTCACCCGCACCAGCATGGCGGCGGCCATCAGCAGAACACCGGCCTGGCCCGCCAGGGCAATCCAGCGGCGGGCCGGGGCTTTCTGTTCGCCATCCGCGGTTTGCAGGGCGGTGCTCCAGCAGGCCAGCGCCATAAAGAACCAGCCGATATAGTAGGTATAGATATAGCGGTTATAATCCACCAGCCCCACGGCCTGATCCGGCTTGAAAATAAAGCCATAGCTGAGCGCCAGCATGAGGTTATACCCCACAAAGCACGCAAGGGACAGCACCCCGATGCAGCCAATGCGCAGCTTGAGCTGGCGGCCTCTGGCGCAGATGGCCGCCACCAAGAACACCAGCAGAATCAGCACCACAACATTGCGGCCCTGGCCGATCATGCTCAGCCGACCATCCGAAGTCCAGAACTGGTGGCCCATATCGGCCATGGCTTGGGTGAACTGGCTCTGGCGCTCGGCGTAAAAGCCCTCCACCGGCTGGCCCAGCAAAATCTTGATGCCGTTGATGACCACAGCGGACAAGGGGGCGCTGGTTTCGCCGGTGCCGCCCTCGCTGGCACTTTTGGCAACCAGAATGCCCACATAGCGGATGTTCCAGAAATAATAGATCAGCATGGGCGCGGCAAAGCAGGCAATGGCAAAGCCGGTGCGGCGGGCAAGGCCCTTTTTGAAGGGGTGCTCCGCAAACAGCCAGGCATCCACAGCCATCAGCCCCGCCGCCACCAGGGACAGCACAAAGGTGTTGGCCTTGATGTTGGCCGCCAGCGCCAGTACCGGCAGTACGGCCCACTTGGGGCCGCCGGTTTTGCGCAGCGCCAGCCACAGCGCCACAGCGCCGCCCAGTGCAAGGCCCGCGGGCACATCGCCATAGGCGGTCATATAAGTGGTATCCAGATAGATCGTATGGTTATACACCGTCAAAAACCAGGGGGCAAACCAGCAGATTGCTGCCAGCGGCACCGCAATGCGGTACTGGCGGAAGTTCAGCCCGCCCAGCACTGCGGCAAACACGGCGGCGGCCAGCACATCATACGCCACATAGATCTTCCAGTCTGCATAATGGCCCAAAAACTGGAAGAAGTAGGAGAGCAGCGGCAGGCCGGGGTTCTGGGTCTGGGGCCAGGGGGTTCCAAGGGTAGCCAGGGCATACAGGCGGTTATCCGCCTTGGTCACCTTTACGGCGGTAGCCCACAGGCTGAGTTCATCATACTTGGTTGCCAGCGGCTGGCGGATGAAAAAGTACACCGCAAATGCCAGCGCCATGCCCCAGAACAGCACCGCCCCCGGTGTAACCAGGCGGCGGTAGGCCGGGCGCTGGTCTTTGTGGGGCACCAGCGCCCACACGCCGCTGCCCGCAAACACCGCCCACAGCAGCACAGTGCCGGGCAGCAGCAGGTTTGCCATGCCCGCAGCCGTCAGCCAGGCAACGGCAATGCCCAGCGCGCTCAGCGGGGCCAGCGCAGCATGCAGGTTACATTTGAGCGTTAGGAACGCGCAGAACAAAAACAGCACCGCCAGCGCGGCAAAGATGCAAAGCAGCTCCATAGAATCACCATTTTATACAACATAAAAGCCCTGCGGGTGTGCCCCCAAGCCATGGGCGCACCGCCCCACAGGGCTCTTTTTTACTTTTTGCGGAAAACATCAACGGCAAGGCAGGCAAACGCAGCCCCCACAGCCGGGGCAAACAACAGCAGCAGCCATTGGCCGCCGTTTGGCACAAAGCGCAGGTACCACGGCTGCACCGGGTTGAGCACCACGCCGTCCAGCCGGGTAGGCACGCCGCCCACACTGTCTGGGTCAATGCGCAGCCCGGTCACGGTAAGGCCGCCCAGGTCAAAGGTATACTGGTTTTCGCCGCTCACGCGGGCAAAAACTTTCTGGGTCTCGCTGTACTCGGTCTGGCCGGGGCGCAGGTAATACAATGCTACGCTGCCGGACGGCAGGTAGTGCACGGCGTCCAGCTCCGCCGTTTCCAGCCAGGCTTCGCCCCGCCAGATGATGTGCGGGTCGTTGTCGGTGGAAAGATACCAGCCGGGTTCATCCACCGGTGCGGTATGCCATTCATCGTCATCATAATTGACAAAGCTTTCAAATTCCAGGTCATCCGCCGTCAGGGTGCGGGTCACCATAGTGCCGTCTGCTTTATGGTTCAGCATCACAGCGCTGCCCACCAGCACGTACACCAGCCACACAATAACAGCGGCGGCATATGCCAATATCAGCAGCTGCTGGGGGCGCAGCGGGCGGCCCGCACGGGCGGGGGCGGCAAAACGCTTGGTTGGGCGTTTATCTTTCATTGTACCACCCCGCTTTCTGCCACAGCCACCGGGGTAAAGGCGATAGGCTTGCTGCGGCCTTCAAACCGGTAGAGGGTTGCGGGCATATTCGCTTTCAGCCCGCCTTCGAACCGGCTGCTGAACTCCCGCTCCAGATAGTCGTCCGCGCGGTCGATCAGCAGGTAGTCGATCTGCTTTTCTTCCATATAGGCGGTCAGAGAGTCTGCGGTGCAGACCGCCTCAAAGTCATACAAGGTCCAGTTCAGGCTTTCCACCAGGTTCATAAAGTCGGAGTCCCACCGGCTGGAATAATCATCGTTGCCCCACCAGGTACCGCCATAGCCGTTGACCACCTTGGCGGTCAGCTCATACTTGTAGTAGTACCAGCGGGTGGCATCATCGCCCTGACTGATGACCAGCACGCGGTCCGGCCAGTCCAGCACGGTGTTCATTGCTTCAGCGCGGTTCTTTACATCGCGGCGCAGGGTGTACAGACTGTCGGCATTGGTCCAGAACCCGGCTGCGGGCACACCGCGCCAGGCAAAAATACCCAGCACTGCCGCAGCGGCCAGCCCCAGCGCCGCACGGCCCAGCCGCTGCGCCGCGCCGCTGCCCTGCCCCACCGCAAAGCCCAGCACACAGAAGCCGTACAGCATCCACCCCTGCAGGTAGGGCGCGATATAACGCTCATAGTCCTTCAAGGCGGAGCCTTCGGCCTCGGAGAAATTGTAGAAGTACAAAATCAGGTGGAAGAGATACAGCGCGGCAAAGCAGAACGCCCCGCCCACAAAGCCAACCACGGTGCGGCGGCGTGCGGCACCGGCAGGCGCTGCCACAAAGGCCGCCGTGAACAGCAGCAGAATGCAGCTGACGGCCATGATGGGCGCGCCCACCAAACAGACGCGGCGGTACAAAAATGCCTGGCCCATGCTCTGCATGATCTGGGCAAAGCGTTCTTCGCGCCCAATGCCCAGCAGCTGCTTGATGCCGCCGGTCAGCACAGCACCATAGCTCAGGCCCGCGCTGCCCACGCTGGCCCCAGTGGTTTCGGTTGGGGTCACGGTGGCGGTATAGCGGTTCCAGCTGATAAACACCGCCAGCACCACCGCCGCCAGAATACTGCATTTTGCCAGCGATACGCCGAAAATGCGGGCAGGCTTTGTATTCGGGTGCGGCGTACCGAACAGCTGATCCAGCCCGATCAGGAACGTAACGATCAAGGCATAGGCAAAACCGATATCTTTGGTCATGGTCAGCACGGCAAGTGGCATGGCACAGGCAAAAAAGCCGGTTTTGCGCCCGCCCGCCGCGGCATACAGGCACAGGGTTCCGCCAAACAGCAGCGCCAGGGGGGTATCCGCCATGGCGTTGGCGTAAATGGTGGATGGGGTGCCCGCCGGAACCACGCTGAAAAAGAACGGCAGAAGAAAGCCCGCAGCAAACACCAACACAGCACCCGCCCAGTTTTTGCGCGGCATGGCTGCCGCCGGGGCAATGCAGGCCAGGAACAAAATATCCAGCCCGGCCAGGCACTGCCATTCATAAAACCGGCCCGGTACGCGCTGGAAGAGATAGGAAACCAGGCTGGTTGCCGGGTAGGTAAAGCTCGCCGTCAGGTTGATGGGATCCGCCACATACAGCGCAGCACGCTCCGCCACCATCTTGGGGGCCAGGCCCCAGGCGGTAAATTCATCCCACTGGGTAAACATGGGCTGCTGCAAAGCAAACAGCACCCACAAAAAACAGCTGCCGCCCACAAACAGCAAAAAGCCGGGGCTGAACAGCGCCCGCCGGATAGCCCGCCACCCGGCACGCACCCCAAAGTAGACCCCGCCGGCCAGCCAGACCGCCATGATGATAAAATGGCCGAACTGCAAAAGCCCCAGCAGGGAAAGCAGATACAGCACCACGGCCGACCCGCACAAAGCGGGCAGCGGCAGCAGGGCGGCATCGAACCGGGTACATGCCGCCACACACAGACAGCATGCGGAGAAGAACAGCAAAAACAGCAGGCCGAATACAATCTGCACGGTACAGCACCTCCCGGAATCAGAATTAAATTAGTAATTAGCAATTAGCAATGAATCATTAGCGGTGGACCGCCGCCCGGTGGGCGGCTCAGAAATTTGGGGCAAGGTAGCATATAAAGGCTGATTCTATATTCGCAGACTATCACGCAAAAGCCGCGAAAAACCGCAGATTTGGTCGTACCACGGGCACACTGCCATTATTCTTTTTAACTATTCTCTCATATACGCGTAAGCCAGCTTACGCGTATATGACGTACACCGGCCCCACAAAGTAGTGCTGGAAGAGCAGCACAGCGCCTAAAACGGCATAGCAGGCGCACAGCGGGGTGATGGCCGCTTCGGCCTTTTCTTCCGTGATGGCGGGGCGGATGGTTTTGCGCAGCAGTACGGCCAGGGCGGGCAGCAATGCCAGCCAGACGCAGAGGAAATACCGCGCCTGCAGCCCCACAATGCGCACCATGCCCACCGGGGTATAGGTGATATACATGGCTGCCATGGCACCGGCGGCGTACACCAGCGCCAGCAGCGCCGCCCCGCCCACGCGGCGGCGGGTGGGGAACGCATCGGCGCGTTTTGGCTGCGCAGCAGCCAGCAGGGCGGCCAACAGCAGCACCAGCAGGCCGGTCAGGTTCAAAAAGCTGATGGGCAGGTCCTTCCAGCCGAACAGGCCGAGCTGCCCAATAAAGAAATCATTCTCTCCCAGGGTCCCCCAGAACGCAGCAATGGTCCGCAGAGGGTTGCGCAGCACAAAGGCCAGCTGTTCACCGCCGTTTACCGTGCTGCCGCCCTGGCGCTCAATGATGGGATAGTTATAGCGGAACGCCGTTCCGTACCATTCCGTCAGCAGGGTAACGGCCATAGCACCGCCAAAGCCACCCAGCGCCCACAGCGGGCGGCGTTCCTTGGCGTGCCATTCCCGCTTTGCCACCAAAAAGATAGGCAACACCCACAAAAGGTTCAGGTACGGTTTAGCGATATTGACAAAGATGCAGGCGGCGGTGTAAATGCCCGCCGTTTGGGTGTTCCACTCCCTGCGGGTCAGCAGGGCAAGCATCAGGTAATAGCAGCCCAGCAGGGTTGCATCATAGCTCAGTGATGCCCCCATAAAAAGCGACATCGGCAGCAGCATAATGGCCGCAAAGGCCGGGCGGTAACGCTCCGCTTTGGCCAGCGCCAACGCGCACAACAGCGTGTAGGCCAGCAGGTTGACGATGCGCCCGCCATACAGGCAGCCCAGCGCGCCAAAGCCCAGCAGGCGTGCCAGCGCCATACCAACCGCGCCCGGCAGGAATGGAATGACCAGAAAGCTGACCGGCTCGCTGACCGGGTCCGGCACAGAATCCCGCACATCGTGCGCCAGGTACAGGGCAAAGCTGTCCGCCATGCTCTGCACTGCGCCGTCCTTGCCGTATTGCTTCAGGGCATAGCCCGCGGTGTTATAGGCTTTTTCCGCCCCGGTATCGGGGTCAGTGCCCACACCGGCAGAGGTATGCGCATTCACCCATGCACCGGGGAACGCTTCCAGCAGGTAGGCCACATCGTCCGGGTAGGTGCGGGAAGCATCAAAATCAAAGTGCCCGGTGGAGATGGCATAGGTGCGCAGGTAATGGTCGGCTTCGTCCGGCGTTTGCAGCGGCGGGTTGGCAAATGCAAACAGCAGCCCGCACAAAAAGATGCACACGGCCCCTTTTGCCGCAAATCCTTTTGCAAACCGCCGCACACAATACCCGGCCAGCAGACATACTTCCAGAAAGGCCGCACACCCCAGTGTAACCACCAGGGGGGACACACGGTTATCCAGCCCAAAGAACACCCGCCAGTAATAGGCCCACAGCACGCCGCACACGGCGGCGCACAGCACAGCCAGCCCCCACCGCACAGCGGCGGGCAGCTTTTGTAATTTTATTGGCATAAAACTTTCTTACAACCGCCCTTACAGAATGTACTGGCCGACCTTGTACTGGTCCAGGTTGCCGCGCAGGAACTCAATGGTTTCGGCAAGGCCCTGTTCAAAGGTGTACTGCGGTTTCCAATCGGTCAGGGTGCGCAGCTTGGTGGCATCGCCCAGCAGGCGGTTGACCTCGCTCTTTTCGGGGCGCAGGCGCTCGGCTTCACAGACGATCCTGGCGCTGGGATTGATCTGGGCAATCAGCTCATTGGCCAAATCGCCGATGGAATGTTCCACGCCGGTGGCAATGTTGATCTCCTGGCCAATGGCGGCATCGCAGTCCGCAATGGCCATAAAGCCGTGGGCGGTATCCTTGACATAGTTAAAGTCGCGGGTGGGGGTCAGGCTGCCCAGCTTGATTTCCTGCTGGCCGGCCAGCAGCTGGGTGATGATGGTGGGGATGATGGCGCGGCCGCTCTGGCGCGGGCCATAGGTGTTGAAGGGGCGCACAATGGAAACCGGCAGGTCAAAGCTGCGGTAAAAGCTTTCGGCCAGGCGGTCCGCGCCGATCTTGGTGGCAGAGTAGGGGCTCTGGCCCTGGAACGGGTGGTGCTCGTCAATGGGCACATACTGGGCGGTGCCGTATACTTCGCTGGTGGAAGTAACCATCACGCGCTGGGTGCCCAGCTCGCGGGCGGCGTTCAGCACGTTCAGGGTGCCCTTGATGTTGGTATCCACATAGCTGTCCGGGCTGTGGTAGCTGAACGGAATGGCAATCAGGGCAGCCAGATGGAACACGCGCTCCTGCCCGCGCATGGCAGTACGCACGCCGTTGGGGTCACGTACATCGCCCATAAAGATATCCATTTCATTGCGGATCTCCGGGGGCAGGGTATCGATCCAGCCCAGGGAACCAAACGAGTTATACAGGCAGAAAGCACGCACTTTCTCGCCGCTTTTTACCAGCTCTTCGGCCAGATGGCTGCCGATAAAGCCATCGGCACCGGTCACCATAACGGTATGGGACATTGTAAAAACACTCCTTTTTATATGGCAATATCGCCCGCAGGGCAGAACAATCCAATTATTACAAAATAGTATAACCGATTTGCGGCCTGATTTCAACCAATGCCCCGCCCAGCGTGCAAAAAAGTGCCGGGGCTGCCGCGGATAGGGTAGGCCTACATTAAATTTATATAAAGATTATTTCGTTTGTATCAAAGAGTTCGGCAATATGTTATAATAGGGCAATACCGCATAATTCTAAGTGCCGATACGGCGAGCGAGGTGCGGCAGATGCCGTGCCGCAGCTGCCGGAGCGGTGCTTAAGCCGCAAGGCGGGAATTGTGCGGTGTTGCCATAGGATAAATACAGTGCTGGGCCGCCTTGCCGCATTCCCTGCCCTGTAGTGGAAAGGAGCCTGCACCCATGCCGCAACGCGAACCTGCCCTGCGTTGGCTGCGGGACTGCGCCCTGACCGCATTGGTCCTTGCGCTGTGTACGCTGACAAGCTGGGTATTTTTCCGGCTGGATTTTGTTTCTTCCAACTATATCCTGACCTATATCCTGGGCGTCATGTATATCAACGTCTTTACATCGGGGTTGGTGTACGGCGTTGTGGCTTCGCTGTTCTCGGTGATGCTGGTCAACTATATGTTCATTGACCCCTTTATGCAGTTCCGCATCCGGTCAGACGACATGGTAACGGCAGTGGTCATGCTCTGCGTTTCGCTGCTCTGCTCCTCGCTGACGGGGCGTATCAAGGTACAGGCCGCCCAAAGCGAGCGCAAAGCCTATGCTTCGCAGGTGCTGCTGGAAGCCAGCCGCAGCCTGTTGGGGGCCGAGGACCCTGACACCATTCTGCGGATAACGGCCACCCAGCTGGGCAAGCTGTTGGAGCGCCCGGTCTGCTTTGCCCCCGCACCGGAGCACATTGCACCGGGAACCCTGATTCTGCCCCCTCCCGGCCAGACGGATTACCGCAGTTGCCCGGCGCTGCATGAGTTCAGCACCTATGAACACAATCTGGCATTATCCATCCTGGATGTGTGTTCCCTGGCGCTGGAAAAAGAAACCTCCAACCGCTCCCGGCGCGAAATTGAGGAAGCCGCCCGCCAGGAACAGCTGCGCGCCAACCTGCTGCGCAGCATCAGCCATGACCTGCGCACCCCGCTGACAAGCATTTCCGGCAACGCGCTGATTTTGACCGAGAAAAATCCCCTGCTGACCGAGGAAAAGCGCCGGGAGCTTTCTGCCGCAATTTATGAGGACGCCAACTGGCTGAACCATCTGGTGGAAAATCTGCTTTCCATCACCCGGATGGAGAACGGCCAGGTAAACCTGCGCATTCAGCCGGAGCTGATTCAAGACATTTTTGACGATGTACTGGCTCATTTAGACCATGATGCCGCCCGTCACACCATTGTGACCAACGTGGCGGATGACCTGCTGATGGCCGATATGGATGCCCAGCTGATCGAGCAGGTGCTGGTGAACCTCATCAACAACGCCATCAAATATACCCCCGAACATTCCCGCATCGAGCTTTTCGCCGCGCCGGAGGGTAAATTTGTCCGCATCTGCGTAACGGATGACGGCCCCGGCATCCCGGAAGAAAGCCGGGACAAGCTGTTTGATATGTTTTATACCCTTGGCAAAACCCGCAGCGATGGCCGCCGCGGGCTGGGTCTTGGGCTGGCCTTGTGCCGTTCCATTGTTGCCGCCCATGGCGGTGTGATCGATGTACAGAACGCTGCACCGCACGGTGCCTGCTTCCGTTTTACACTCCCGCGAACTGAGGTGACCCTGTATGAATAAACCGCTGATCCTTGTGGTGGAGGATGACCCGGCTGTTGCACGGCTGATCTCCACCACACTGGAAACCCGTAATTATCAGTACCACCGTGTACAGAACGGAGCCGGTGCCCTGTTGGAAGCTGCTTCGGCACGGCCGGATGTAATTTTGCTGGACCTTGGCCTGCCGGATATGGACGGTATTGATGTGATCCGCAAGATTCGCGGGTGGAGCAACGTGCCCATTCTGGTGGTTTCGGCCCGCAGTGATGATACCGACAAAGTATCCGCCCTGGATGCCGGTGCAGATGATTACCTGACCAAGCCGTTCAGCGTAGAGGAGCTTTTGGCCCGGCTGCGCGTGGCGCTGCGCCGTGTGCGGTATGATACTTCCCGCGCAGGTGACCAGGCCAGCATATACGAGAACGGAGAACTGCGCATTGACTATGCCGCAGGCTGTGTGTACCGCGGCGGAACGGAGATTCACCTGACCCCCATTGAGTACAAGCTGATCTGCGTGCTGGCCAAGAACACCGGCAAAGTGCTGACCCACAACTATCTGCTGAACGAAGTCTGGGGCAGCCCGGCCGCATCGGATACGCCGTCCCTGCGCGTATTTATGGCAACGCTGCGCAAAAAAATTGAGGAAGACCCCAGCCACCCCCGCTATATCCAGACTCACATCGGCGTTGGCTACCGCATGATCCGCCAGTAAAGTTTGGCTTTCAAAATGTAACCGCAACAGCCCGTCCATCCGTTTGTTGCCGGATGAGCGGGCTGTTTCAATTTTATTTATTCGGTTTTCTCTGCTTTACTTGGCTGCGCGGCGTCCGCCTTTGCCGCCGGTCTTTTTGGCGCGGCCGGTGCCGGTCTGGGTGCGGGTGGACTTGGGGGCCGTTTTCTTGGGTTCCGGCTTTGGCATATCCTTTTGCAGCAGCTTATCCGGCACGGGCTGGATGCTCCACAGCTGGTTTTCGCCAAACACATCCTGCCAGATCTGGGCCTGGGTACCGTTATCGACCCGCATGCCTACCAGGTCAATGACCTTATCAGCCAGCACATTGCGGATCTTGGCCTTGCCGCCATCGGCGGGAACAATCTCCCACCGCTGGCCCTTGCCGGTGGTTTTCTCCCACTGGTGCACCCAGGTTCCGTTCACAACACCACTCATGGCCAGGTCCATCACCTTGCCGGTAAAGCGGTTTTTGATGCGGTACTGGCCTTCGGCGGCTTCCTCAAAAATCCATTGCTGCCAGGGCTGACCCTCATAGCTCCACAGGCGGATGGATGCGCCGTTCTCGGTGTTGAAATCGGCAACTTCCAGCACGCGGCCATTGGCGGCAGCGATAGTATAGCAGGCGCCTTCCCGAATGACGGTCTGTGCGGATTTTTTCATAGCGTTTTTCCTCCTTTGCCTGTGCGGCGCTTTTGGTGCCTTACAGGTTATGTATTTATTGTACATATTATAGCACATTCGCACAAAGCGGTTTTGCCAAAATCGTGTAAAGTTTTTTGGTAACACTGCACGCTTTTTCGGGGTTAGCGGGTGGTTTAACCAAAGGTGTCTTGCATTTTTCAGCAATCTATTCTATGATATTATATAAATAATTATAATTATAGGAGGCACCCACCTTGAGGATCGCATTGATTGCCCATGATTCCCGCAAAGAGCTTTTGGCCCAGTTCTGCACAGCCTATGTGCGTATTCTGTCTCAGAACGAACTGGTTGCCACCGGCGTGACGGGCAAAGCGGTACACGATGCCTGTGGGCTGCCGGTTCGTTGCCTGTACCCCGGTGCACGCGGCGGTGCCGAGCAGATTTCCTCCATGATTGCCTGCGGCGAAATTGATATGCTGCTGTTTTTCCGTGACCCCGTCAACGCCCGGCCCAATGAGCCGAACGCCGTTACCCTGCTGCGCCTGTGCGATACCCGCGCCATCCCCGTTGCCACCAACATTGCCACTGCCGAGGTTTTGATCCACGGCCTGGAGCGCGGAGACCTGGCCTGGATCGAATTGCAGCGCGGGAGAAAATAACGAATATCCACGAAACCCCAGCAAGCATTTGTAGGGCAATACCGCATAATTCTAAGTGCCGATACGGCGAGCGAGGTGCGGCAGAT